>OBZR01001080.1_pt1 | contig 11286 bp, 16 predicted proteins | sample 1495541 | NCBI WGS metagenome assembly OBZR01 (sample SAMEA2580240, study PRJEB22360) | human gut metagenome | biome: human gut; feature: human-associated habitat; material: faeces | place: Denmark | collected 2008/2010 | reverse complement strand
CTTGGAATGAATCAATAATTCTTATATAGTCTATTCCTTTTTCATTAGATAATGCTTTTCTTTCACTTCCACAAATAAATCCAAAACTAAATGAAGCATTATCTTCCGATACATCTTCTAAAAGTTCTAAATTTCTTTCTGTCTTTGGCAATGTAAATGCAAATCTTAACTCTCGCTCATTAACTTCGTCAAACTCTAATTCATTATAATATTCAAACTCATGTTCATATGAATGATTTTTCAAAAGTTTTGTCTTATATCCATGAGCCTTGTTGCTCATCAGTGCTATTTTGAAGGCTCTCGGTGAAACTTGCTCCCTAAACTTCTTGCCCTTTCTATCTGTTATTGGTGAGGAAAGGCTTCTAATAGGAAGAGAACCACAAATATAAATGTGATTCTCGTCCATTCTTATCTCTACATTTTTTGCACTAATGCTTCTTACCTCATTTTCTAAAATTCTTGTTTCTAACATTTATGCTATATCCTCCATCACTGAACTTAAGTAAGCAATTTTTGAATCTAATCTCTCCTTTATTTCTCTTAACTTATACTCAGCTATCGTGTAAAGTATCGAGTTAAGATATTCTTCATTAACTACATTAAAAGTTTCTTCTATGCTATGAAGTTCTTTTCTTAATTCTTCTGCTTTAGCTTCACATGATTTTCTTAACTCCTTGTTTAACTTTCCTACTGTAGCACCTTTTAAAACTTCCTTTTTAATTGCTTCTTCCAGCTCTAAAATTCTAGCTTTTCTTTCTTCTATCGGAAAAACTTTTTCAAGCTCTCTTTGCTCAATCATTTTCAAGTAATCATTTCTATAGTTCATATAACTACAATTACCAATACTTCTAACAAACACTTCAGTTTCAGTTAAGTCTATTTTGCCATCATTAAAAACTCGATTACAATCTATTTCTTCAATATTAATATGGTAACCTTCTAACTCTTCTCTTAATTCTTTTAATGTTCTCAACGAAACTTGTACACCTATTGTATTTAATTTTAATTGATTTTTAGTGTTTGGATTCACTAAATTCCATAGGCTATAATCATAACTCTCAATCTCTTGTATTCTCTTTGCATTTATATTTTTTGTAACTTTTCTCATATATTTTTTTACTCTCCTTTGTTTATTGTAATATTTTTAATCTTTTATCTATATCTTCTATCAGCATTAATTTTCTTCTTTTTCTTCTCAAGTTGTAGCCTTCTATCATTATCTACAATACTCTTCCATTCCTCACTGTCTAATCCATATTGACTTTTATAGAATTCTCTCAACAAATCAAAAAGTGGGTCACCAGTTAGATATGACTCATAATCTTCGCTACTGTTCCTATTCTTTTTAACTATTTTTTTAGTCATCATCCTTCATCACTTTCATATGCAATAAAAATTTTATCTTTTGTTGTATTAGTCAATCCGTAACTCTTCATTATTAAATCAAGCTTAGTGATGCTCTCGTTACGTTTAGCCAATAGTTTAAGATAAAGCTCTACATTATTTTCACATTTAGCCATATAAATATTTAACTTGCTTATTGTAGCTAATAACATTGCCATCGTAGTAATTGGAATTATATCTACATTTGTAATGTTCGGTATGGTCTTTATTAGCCATAAAAAGTATCTTCTTTCTTCTTTTGATGCTAACAACTCTAAGTCATTCCTTTTTTCTGCCAAATCAAAACCGATAGCACTATGAAACTCTTGTAATTCTTGCAATTTATCATCTATCATTAGTAAAGCTCCCACTTTTTACTTTTCTTAATATTAACTTTCCTATTAGCACTCTTCTCATATGAAGACTCAAAACCATCTACTGCATATGTTTCTCTAATAGCCTTTCTTATAACATCACTAAGACTTAGATTTTCTTCAATCATAATCCTTTGTATTTCTTGCCTTTCTGCTAAGCTAACTTTAAACATTTGTTGTATATTTCTGCTATTGTTCAAAACTTTTTTTCTCCTTTCCTCTTGACAATTTTTTTGCTTAAATGTTACTATTGTTACAACAAGAAAAGACCTCTAGGCTATTGAATTTACTAGCCTTGAAGGTCTTTTTTACTATATATATGTGTGTATTTATAGATGTCTAAGTAACCCCTTATTTTTTCATTGATAAAAATTACACACATATTTTATTCTGTTGAGGGGCTGAACTCTATAACACTCTCGATAAAAAAAAGAAGGTCAATTCTTCTGTTGGTATAGTCAACAATAGAATTTATCCTCTTACTTCTATTTTTTTATTTCTTCACATCATCAAACATTATTTTATAATCATATTCAATATTCCCAATCTAATCATACTCAATACTTGATGATACTTTATCCTTCTTAACTACATCTTCTTCTACTGCATCAATTAATATCATACACTTACTTATTCATCTCATTGTAGTTATTTCTTTCAATATCTTATTATCAATCTACTTTTTAACACTCTTCAACTTACTCATATCTTATTGTGACTTACTAACACATTATCATTTAATCATCTTATCTATGCTTATTGTTGCTTATTGCCTAGTTATTCTTAAATGGTTTTCATATGGTTGTTGCTACTGGTATTTAATTTGGTATAGGTAATAGCCTAGCTGTCCTTACATTCTTTATCAATGCAATTTCCTTTGACTATTACCTTACTACTTACAATAAATCAAATAAAAGAATTCAATAAGCTTTTGAATTTACACGAAGATAAAAACATACTTATATTTACAATCCTTTTGAATAGATTGCATTTATCTACACACATTTAAATGTATGCATGTAAATACAATCTTTGAGCTAGAATATTACCGTTTCTAATCCATGATACTCTAACTCAAAGAACTAGATATAAGCAAGAGAGAGAGGAAGTTCTCTTACTTAATTCCTAGTAGGAGATTTTATGATATTTAGAATCAATAGCTATCACTATTGAAGGGGAATGATAGCTACTCTAAAGCTTACATGGAATTTAGAATACTATGGTTTTCCATTGGTTTTTAATCATTAAAAATGTAAGCCTTAGAGTAACTATCAATCTTTATCATGGCTTAGTATTAAATATCTTATTGCTTGACTTTTATTAGTATGTAATTCTTTAGCTATCTGTTCTAACTTTAATTTTAACTCTTCGTCTAGATTCAATAACATAGAATATTTCAATTCTTAACTGCTCCTTTCTTAAATAGTTAAAGCTCTAGCAGTATTAACCACTAGAGCCTTTATCTTTTTTTCTGTTTTCAGTCGTTCCTAAAGGTAATATATATTATTTATATACGCCCTCACTATCTATATGATTTGTGACTCTTTTTGTGCGATATTTCCGAATCTTTTCTAGTTATCTTTCATTAAATATTCGGGTATCAATTTACACACCTTATCTATTCTTCTCACTACGTTAGAATGATGCAATCCAACTTCTCTTCCTATCTCTTGAACTGTCCAACCCTCATTGTACTTTTCTATGATATCACTATCTAATGCACTAAGCTTCAATTCTTTAAGTGCTCTATTCACATCTGCAACAAGGATTATATCATCTTCATTCATAGGTGTTTCTTTTAACCATATATGTCCAACTATCTTCTTAATGTGCATCCAATTACTATAATCAATCATTTCCAACTTATTCTCATATACTTTTGTTGGAGCTGGTCTTAGTCCATCCAAACCTTTTAACTTTGTGATACTTAACTTCATATCAGCATTAACTTCTCCTAGATGCTCTCTTACCAATTTAAAGCTCAATGGTACTTCTATAAGTTCTCCATCCTTCTCAATAGTAATTTTCCTTGTAGGTTGTCCATTCTTTATCTTCTGAAGCTCTTGACTTAGTAATTCCCTTAGTGGTTGATACTCTCTTAAGATTTTTCCAAGCTCTGAATCCTCTTTGATTAATGATGGTGTAACCTTAATAGCATTTGATTTATATTGAATACCACTAGTCTTTAACCTCTCTATTTGAGCTTCCTCTTGAGCTTCTGTATTTCCTTTCCCCTTAGCAATGAATCTCTTAGTCTTCTCAGCTTCATTGTACTGCTTGTCTGTTCTAGTATCATATGGATACTGCTCCTCTTTATTCATCTCACCTTTAAGTATCCAATTACCATAAGTTTCAACCCTTCTATTGTTGTAATTATCCTCACTAAGCTTATTGAAATTCTTATCATTAGCATTAGTATAAGAATCCTTAATTCCATTGGTTTCTAGAATACTTGCTAAATACTTACTTCTAGCTTCTGCACTTGTAATTCCCTTCTTAAGTTCTACTTTTGTTAATTCTAAATTCATAATCTTTCTGTATCTCCTTATTGTATGTATTTGATGCAACTTAATACTGCATCCAGTGAACTTCCCTCCTATTTTTCATTTACAATAAGGTATTTCCCCATCTTGCTACTAATTTACTCTCTCTTACTATTGGAGCTTAAACCTATCGGTTTAACCTCTCATCTCAACATTTAAACTTTCTCTTCGCTATCGCTCCGTTCAAGTTTATAATGTTTCGCTGGTGAGTAATAGTAATTCCTATACAAAAGTGTACATATTGGGTCTTATATATAGTTGAATCATACTCTTTTTCAAAAGTTGTCTATATAGCTACTCGTATATATATATCTTACTAATAATAAGAGTAGCTACTTAGACAACTTTTTTATTTAAGCTTAATCAATTCATCAATAAGTTTATTTACTGTTGGTTTGTATTCTTCAGAACCTTCGTACTCTAAAATTACTTCACCGAATCCTTTTGTTTCCAACTGCTTACTTTTTGAATGGTTATGCTTTTGCTCAAAAGTTGAGTTTAATTTATCAATGAACAATCCATTTAATTCTTGCTTTTTCTCTAGGGTAGCAAGTTGTTTTTCAGCTTCTGCAACTAATTTCTTAGTGCTTACTATTTCATAACCCTTGAATGAACTTTCAAAATCTTCTATACCATTGGAATTTACTTCTTCTTTTACTTTTTCATTAAATAAACCTAATAATTTTCTATTCTTCACTTGGGTAAAATTTAAGCAACCTAAGTTTTTCATTATTTTACTCTCTGCATCTAAGATTATTTTCTTTTCTTCTGCATTAGCTCCTCTAAGTTCTCCATCTTTACAAACTATTATTCTTGTGTATGCTGAATCTATTAATTTTCTATTTTCCATAGATTTCAAACAACGGTCAAGTATCCTTTTAGTTTCTGCATTGGTTGTTCTTTTAAAACTGTTGAATATAGTAAAATCAACCTTTAAAGTGTCATGGTCTGCGTACTGGTATTTATCATTAAATAAACCAATATACTCTCCTAAGTTTCCAATTGTAACAAAAGTAACTGCATTAGCTGACTTTTTTAAGTTGTGAATTATTAAAGCTTCGGCACTATCAATGTAAATATTGTTCTTGCTTCTACCATCTTCCTTGTTTTTTACTTCATCAAACACTTCATCAACAACAATCTTATTACCTTCCTTATGCCATTTGCATATTGTATCTAACTCTTTCATTTGAGCCTTTTTACTTTCTCCAGTAGTAACCTTCCACCTCATAAATTCACATAGTTCCTTGTAATTTTTGAATACTCTCCCAACTGTTAACCCTGAATCTTCCTCAGGTGCTGAATCTTCTACAACTGGTGTTGATAATGCTCTAGTTTCTTCCTCTCTTAAAATGCAATTTTCTAGTAATATTTTATTAGTTCTAATACTTTCTTTTACTAGCTCTATAGCATCAATTGGAGCATTTTCATTTTCTAGCTCCCTCAATAATTCCTCATACTCTTCTATGATGTCTTTAAAAAATTCAATCTTATTCATATTGTATTTTCCTCTCTAATAATTTTAAAATTTATAAACTTGCTTGAGCTTTTGTCACTCCAGCATTACTTCTATTTTTTAAATAGCCTTTTATACTCTTCTAAAAACTCTTCTTCTGTTAAATTGTCATATTTATTTTTACTTTCTAAACCTAAAGCTACTTGAGCATATACTCTAAAGTCATTTTCAACACAATCAACAAAATATCCATCTTCACTCTTAAATATTACTGCTGGATAATTTACTATATATGCTTCTTTTGATTCTTTGCTAAACTCAATAGTTACCACTATAAGTTCTCTAAAACAATTACTACTACCCAAAATTAAATCCCTTACTCCTTTGTTATACTTTAAAACTTTTTCTATTTGCTCTTTTGTTAAAGATTGCCCAAAATCTACTATCAATTCATAATCTGCACTTTTTATTAAATTCTCTTCTCTCTCTAAATTGTAAACTCCTATAATACAAGTTCTTAATTCACTCATAATTATTTAATACCTCCATTTTTCTTAACTTCTAATCCCAATTCAATAAGCTCTCTAAGTAATTGACTTTGAGTTTTTCTCTCTTTCCACTTTAGCTCTTCAATAACTTCATATATTGAAGTATCTACTCTAATAGTTATTGATTTTTGTAGTTTATTTTTATTCATAATATTTTCACCTTTCTTTATTTTTTATTTTGTAAGCTCTTAATCACTTCTTACACTTTCATTATCCGAAAAGTGCTAATAAAAATGTAAAATAGTATTTTCATTTCTTTAAATATTTTTTTGCTTGGTCATTTAAAGCAAAAAAAGAACTTGGATTATTCCAAGTTCTTTAAGATATTGCTTTTAATATTTATTTGTCTAATTCATTGTTGCTATTAAAACTATGATTACCATAGCTATAGCAAATATAGAAAAAGCTACTAACGGTACTAAACAATAATTCTCTTTAAGTTTTTCATTAAACTTTCCCATTAGTTAACTCCTATAACTCAAATGTACGAATTAACACTTTATTAAAAATTTCGTTTTTTTCTTTAATTGTGAATCTTTTACCTTCTTTATTTAATTTCTCTAATTCTTTAACTGCATTGAGAATCTCTTCTACACACAAATCATTTAATTCCTCTATGTCTTTAAATTGTTGCTCTAAGCTTCTTAAATCCCTATTTCTTAAGCTTTGTACGATTTCAATAAAGAAGTTTTGTTGTATGAAATCTAACTTACTAACCTTTTGACGTATTTCTTTTACTGACAATTTAATGCACTCCTTACTCAAAAAAATCTTAGTATTTCTTAAGTCCACACTTAAATAGATTTTTTTTTATAAAGATAGCTAATTCCCATTTATCCATCTATATTTTACCATTTAAATTGAAAAAACTCCATATTTTTTATCAATTTCTTTTAACATTTTACCAATAAAATTGTTTTTTTATTGCATAAAAAAAGAAGCTTCATTTCTGAAACTTCCTTCTATACTATTTCTACCTAGCTGACTTTCTTCTATTACAATCTTTACATAACATTTGACAATTCCCTGGTATTGTTTTTCCTCCAGCACTCCATGGTGTTATATGGTCACCTTCCATTTCTTTAAAATCAAACACTTTATCTTTTTCAGGACAATTTGTGTTAGCACATTTTCCACCTTGTCTTTCATATGCTTCTCTTTTCATAGAATCAGGAAATGCTCTAAGGTTAAGGTATTTTGTATCGTTTGATAATAAATATTGATAAATTCCTTGTTTCTTTTGCACTTCTTCATCCATCATTAACAGTTTTACTTTTTCTTCTAATTTTTTACTATCTAAAGGCTTGTCTTTATATTTATTGTATAAACTTCCCCAATTAATGCCCTTCATTTCTTTTCTATAACACGGGAAAATAGTCTTAACCCAATTTATTACTGCTTGGAAGTATAGCCATAATTCATTTGCATTTGGACTATGTTGATGAATAGACATATAATTTTCAATTTTATCATCACTTATCCACTTTATCGCAGTTTCTAAAAGTTCTTGCCTAATTGGTGAACCCTTAACATATTCTTTACCTAACAAATATGCCCCACAATTACTTTTGCTAAACTTACTCTTTGCATCAACAAGCCACTCACCAGTATAAGTTGCATTTCTTAATTCTTGGTCAGTAAGCTTTTCTCCAGCAATATTTATGATTCTAAACCAATCCAATTTCTCCTTATCATTTCCTTCACAAAAATATACCATTATCTTATAATCAAGAATTTGCTCTTTTTCAGTTATTGTTAGATTATTAAACGAACGGTTATTTATGGAAAAATCATTATTAACATATTTACAAAAACTAACAGTTCTCTGTTGCCCATCTAGTATCTCATAGGTACCATCATCATTCTTCACCCAATACATTACATTCAATGGAAATCCTTTTGTAATAGTTTCTATAACTAAATCTCTTTTTTTATCATCATATACAAACTCTCTCTGATATTTAGGACGAATATTTAACTTTCCATCATATCCGATAACTCCTTCTTCAGCATTATCTACATAATTTTTAGCTATATCTCTAATTGATATTTGATGTAATTCTATCTTCATTTTCTATCTCCTTTTCCATTAATGATGATTCTTGTAATTTTAAACTTTCATCTTTTATTACACTATTAACCTTAATTTTTCTCTTAATAATAACCCTCGCATAAGGAACTTTAGGATGTCCATTTTCATCAATCATATATAAATCTCCATCAACTGCTCCTTTTTTTTGAACTTTTTTACGGTATGTTTTATGTTCTTCTGTATAAGGTCTTACTCCTATTTCAGTTCCTGACTTTGAAATCCCTAAACCAATAATTTCAAACTGCTCAGGATTATATTTATCAATGAAAGTTATTGGTACTCCCATCATGCCATCATAATCATATGGTATATCTGTATATGTCCCAATGTTGATGGCATCAAAGTTATGGTATTTAGGATATTCTTCAGGAGTATATTTTTTATATAATGTAATTTCTTGATTATGTTTATTTACTGGTAGATTAGTAAACCAACATGAAGTTGAAACTCTAACTAATTTTCTACCATTTTCAATCTTATGATATTTTTCACACTCATCTGGAACAAAAAAATACATTCCGACATTGAAGTTTGTGTAGCCTGTCCTTATTCTATCTTCTTTAATAAGTTTAAAAATTTCTTTATATGTCAAAGAATTTGTGTTTCCAATTATTATAAATTTCTTTTCATTCTCAATCAATTGGGCAACGTACTCACGAAACAATGAAAATGGAGGATTTGTAACAACTATATCTGATTCTTTCAATAATTCAATACTTTCTTCTGAACGAAAATCACCATCTCCATTTAATACAGTAAGTACATTTTTTCTATTTTTTATTAAATTTTCAACATCCACTAAATCGGTCGCACCATCATTATTTTCATCTGTTACCTCATTAATTTCTATTTTATATGGTTTCTTATATTTTTCATCGGTTATCCCAAGTGGAATAACATCAATTAAAGATAATTGTTCACCTACTATAGGCGAGTTAGAATAACAAGTTGCAATAATTTTTTTTAATTCTAAATAATTAAAATTCATTGCAAAATACTTAAAAAAATCACTTTCAAAAGGGTCATCACAATTGCAAAGTATAACTTTACCCTTAAAATACTCTTTATAATATCTCATTTCTTTTTCTATATCAGTTAATCTAGTATAAAATTCATCATTTTTTTTTGCATTAGCCCTTCTTAACCCCTCATTGTTTGACATAAATTACCACCTCTTAAAAATATACCTTACTTTACTAATTATATATTATTTTCCTATTTATTTCTATAAATAGTTTGTTTTGCAATTCTGTATAAAATAAAAGAGCTGGCTTAATCCAGCTCTTAAGTTATTTTTAGTTCCTTATTGTATTTCACTTGATAATTTCTTAATGTTTGTATTGCTAATCCAATTACTGTTACTATATCTCTTATTTCTAATCCAGTTTCTTTTAACTCTATAAATCTTTCATAGTTTGATGTTTTTTAATTGTTAGAGCTTCTTCAACTGGATTTATTTTATTAGGTTCAATAGTATCATTAGATAGTAAAATCATTCCTAAAGGGTCACTATATGAATTTTCTAATGGTATTAACGTTTTTATATTATATTCTTTTGGGATTGCATCTTTGAAGCTATCAAGTAGCAAATTTACTCCACCTCCAACAAATACTATACTTGTATTTATTGGATTGCTTAACTTGATTACTCCATTATAGATATCATTCCATAGCGTACTTATATACTGCTTGTTTACCTCTGCAATAGCTCTAGCTTCATCTTTACTAAAAGTATATCCATCATTTAACCAACTACTTAAAATTGAGCTTGTAGATGCTTTGGTGTACTTTAAGTATTGGCTCATAAGATTGTTTGTACCTATATTGATACTTATAAAGTTTTCTCTATTACCTAAAGTATTTACTAGTATTGCTTCAGTTGTTGAATAACCAATATTCACCACACATAAGTTACCCTTGGTATTTAATGATTTTTCTATGTATACTTTACTTGCTTCACCTTCTACAAATATATTACCTAGAGTAATGCTTGTGTTAAATCCTTGCATACCTAAAGTATTAATGTAATTTACTTCATATACTCCATTGATTTTATCTGCAAGTTTCTTTTTGGTACTTAATTCATTAAATGGTACCAATGCATTTACTTTTAAGTTTTCTCCTATCCCATTTACCTTATCTTTAAGCATACTTAAACCAAATAATATAAGTACCTCTAAGTATTCTTTTTGATACTTATACTCATAGTTTCCAGTAGGTTGATTACTTTCCCCTACTATGTACCAACATCCGTTGCATCTGATAGCATTCTTTTGTACTGTTATTTCGTCTTCTACTAATACTTTTCTAATTGAACTTCTAAAGGTTATAAGCTCCCCTCTGTAGCTCATTTTTATGTTACTTGCTCCTAAGTCTACATAAACTGTATCATTAGTGTTATTAATATTTCTCTTTATCTTGTTATACCTAACTTTATTTCTAATTGATTGTATTTTATCTATTAAACCTCTAACCACTTGTTTCATATCTTTTTAACTCCTTATAAATCATATATTTGTACATTTGAATTATTTTCAAAATCTTAATCTCTCCACATTTGATTTTTCCACTTGTGAAGTCCTTGCCATGTTGGTTCTACCTCCAGCACTTTACAAGCATTTATATAATCTTCTAGTACATAAATTGACATATAATATTCCTCCTTGATTTTTAGGAGTAACTAAGCTATAATTTACCTTGCGAGTGGTGGTAGCTTCGGTTACTGCCTTTTTATTTTTAAGCTCCATATGGAACTCCATATAATTCAAGCTCCCTTAATGCTTCTTGAGTTTCCCTTTCTTCAGATGTTAATCTTATATAACTACCTTTTAAATATTTTTCAATATCTTTACTTACATACACTCCAGCTTCTTCAGCTTGGTCTATATAA
>OBZR01001070.1_pt1 | contig 11407 bp, 9 predicted proteins | sample 1495541 | NCBI WGS metagenome assembly OBZR01 (sample SAMEA2580240, study PRJEB22360) | human gut metagenome | biome: human gut; feature: human-associated habitat; material: faeces | place: Denmark | collected 2008/2010 | reverse complement strand
ATTATTTATGCAAATATATAGATGCAATAAGACTGCTTATTCCACAAGGTGTTTTAAAGGGTGCTAAGAATAAATATAAGATGGTAATAGCACTTGGAGATAAGCCTTATGATAAAGAAGTTGAAGTGAAATATGGAGATATATTAAACTTTATAAGAGAACATAATGGGAAATTTAATAAAAATGAGCTTGTAAATTTACATTCACTTTCATTATATAAAATAAATAAGCTAATTAAAGAGGAATATTTAAAAGTAGATGAAGAAATAGTATATAGATATAATGATAAGGAGTATATTGATTATAAAGAAAGAAAGCTTACAATGGATCAAATTAAAGCTTTAGAAAAGATTGAGAAATCTGATAAGAACATGCTTTTGCTGAAAGGGGTTACTGGATCAGGGAAAACAGAAGTGTATATGAAGCTTGTAAGTGATACTATCGCAGAAGGAAAATGTGCAATAGTTTTAGTTCCTGAAATTTCTTTAACACCACAAATGATAGAAAGATTTAAAGGGAGATTTGGAAGAGAAGTTGCAGTTTTCCATAGTAAATTATCTGATGGAGAGCGCTATGATGAATGGTTTAGAGTAAAAGAAGGAAAAGCTAAACTTATAATAGGAGCAAGAAGCGCATTGTTTTTACCAGCTCCTAAGCTAGGTATAATTATAATAGATGAAGAACATGAAGGTACCTATAAATCAGAGCAAAATCCTAAATATGCAACAAGAGAAGTTGCTGAATTTTTAAGTGAAATAAAGGATTGTAAAGTTATATTAGGATCAGCAACACCTTCTATAGAGACATATTATAGGGCTATAACTGGAGAAATAGAGTTAGTAGAATTGAATAATAGAATAGATAATAAGCCAATGCCTATAATGGATATAGTAGATATGAGGGAAGAATTAAATAGTGGTAATGTCTCCATGTTTAGCAGAAAACTTTTTACTGAAATTAAAGAAGCATTAAATAAAAAAGAGCAAATTATTTTGTTTTTAAATAGAAGAGGATTTTCTACCTTTGTATCCTGTAGAAGCTGTGGATATGTTTTTAAATGTCCTAAGTGTGACATATCAATGACATTCCATAAAAATGGATATTTAGTATGTCATTATTGCGGCTATGCTCAAAAGCAACAAAAGATTTGTCCAAAATGTAAAAGTAAGTATGTAAAACATTTTGGTGCAGGTACAGAACGTGTTGAAGAAGAAGTTAGAAAGTATTTTAGTGATGCTAGAGTTTTAAGAATGGATGTAGATACTACAAGAAATAAAAATTCTCATGAAGAAATATACAAAGCATTTAAAAATGGAGAAGGAGATATTCTCATTGGAACTCAAATGATATCAAAAGGTCTAGATTTTGAAAATGTAACATTAGTAGGAATACTTGCTGCTGATATGTCTATAAATATACCAGATTATAGATCTTCAGAAAGAACTTTTCAAATAGTAACTCAAGTTGCGGGAAGGGCAGGTAGAGGAAGTAAAGAAGGAAGAGTAATTGTTCAAACATATAATCCAGAGCATTATAGTCTAATTTATGCAAAAAACTATAATTATGAAGGGTTTTATGATGAAGAATTTACTACAAGGGGTTTGATGTATTATCCTCCTTTTGGTAGAATACTATTAGTGAATGCTTCTTCTAAAAATGAAAACTCACTTAAAAACTTTATGAAATCAATTAAAGGTGAGATGGAAAAAATTAAAGATGAATATTCAAATATAGAAATGCTAGGACCAGTTCCATGTGTAATTTCTAAAATAAAAGACAATTATAGATGGCAAATATTATTTAAAGGTGATTTATCTCAAGATTTTTGTAAAAAAATAAAAGATAAACTTTATCAATTAAATAAGAATGTATATAATGAAGTAAAAGTAACTATTGATATTAATCCAAATAATTTGACTTAGGAGGTAAAGAAATGGCAATTAGAAATATAAGACAAAATGGCGATGAAGCATTAAGAAAGAAATGTAAGGTTGTTACTGAAATAACACCAAGAACACTTAAATTAATAGAAGATATGGCAGACACTATGTATGAAGCTGATGGAGTTGGTTTAGCAGCACCACAAGTTGGAATACTTCAAAGAATATTTGTTATAGATATTTATGATGATTATGGTTTAAGAGTATTTATAAATCCAGAAATTTTAGAAGTTTCAGGAAGTCAATTAGGTGAAGAAGGATGTTTAAGTGTGCCTGGAGAAGTTGCAGATGTTGAACGTCCAAGTTATGTAAAGGTAAAAGCTTTAAATGAAAAAGGAGAAGAGTTTGTTTTAGAAGCAACAGAACTTTTAGCGAGAGCTATACTTCATGAAAATGATCACTTAAATGGAACTCTATTTATAGATTATTTAAAGTAGCAAAGGAGGATTAACATGAAAATAGTATTTATGGGAACTCCAGAATTTGCAGTACCATCATTAAAAAAGATAATAGAAACTTATGGAGTTGAAAGTGTATTTACTCAACCAGATAAACCAAAGGGAAGAGGAAAGAAAATGGCCTACTCTCCAGTTAAGGAAGTAGCTTTAGAAAATAATATAAAGGTTTTTCAACCTGTTAAGTTAAAAGAAGATACGGAAGCTTTAGAATATCTCAAAGAGTTAAAGCCAGATTTTATAATTGTAGTAGCTTTTGGTCAAATATTAACTAAAGAAGTACTAGACATTCCAAAGTATGGATGCATAAACCTACATGCATCATTATTACCAATGTATAGGGGAGCAGCACCTTTAAATTGGGCTGTAATAAAAGGTGAAAAGAAATCTGGAAATACTACAATGCTAATGGATGTAGGGCTGGATACTGGAGATATGCTTCTTAAGGATGAAGTTGAAATAACTGATAATATGACGGCTGGAGAATTACATGATGTATTAATGGATAGGGGTGCAGAACTTCTAATTAATACTATAGATGGATTGTATAATGGAAGCATTATTCCAGAAAAGCAAAGTGAAGAAACTTTTTATGCTAAAATGTTAAATAAAGAACTTGGAAGAATAAATTGGAATAATTCTGCTAAGGATATTCATAATTTAATTAGAGGACTTAATCCATGGCCTATTGCGCATACTACTTATGATGATAAATCAATGAAAATATATGAGAGCGAAGTATTATGTGAAAATAGTAATAAGGAACCTGGTACTATAATAAATGTATCAAAAGAAGGTATGAAAGTTTCAACAGGTTTAGGAGTATTATTAATTAAAAAAATTCAATTTCCAAATGGGAAGCCTTTAACTATAGAACAATATATAAATGGTAATGAACTAGAGATAAATAAAAAAGTTATTTAAGAGCTATAATAATTAATTAAACTATATAAAAGGAGATGGGTTTATGTTTTACCCAGGATTTTTATTCGACCCAACATATTTAATTTTAATACCAGCTATGATAATAGCTTTTTGGGCACAGTTTAAAATAGATAATGCTTATAAAAAGTATAAAACTGTTAGAACTTTAAGTGGTGTTACCGGAAGCGAAGTTGCAAGAAGCATATTAGATGGAGCAGGACTTTTTGATGTAAGAGTTGAAAGGTATGGAAAGCATCTTGGAGATCATTATGATCCATCATCAAGAGTAATAAGGCTTTCACCCGAAGTATATGATGGAGCAACTGTAGCAGCAGCTGGGATAGCTGCCCATGAATGCGGGCATGCAATTCAGCATCAAACTCACTATGCACCTTTAGTTTTAAGAACTAGGATAGCACCAGTTGTTAATGTAGGGAGCACATTATCAATATATTTATTTATGATAGGGATATTCTTAGGTAATCCCCTATTTGCTAAAGTTGGTATAATATTCTTTGGAGGAGCAGTTATTTATCAATTAGTAACTCTTCCAGTAGAATTTAATGCATCAACAAGAGCACTAAATATATTGAAAACAAGAACATTCCTATATGGAGATGAATTAAAAGGAGCACAAAAAGTTTTAGATGCAGCTGCAATGACATATGTGGCAGCAACTCTTATGGCTATTTCTCAGTTGATAAGACTAATAGCTATAAATAATAGATATAATGATAATTAAGAGGTAGAAGGATGAAGAGTAGAAAACTTGCAAGACAAATAATACAAAGAGTTCTAGAGGAAGGGGCATATTCAAACTTAGTTCTTTCAAATGAACTTAACAACATAGATATTGAAGATAAAGATAAGGGACTTATAACAGAAATTGTTTATGGGACTTTAAGAAGAAAGAGAACTTTAGATGTATTAATAGGAAACTTCGTTAAAGATATTAATTTAATTGATACAACTGTATTAAATATATTAAGAGTAGCTATTTATCAAATGTACTTTTTAGATAAAATACCTGAATATGCAGCCTGTAATGAAGCAGTAGAAGAAGCAAAAGAAGTTTCTTTAGAAGCATCAAAGCTTGTAAATGGTATTTTAAGAAATTATATTAAAGATGAAAAGGAAATTGTAGTTCCAGGAAATAGAATAGATGAGCTTGCTTATAAATTTTCTTTCCAACCTTGGATGATAAGATTGTTTATAAAACAATATGGTGAAGAAAGAACTATGAAATTAATGGCTGGATTAAATGAAACACCAAAGGTTACTGTAAGAGTAAATGAATTTAAAGCAGAGTATGATGAAGTTTATGAAAAACTTGAGGAAATTGGATATAATATTGAAGATGGATATGCTTGTCCAGAAGCGATAGCTATTAAAGGTGGAAAAGGCATTGAAGATAACCAATTATTTAAAGAAGGTCTTATCACAGTTCAAGATGAAAGTGCAATGCTTGTAGCGCCTTTATTAGATTTAAAAGAAGGAGATAAAGTACTAGATCTTTGTGCTGCTCCAGGTGGTAAAACAACTCACATTGCTGAATTACTGGCAAATAGTGGGGAAGTTTTAGCTTTTGATTTACATGAAAATAAGCTTTCTCTTATAGAAGAAAATGCAAAAAGATTAGGATTAAATAATATAGTATGTAAGGCCATGGATGCAACTAAATTAAATAGTGATTATATAAGCTATGGAGATAAAGTATTAATAGACGTACCTTGTTCAGGACTTGGTATAATAAGAAAGAAACCAGAAATAAAATGGAATAAAACAAGACAACAATTAAAAGATTTAGTTCCAATACAAAGAGAAATAATGGAAAATGCATGGCAATATTTAAAACCAGGTGGAACTCTTGTTTATTCTACATGCACATTAAATAAAGAAGAAAATGAAGAAAACCTAAAATGGTTCTTATCAAAACATAATGATGCAGAAATAGAAAAAATATATATAGGAAACAACAATAACTTTATATACAATGGAGATGGAAGTTTGACTATATTACCAAATGATTCTATGGATGGTTTCTTTATAGGCAAAATAAAGAAGATAAAATAGGTGATATAATGAATAATATTTTAAATTACAGTTTAGATGAAATTTCCTTATGGATGAAGGAAAATGGAGAAAGTGCTTTTAGAGCAAAACAAGTTTTTTCTTGGATATACAAGAATATTTGGAATTTTAATGATATGAAAAATTTACCTAAGAGTTTAGTAGAGAAACTTAAAGAAAATTTTTATATAGGAATCCCAGAAGTTGTAGAAAAGTATGAGTCAACATTAGATGGTACACAAAAATTATTATTAGCTTTCGATGATGGTAACATCATTGAAAGTGTAATAATGAAGTATAAACATGGTAACTCAATATGTATTTCTACGCAAATTGGATGTAGAATGGGATGTAAGTTCTGTGCATCAACTTTAGAGGGAAGAGTAAGAAATTTAACAGCTGGAGAGATTTTATCAGAAGTTATTGTAGCACAAAAGGTAATTGGAGAAAGAATATCTAATATAGTACTAATGGGGAGTGGAGAGCCATTAGATAACTATGAAAATGTTACTAAATTTTTGGATTTAGTAAATGCGGATTATGGTTTAAATATAGGGCAAAGACATATAACGTTATCTACTTGTGGCTTAGTGCCTAAGATTTATGAGCTAGCGGATAAAGGATATAGCATAACACTAGCTATATCATTACATGCATTTAGTGATGAAAAAAGAAGAGAAATAATGCCAATAGCCAATAAATATTCAATAAAGGAAATACTAGAGGCTTGTGATTACTACTTTGAGAAAACAGGTAGACGTATAACTTTTGAATATTCCTTAGTATCCGGTATAAATGATGGTAAAGAAGATGCGAAATCTCTTTCAAAACTATTAAAAGGAAGACAGTGTCATGTTAATCTTATACCTGTTAATGAAATAAAAGAAAATACTCTAAAAAGACCTTCAAAAAAGACTATAGAAGAATTTGAAAAGATAGTAAATGAAAATGGGATTGAAGTTACGGTAAGAAGAGAAATGGGTAATGACATAAATGCAGCTTGCGGCCAATTAAGGAGAAATTTCTTAAAGTCTCAGAATTAGAGGGAGTGGGTGTTAATGATTGGTATAAAAAGTGATGTAGGTAACTTAAGAAACTTAAATGAGGATTATACGGAATTTTATGAGAATGAAGATTTTAAAATTTATGTAGTGGCAGATGGAATGGGTGGACATAATGCTGGGGAGATTGCTAGCAAAACAGCTTCAAAATCTTTAATAAAATACATAAGAGATAACTTTAAAGATATTAATAATACAGAAATATTAAGAAAGGCTATTAAACATGCAAATTTAAAAGTGTTTAACTTAGCACATTGTAATGAAACTTATAATGGTATGGGAACTACTTTAGTTGCATGTTTAATAACTAAAGATATAATTCAAGTAGCTAATGTTGGAGATAGTTCTTGTTATGGAATTAAGTTTAATAAAGTTACTAAAATAACAAAGGATCATTCTTTGGTTCAAGAATTATTAGATTGTGGTAGCATTTCTAAAGAACAAGCTATAAATCATCCTCAAAAAAATGTTATAACTAGAGCAATTGGAACAGAAGAAATGGTAGATATAGATGTATTTGATATAGAAAAAGGTAAATTTGAATTTTTTCTTATGTGTAGTGATGGATTAAGTAATGATATAGACATAGAAGAGGTTTTATCATTTGAAATAGAAGAAAAATACTTACAGAATATTTGTGAAAAGCTTGTTGATAAAGCTAAAATTAATGGTGGAAGAGACAATATAACTGTAATGTTATTTGGAGGAGAGGTGTAATATGAATGGAATTATACTAGGTGGTAGATATGAGCTTCTTGAAAAAGTAGGGGAAGGAGGAATGTCTGAAGTTTATAAAGCTAAATGTAATAAGCTTAATAGATTTGTTGCAGTAAAAATATTAAAAAAGCAATTTGCAGACAATAAAGAAATTTCTCAGAAATTCAAAAGAGAAGCAACTGCCATTGCAAATTTATCTGATACTAATATAGTTAATGTTTTAGATGTAGGTACGCAAGAGGATATAGATTATATAGTAATGGAATATATAAGTGGAAAAACTTTAAAAGAATTAATTTATTATAGTGGAAAACTTAGTTATAATACAGCTATAAAGATAGCACTTCAAATAGCTAAAGCTTTAGATTGTGCACACAGAAACAATATTATTCATAGAGATATAAAACCACAAAATATATTAGTTACAGAATCTGGAGAAGTAAAGGTTACTGATTTTGGTATAGCAAAATCTACAGATTCTCAAACTATTACTAATACTACAAGTATTATTGGATCAGCACATTATCTTTCACCGGAACAGGCAAAAGGAACTTATATTGATTTTAGATCAGATATTTATTCTTTTGGAATAGTTTTATATGAAATGGTAACAGGAAAATTACCTTTTGAAGGTGATTCACCAGTTACAGTTGCATTAAAGCATTTACAAGAAGAACCTATTCCACCTAAAAATATAAATTCTGCAATTCCAGATAGTTTAAATAAATTAATACTTAAGGCGGTTGAGAAAGAGCCAATAAAGAGATACCAAAATGCGAAAGAAATTATTCAAGATTTACAAAAAATACAAGAAAATCCAGACGTAGTTATTGGAACTTCAGTTGTTGATAATAGTGATCATACTATAATTATGACACCAATTAATACTCAAAATCAAAAAACAAATCATATTTCTAAATTAGAAGATGATTATGATGAAGAAGATGATTATGATGAAGACGAAGATTTTGATGATGATTATGATGAAGATGAGGATGAACTACCTAAGAAGAAGAAAAGCAAAAACGGAGTTAAAAAAGCTATAGTTGCAATTGGTGTTATAATTGGTGTTATAATTTTAGGTTCTGTAGGCTTCTTCTTAGCTGGAGGAAATAAATCTAGCAAGGAAGTTGAAGTTCCAAATATCGTTGGAAAGACTATAGATGATGTTAAAGAAGAAGTCGAAAAATTGGGCTTAAAAATAGAAATTAAATCTACACAAAATAGTGATAAACCAGAAAATACTATATTAGAAACTGATCCAAAAGCAGGAACGAAAGTAAAAAAAGATTCGGCAATAAAAGTTGTAGTTTCATCTGGAGAAGAACAAGTTGATATGCCGGATTTTAGAGATTATGAAGTAACAAATATAGAACAAATTTTAAAGAATCAAGGACTTACTAATTATACTATTATTGAAGAGTATAATGATAAGGTCGAAAAAGGGTATTTTATAAAACAAAATCCAGTAGCAGGAACTAAAATTGGTAAAAAGACTAAAATAGAAATAACAGTGAGTAAAGGGCAGGAAGTAAAACTTGTAGATGTAAAAGATGTAAAAGGCAAATCATTAAATGAAGCGAAAGAGTTATTAAAGGGGCTTGATATTACTGTTAAGGAAGAGAATATTAAAGATAAAAAACAAGATGGAATAGTATTAGAACAAAGTTTGCCTATTACTAAAGTTCAAGAAGGAACACCAATTACTTTAACAGTAGGAAAGTATGAAGAGAAAAAAGCTGAGAATGAAGTTATAAATATTGCTGGATTGGGACTTAAGTCAGGAATGAAAGTAGATGAAGCAATAGCTATACTTCTTTCACACGAGTTATCATATGAAATTGATGGGGTTGGAGATATTGTTGAAAGTTTTACTAAAGAAATAAAGAAAGGTGAAACTGTAAGAATTAAAGCAAAGAACTCTGAAAAACCTGATAATACAGATAAACCAGAAGTTAATAATAGTAATAACAATGCTAATAATGGGAACAATAACGGAAATAATCAATAAAATAAAAATCAGCTTTTAGCTGATTTTTATTTTATTTAAAATTTATTTGCATTTTTTGGTGAAATCTGTTTATTATAAATATGAAGATTAAATTATTCGGAGGAATTATGGAAGGAAAAATAATAAAAGGAATTGGTGGGTTTTACTATGTTAAAACTAAAGAAGGAGTTATAGAATGTAAGGCAAGAGGAAAGTTTAGGCATAAGGATATGAAGCCTATGGTTGGAGATAACGTAGATATAAATGTTTCTAATGGAAAAGGAGTAATAGAAGATATACATGATAGATCTTCTGAATTGATAAGACCTACTGTAGCAAATGTTACACAAGCTTTTGTAGTATTTGCAATAAAGAATCCAGACATTAACTTTGATCTTTTAAATAGATTTTTAATTTTATGTGAATATAACAACATTAAAGCAATAGTTTGTTTAAATAAAGTAGATTTAGCAAGTGAAGAAGAAAAAGAAGAAGTTAAGAAAAAAATTAATGATATTGGTTATGATGTATTATTTATAAATGCTAAAAAAGGTTTAGGTATAGAGTTGCTTAAAGAAAGATTGAGTGATAATGAAACAGTACTATGTGGACCTTCAGGTGCAGGAAAATCAACTCTTATAAATAGAACGCATATGGAAACAGGAGTTGTATCAGAAAAAATAGGTAGAGGAAAGCATACTACAAGACATAGTGAGCTTATTGAAATAGAAAATGGGTATTTAGTGGATAGCCCAGGTTTTTCAAATATAGATATTAGCTTTATGAACAAAGAAGAACTTAGATATTGTTTCCCTGAATTTGAGGAGTACAATCATAATTGTAAGTTTAGAGGATGTCTTCATAATAAAGCCTGAATGTGCAGTGAAAAATGCATTACAAGAAAATAAAATTAACGAAACTAGATATAATTTTTATATAAGAATACTAGAAGAATTGTTAGAGGGGGAAAAACATAAATGGTAAAAATATCACCATCAATATTATCAGCAGACTTTTCAAAATTAGGTGAAGAAATTATTAATGTAGATAAAGCAGGAGCGGACTTTATCCATATAGATGTTATGGATGGAAATTTTGTGCCTAATATAAGTATAGGATTACCAGTAATAAAATCAATAAGAAATAAAACATCTAAGATTTTTGATGTTCATTTAATGATAGAAAATCCATCAAGGTATATAGATGATTTTGTTAATGCTGGCGCAGATATAATAACTATACATTATGAAGCAGAAAAGCATATAGATAGAGCTATAGAATATATAAAATCAAAAGGCATAAGGGCGGGGGTATCACTAAACCCTGGAACTCCAACTTTTGTTTTGAAGAATATAATAAATAAATTAGATTTAGTTCTAATTATGTCAGTTAACCCTGGATTTGGAGGACAAAAGTTTATACCTTATGCTTTGGATAAAATTAAAGAAGTTAAGGAAATGAGCTTAGATTCAAATAAGGATTTATTAATAGAAGTAGATGGAGGAGTAGATAAAACAAATGCTAAAGCTATAATTGAAGCTGGAGCTAATGTTTTAGTTGCTGGTTCTGCTGTTTTCGGAGATGGAAATCTTAAAGAAAATATTGAAGCAATAAGAGGAGAATAAAATGAAAGCCATAATAGTATCAGGAGGGAAAGCACCGTCAAAACAGCTATTGTTAAATGAAATAAAAAATTCAAATTTAATAATAGGTGCAGATAAAGGGTGTGAGGTGCTATACAATTATAATATATTTCCTAATTACATATTAGGTGATTTTGATTCAGCTGATAAAGATATAATAAAAGCTATGGAAGTTTCAGGATGTGAAAAAATTAAATATAAAAAGGAAAAAGACTTTACTGATACGGAAATTGCTTTTAATTTAGCAGTTGAAAAGGGAGCAAAAGAAATAGTATTACTAGGAGGTACAGGGACAAGGTACGATCACTCCTTAAGTAATTTAGGTCTTATGTTAAAAGCTCTAAAAATGTCTATAATCTTAAAAATAATCGATGATAATAATATAATTTTTTTAACTGATAAAAGTATGATATTAAAAGGAAATAAAGGTGACACAATATCTTTTCATGCTTATTGCGAATGCGTAAAAAAGCTTAATATATGTGGATCAAAATATGATCTTATAAATTATGATTTATATTTAGGCGATGGATTAACAACGTCTAATGAATTTATAGGTAATGATATAAAAATAACATTTGATAGTGGAATTTTAATGGTTCTCTAT
>OBZR01001066.1_pt1 | contig 11433 bp, 15 predicted proteins | sample 1495541 | NCBI WGS metagenome assembly OBZR01 (sample SAMEA2580240, study PRJEB22360) | human gut metagenome | biome: human gut; feature: human-associated habitat; material: faeces | place: Denmark | collected 2008/2010 | reverse complement strand
CTAATTATACTAATGGTTATCATGGTATGTATTTCTTGGTTGAAAAAAAAGGTATCGAAGACGTTAAAACAACATTGAAAAAAGGCGCTAATTATGCTAATTCAATGAAATTATAGAAAAGAGAAAAAATGAAATTAGATTATAATTCACGTGAGATTTTCTTTGGTAATGAAGCTCTAATCGTAGCTGATATGGCCAAGGGAAGTAACGGAAAACCAGAGTTCACTAACCATAAAATTGTAACTGGTTTAGTATCAGTTGGCGAAATGGAAGACCAAGCGGAAACCAATAGCTATCCAGCTGATGACGTGCCAGACCATGGAGTTAAAAAAGGCGCTACCTTACTTAAAGGCGAAATGGTATTCATTCAAACAGACCAAGCGCTTAAAGAAGACATTTTAGGTCAACAAAGAACAGCAAATGGCTTAGGTTGGTCTCCTACTGGTAATTGGAAACCGAAATGCGTTCAGTATCTTATTAAAGGGCGCAAACGTGATAAAGTTACAGGAGAGTTTATTGACGGTTACCGTGTAGTCGTTTATCCAAATTTGAGACCAACAGCAGAAGCTACAAAAGAATCAGAAACAGATTCAGTAGACGGTGTAGACCCTATCCAATGGACTTTGGCAGTACAAGCGACTGATTCAGATATTTATTTGAATGGAGATAAAAAAGTCCCTGCTATTGAGTACGAAATTTGGGGAGACCAAGCAAAAGACTTCGCTAAGAAAATGGAAGCTGGTTTATTCATCATGCAACCTGATACAGTGTTAACTGACACACCCTGAGGTGCCCGACGGGGCTAACCACGTAGCCTTTGCATATAGTGCAGACGGTAAAGATAGATTCACAACCACTTACCCTAACTTGAACTTGTTAGACGGTACTAAAGATTTTAGTGGAGATTGGTGGCTTTCAGATCGCTCTGAAAACGACGGAACATATAAAGGCTTAACCGTTAAAAAAAGCGAAGGTCCCGGAATTACTAAGCCATTTATAGCACCAAAGGACGGTGTTTACACATTTTCCGCTTATGTTAAAGGTTCAGGAGATTCGGCAGATATACATAGGCATGTTACTTTAAACGATGTATCTGGTGAAGCCGTACCTATTAAGCCAATGGGTAACAACTTTGATTGGTTGAGAGATTCTTTTCAGGTAACTTTAAAAGAGGGCGATAAGATTTACGCACAATATAATGTAGACGGTAGCGGTGTTTTACAGAATGCTGGGCACAAGTGGGAAGAGGGTTCAACCGCTACCCCTTACATGCAATCAGCAAGTGAAGCAACAGCCGAAGATTATCCAAGCTATATTGGATCATATCCAGATAATAAATCAACCGAGCAAAGTACAAATCCAGATAGATATACCTGGAAAAAATATTAAAAAAAGTAAGGGAATATATATAAAATGGCAAAACAATTGAGTACAGCACGTAAATTTAAAATGATTACAGGGAAAGACCTTTTCCAGCAACAAAAGGCAATGGATACAGAACTTAAAAAAGAAGACGGAGAAATTACTGATGTAATGGAGTTCGTTCAATATGGTCTATACTTGGCTCTTTTTCAAGATAACATTGTAAAAGCTAAAAGCGACTTTGCAGACTTTCGTACTAGCTTTGAGTTCGATACTGACGGTAAAGGTCTTAAAGAACTTATCGAACTGTGGCAGAAAGAAATTTAATGAGCTGAAAGGGCTGTAAATGATTTTAAAACATGCAATTAGATACTTAGAACTAACCGGTTCGGACTTTATTACAGATTTGAAAGACTTTGCAGACCTACAAAATTCTTTTGTCGCTGGATATATTCCTGATGACTTTACAGAGCAAATGGAGAGCTTTACAGACAAGTTATTGATACTTTGGGTAGATTGTAACGGAGGAATGCAAAACGCCTTAGATGATAAAACAGAGCTTCCTACAACTAACGAGTTAATCAATATCTTCTGTAAAACTGTTTTTATTAAAGAAAAAGAGGAAACGGAAGACGAAATGGTCTTCTTTTCTTCTAGTTCATTGATTAAGAAAAAGAAAGATACTGTAAAGGAAAATAAAACTTTAGAACTTTTGACTGTTTTGGGCAATAATGAAATTGATATAACACAGTTCATGGAAATGGAATTAGAACTTGTTTATAAAATAATTGAACTTATTGCAGAGAAGAAGAAAGAGGAAAAAGAAAAAGAGAAAAGGCGTAAAAGAAAGGGTATGTAATGGCAAGTAATGCAACATTTGAGGTCGAGATATACGGTAATACAACGAAATTCGAGAACTCACTTAAAGGCGTTAATACCGCAATGTCAGGGCTTAGAGGAGAAGCTAAAAACTTACGTGAAGCTCTAAAACTTGACCCCACAAATACCGATAAAATGGCGCAATTGCAAAAGAACTTACAAACGCAGTTGGGCTTATCACGTGACAAAGCAACAAAATTAAAACAAGAACTTTCTACGGTTGACAAAGGGACGTCAGCAGGTCAAAAGAAATGGCTACAACTTACCAGAGATTTAGGCACAGCAGAAACGCAAGCTAATAGGCTAGAGAGCGAAATTAAGCAAGTCGAGAGTGCTATTAGTTCAGGCTCTTGGAACATTGAAGCTAAAATGGATACTAAGGGCGTTAATAGCGGAATTGACGGAATGAAGTCACGTTTTAGCGGTCTTAGAGAGATTGCTGTTGGTGCATTTAGGCAAATTGGTGCAAGTGCTGTTAGTGCTGTTGGTAATGGCTTAAAAGGCTTGGTATCTGACGCAATGGATACTCAAAAAGCCATGATTTCATTGCAAAATACAATGAAGTTCAAAGGCAATGGGCAAGAGTTTGATTATGTAAGCAAATCTATGCAGAATCTTGCTAAAGATACAAATGCAAATACCGAAGATACTTTAAAACTTTCAACAACGTTCATTGGTTTAGGCGATACTGCTAAAAAAGCGGTCGGTAAAACGGAAGCATTAGTAAAAGCTAACCAAGCATTTGGTGGTACTGGCGAACAATTAAAAGGTGTAGTTCAAGCTTACGGTCAAATGTCGGCAGCTGGTAAAGTTACGGCTGAAAATATTGGACAATTAACCGATAATAACACAGCTCTTGGTTCTTCTTTAAAAGACACTATTATGAAAATGAACCCATTATTACAGAAATACGGTTCTTTTAATGAAGCTGTTTCAGAAGGCGCTGTTTCAATGGATATGCTAGACAAAGCTATGGAAAAAATGGCTAAAGGTTCTGGAGGCGGAGTCAAAACTATTGGGGACGCGTGGGATAGCTTCAACGAAACAATGTCAATTGCTTTAGTGCCTACTTTGAACGCTTTAACACCTATCATTAGCGACTTAATAGACAAAATGTCTGACTGGGGCGAAAGTGCTGGTAAAGCTGTATCAAATGTAGTTAAGTATTTCCAAGACTTGTTTCAAAAACTGCAAGAAAATTCAGCCACTTTAGCGTTTTTGGAGTCTTGGGATAACATAAAAAGTGCATTTGATTCCATAGTTTCTATTATAGGGAACGTCATAAATTCATTTCTTGGAATAAATACAGAAACAACAAAAAATGCAACAAGTATAGATAACGTAGCAAAGAGCATAGCTGTATTTGCTGGTAAATTTTCAGAAGTTACGAAAAAAATAGCTGATTTTCTTAAAAAAATTAGTGAAAGTAAAAGCGCAATGGATAATATAAAGGTAGCTTTAGTTGCTTTAGCTGGCGCTTTCGTTGCCATGAAAGTTATTAATGGAATCATTAAGGCTTTCGAGATATATAATAAGATTGTTGAAGCTGGCTCAATTATACAAGGTGCTTTCAATGCTATAATGGCTATAAATCCATTCGTGGCTCTTGGTATAGCTATCGCAGCTATTGTTGCTAGTTTAGTTTATTTCTTCACTCAAACCGAAACAGGTAAAAAGGCTTGGGCTAGTTTTGTAGACTTCTTAAAGAGTGCATGGGACGGTATAGTTTCATTCTTTAGCGGTATTGGTCAATGGTTCGCTGATATATGGAACGGAGTAGTTGACGGAGCAAAAGGTATCTGGCAAGGTTTAGTTGATTGGTTTAGCGGAATTGTGCAAGGTATTCAAAATATTTGGAACGGAATAACAACATTCTTTACTACCTTATGGACAACTGTTGTTACTGGAATTCAAACAGCATGGGCAGGAGTTACAGGTTTCTTTGGTGGAATATTCAACGCTGTAAGAGGTATCGTGTCGTCAGTATTTAGCGCAATCGGAAGTTTTGCTTCTAGTGCTTGGGGAGTAGTTCGCTCAATATGGAGTGCAGCAGCTGGTTTCTTTAGTGGCATATTCAACGCTGTTCGTGGTGTAGTAAGTGGAGTATTCAGTTCTCTTGGTGGCTTTGCTTCTAACGCATGGTCAAGGATTTCAGGTGTGTTTAACGGAGTAGGCAATTTCTTTAGTGGAGCTTTCAACGGTGCAAAAGACGCAGTTAGTGGAGTATTTAACGCTTTTGGTGGGTTTGCCTCTAATGCTTATAATGCAATAACAGATGTATTTAATGGAATTGGTGGCTTCTTTAGCGACATATTTGGAGGAATCAAGAACACAATAGACGGTGCTCTAGGTGGTGTAACAGATACAATTAACACTATATCAGGAGCTATTAATGGTATCGCTGGAAAACTAGGCGGACTATTCAAAGGTTCTATGGTAGTGGGTTTAACAGATATCAACTTATCTTCTAGCGGTTACGGTTTAAGCACTAACAGCGTATCAAGCGATAATAGAACATATAACACATTTAACGTACAAGGCAGTGCTGGTCAAGATGTTTCTAACTTAGCACGTGCAATCAGACGAGAATTTGAACTAGGGAGGGCTTAATGGTAAGACAGTATAAAATACATACCAACTTAGACGGAACAGATGATAAAGTTTGGGACGTCACAAATGGAAAAGTTAGATTTTACCAGCCCTCTAATTTGGGGTTACAATCAACTAATAATATTTGGCAAACTAATGGTATCGGAGTAATGGGAACACGCTCAATCAATCAACCTCAAATAGAATTCAAGTTAGAAACGTTTGGAGAAAGTTTAGAAGAAAACTATCAATTAATGAAAGACTTCGTAAATGATATTATTAGCAAAAAATTCGTTACACTTGAATATCAAACAGAAATTTTTCAGGTATATGCTGATTTAGCTTTAGCAGATGTCACAAAGACAGAGGGTTACGGTAAGAACGGAACTTTCAGCGAAAAGATAACTTTTGATATAATTACAAAGTGGTACACTTACGAAAATTTAACTTTTGAAAAAATACAAAACGGTAAAGTTATCGCTGGTAAGTCTAAAATTTATGGTGGATATAAAGGGAGCGAAACAGCTTTACAAAACTATAATAGACTAAAAGCAAGTCCTTCTTTGAATTTACCTAATTTGAATTTATTGGACGGTACTAAAGATTTTAGTGGAGATTGGTGGCTTTCAGATCGCTCTGAAAACGACGGAACATATAAAGGCTTAACCGTTAAAAAAAGCGAAGGTCCCGGAATTACTAAGCCATTTATAGCACCAAAGGACGGTGTTTACGCATTTTCCGCTTATGTTAAAGGTTCAGGAGATTCGGCAGATATACGTAGGCATGTTACTTTAAACAATGTATCTGGCGAAGTCATACCTAGTAAGTCGATTGGTAACAACTTTGATTGGTTGAGAGATTCTTTTGTGGTAGCTTTAAAAAAGGGCGATACTATTTATGCACAATATAATGTACATGGTAGCGGTGCTGTATGGACTGCTGGGCATAAGTGGGAAGAAGTTATGCCTATCACTGACGGTTTCACTACTGTTTATCCTAATTTTAATTTGTTGACTGACAGTAAAGATTTTAGAAATAAAAATGTTCCAGAAGCCTTAGTTACTACAAGTATAACTTCTCCTGATAGTACAATTGTTAAAGAGGGTAACGACACATATTTGCATTTTGTAAGGCCAAGGTATGAAGGTGGAGACTGGCCCCAAGACTGGTTTAACGCTTACTTGATACGAGACAGTTCGGTTTCTCCCAACTTCATAAATGTAGATCTAAAGCCTAACAGTCAATATACATTTAGCGTATGGCTTAAAGGTACTGGAGAGCATACTATTATTGCTTATAATAATTGGACAATCCCCAATCCAACAACATTAACAGTTAATTTAACTAATACTTGGACTAAGTATGTTTTAACTGTAAATACTGCGACTAATATAACCACAAATGACGCTCGATTCTTTATCCGTTCTGAAAATGTAGGAACAGAAATTAATCTTAAATATCCTAAAGTAGAAGAAGGTTCAATTGCCACTCCTTGGCTTCTGAGTGAAAGTGAATTACAAAACAAATTGACTCCATACATGCCCTCAGCTACCGAACTCACAACTGCTGATATAAGTGAATATTTTGGATATAATTATATAGCAAATCAAGCATATACTTACTATGGAGAAACAAACATAGACCGTTTAAGTCGTTGGGATCTAAAAGACGAAATATTTAGTTTTATGGGGATATTATATCCGCAACTTCCTAAAACACCTACTGGAGTTAGATTTTTAGACGATATTGGAAATGAATATACTGCAATTGTATTTAAGACGGAACAGTTGCAAAACTATATTTTAATCAATACAGATGTAAATGATGAAATTTATCAAGGCTGGAACGGTACAGCTCCATTGAATCTATTCCCTGTAATGGACTTCGAACGATACAGAACTCGTATAATTAAAAAAGGTCAAATGGAGCTAATCAATTTAAGTAAGGCAGAGTTTAAAATCAAGAGAAAGGCGGACTTCGTTTAATGTTAGAAGCTAATGTTTATGATAACTTTAACCCTAATTATTATAATATATCTGATTTTACTCTTCCTAATGGTAAAAAAGACAAAAGAGGTCTACCAATACCAAAGGCAAGATGTCAAGTTATTAACTATGAATTGTGGGAAACGGGTTACCTTTTCACTTCATCAGCTACATTGACCGTTTCAGTAGAAGTTGGCGATATTGTTCAAATTCTTTTTCCTGAAGTTGTTCCAATTGAGGAAACTCTAGGTAAAAAAAGAAACTTAAACTTAGATATGGTTTATCTTGTAACAAGTGTAGATGAAAGCAATAAAGCTACATTAAAGAACTATTTTTGGGCAATGATTGAAAGCCTAGATGTTCCGAACGCAATAACTAAAACGACAAACTCCGCTATCATTGACTATTTGATTGACCCTAATAAGAATGAGTTAATGAGTTATGGTTATTTCTTTAATTCAAGTATTTTCGCTGGGAAGGCTACAATTAACCGAAAAGCGGAAATTTCATCAGCTCATGACGTAGCTAAGAGGATATTTTCCAAGGTTCAATTTCAACCCACTACAACTATTCAACACGCTTCATCTGAAGCAGACCCTAGAAACTTGTTATTCATTAACTTTGCTTCAAGGAACTGGAATAGAAATAGAATCACGACAAGGGTAGATATTAAACAAAATGTAGCAATGGACACGGAAACAATAGTAGAACGTTCAGCTCATAATTTTGCTGTCGTGTTCGTTAAAAGCTTAAATACAGACGATTATAAAGATCCTCCTAAAATGTACACAGCAAAAAATAACGGCGATGTCATTGATTATAGCACTTATCACGGAGACGGAACAGACTTGCCAGATGTAAGAACAGTTAAAACATTGTTTTATGATAGAGATGAACACGGAAACCCTCCAGATATGTCTGCTATTAAGGCTGAAATTTCTCCCTCTACAATCGTCACAAGATTATTCTTTAACCAAAATGAACTTTTGCCTTTATATGTTAATGACTTAGTTGATGTTTGGTATGAGGGTAAACTATATTCAGGTTACATAGCAGACAGAGCTAAAACAGAGTTCAATGATAGACTTATCTTTGTAGAAAGTGGGGACAAACCGAATGTTATATGAGTATGTAGCTACTTATGGCGACAAGTATAGAATAGATAGTTTTACAGGGTACAGAGAGCTTCGTAAAGACCACTTAGAACCATTGGCTGGTAAAGTGTATTATAATAGTGAAAACTCGCTTAGAATTGAAACTACGCTATTGTACGAGGTCGGTCAATTTGTATCAATTGGAGGTTATCCGTATGGTGGTAGAAAATTTAGATTGTTAGAGCTATCAATTACTGATAACCCAGTTTTAGATAAAGCGAAGATAATTTCGAGAAAGGTTAAAAATGACAATTAACAACTTCACATTTTTCAGTCCAAATGGAACAGAGTTTCCAGTCGGTTCTAATAATGACGCAAAGTTATACATGATGTTGACTGGAATGGACTATGGAACAATTAGGCGCAAAGACTGGGAAAGTCCGTTAAATACAGCCCTAAACGTACAATACACTAACACTTCAATTATTGCTGGTGGTCGATATTTTGAACTATTAAACGAAACAGTAGCTTTGAAAGGAGATTCAGTTAATTACATTCATGCAAATATTGACTTAACTCAAACCGCTAATCCTGTCAGTTTATCAGCCGAAACCGCAAATAATAGCAACCGTGTTGATATAAACAATGGTTCTGGCGTTTTGAAAGTTTGTTTTGATGTTGTTGTAACTTCAGGAACTGGAGTAACAAGCACTAAACCAATTGTTCAGACTAGTGTTTTAGATAGTATTTCTGCAAATAATATATCACTTAAAGGTCCAATCAATTTTCCAACTCAACTGTTGACAGTTCAAACCGCTCCTGGTTTGCAATTGCAACTTACTAAAAAGAACGATGATTTAGTAATTGTTAGATTCCTTGGTAGTGTGGCAAATATAAAAAAAGGACAAACGATGTCTAGAACGTGGGTAGATGAACCATTTCGTCCAGCTGTTGTTCAAAGTCTTATTGGTCATCTTGTTGGAAGAAATAGTATTTTCCATATTGATATAAACCCAGATGGTAGTATTACTTGGTGGGGGGAAGATATTGGTAGTAACCCTTTGTCGTCACGTGGTAACGCAAGCTACTTTATCAAATAACAAAATAGAAAGCAAAACAAAATGGTAACTAGAATGATTTTAATAACTATCTTAATTTTGGCGATTCTTTTCGCTACGTGGGTCAAAGATAGAGAAGCGATGAACCCACCTTTCAAACGTAGACTTGTGATTGATTTGACGGTAGTCTTCGCGCTATGGATTTTATATGCAGTCTTTTACTTTACACAAACACCCTCAACTTCTGATATCGCTAAAACAGTGATTAACATAGGCTTGTTGTACTTCGTAGGACAATTTATTTACTTAATCGCAAAAATTAGCCCTATGTTTGACGGTTTGGTTAAACTTATGAAAAAGAATGGTGTAAGTGTTCCTGAAGCGGAAGAAGAACAAACGGAGGATAAAAAAGAATGAATATAACTAATGCTGGTGTACGTGGGCATAATCCTACTGGGGTTGTAATTCACAATGACGCTGGTTCAAACGGTGCTAATACTGGTTTCTATAATAACTGGTTACCTAATCATAACCCTGAAAATGGCTTTGCTCATGTTTATATTGGAAATGACGGAAGATTGCAGGCTTCTGACTTCTCTAACATGGCATGGCATTGTGCTAACTCATACGGTAATGCAAATTATGCCAGTTGGGAAGTATGCCAATCAGAGGGCGATTTAAACCAGTTCTTAAGAAATGAGCAAGCGGTACTAGATGACGTTGCTAAGTACATGAAACAATGGGGACTAACTCCTAATCATGATACTGTGAAGCTACATCAAGAGTTGTCATCTACTTCATGCCCTAGACGTTCCGTAGAGGTACATGGTGGCACGGTAGAGAGTTGTCGCTCATACTTTATCGCAGAACTAAATAAACGCCTTACAGGACAAACTGGGGGCTCTAACAATAACACAACAGAAAGCGGAGAAATTGAAATGTTTCTAATTAATTGTAAAGACACTAAAAATTGGTATGTATGCAATGGAGTATCAGCACGACATATTAAAACAACTCGTATGCTTGGCGGTTTCCAAGGTAAATTTGGAGCGATTAAGTTACCAGAAGCTATTATGTATCAAAAGGAATTTGAAGCAGAATATGGAAAAGTAAACTAAAAAATAATATAAAAAAGACAGCTTTATAGCTGTTTTTATATTTCTTTATATTTAATTTTCTTCACTAACTCGTTGTTCTTCAGTTGCTTTCTCCTTAGCTTGTCTTATATGCTTCAATTGCTTACCTGATTAATTGCTTCAATAATATTATTGCCGGTATTTATTAGAATTTCATCACTTACAGTTACATTCTTTCTTGAAAATAATTCGCTCTCAATCTTCATAAAGTGCATTGCTTTAGATAAAAATTGAGCTGATGATTCATAATATAATGTTTCCAGTTCATCATCTGAAAGCTGTGTTAAATCATCATTAGCAAAAGTTGTGAGTTTTCGCTTAATCTCTTTGCCGTTTTCTTCTTCTATATAGTAACGCTTCATCTATTCATTGCCTCCCTTTGCATTTTACGCTTCAATCGTTGCTTATACAGATATTCTTTACTTGGCTTTAAACTAGCCAATAACTCATCTAATAAGTCCAAAACCTTTCCTCCAGAACCTGCACTATCCATTTTTTTAAGTGTAAGCTCGTGCATTTCATCATCATTGAAAAACATAGTAAGATAAGGGAATGCTACGGTATGTGGTAAACTCAAGCGTGATTTAGTTGTATGTAACTTAGGCCATGTACCTGTCTCATCTTTAATTTTTAACTCAAGTTGATTCATTCCGATACCTTGCTCTTTTAGTACGCTAGTAATTCTTTCATATAATTCTTCGTTTGTCATTATGCTATAACCTCAATTATTTCTGTATGCTTTTTAACTTCATATCTTTGTTCTTCTGGAAGCAATTCATTCCATTTTAAAGCCTCTTTTTTGTCATAAAACTTACGTGTTTTAATTTCTTTTTCCAATATCCAAGATACTGTGTAGTATGTGAATTCATCTTTCATTATCCAATTACTCCTGTCTTTATATTTAGTCTTTGCTGACTTGATAAGTGATATAAATTACACCACTTACAGTGATAAGCTCTAACTGGCACTTTGCCAGATTTCTTTTTGTTATGTTGGGCATTCACTATTGAATATAAAGCGCCCATTTTTGTGTATTTGCGTTTCTTACACATATTATTCACTAGCTTTCTTGATCATTGCTTGCTTATAAGCCGTAATCGTTCCGTCAAACATAGCGCTTTGGATTTCTCCTTGTTTAATAAACCCTTTTTGTTCTAATTGAATTACTTGTTTTGTTAATCCTTTTAATGTAAATGCTGTTGCTACTTTAATTTTGTCCTTAGGTTTTCTGTTAAATAATTTCATTTGTTTTTTCACCAAAACTTTCTATTTTCGTGTCTTCGTAATTAATTATCAAAAACACTCCATTCATTTATCGTAAATAATTCAA
>OBZR01001027.1_pt1 | contig 11883 bp, 10 predicted proteins | sample 1495541 | NCBI WGS metagenome assembly OBZR01 (sample SAMEA2580240, study PRJEB22360) | human gut metagenome | biome: human gut; feature: human-associated habitat; material: faeces | place: Denmark | collected 2008/2010 | reverse complement strand
ACATAGCGGACGCCCTCCCCCTAACGGCCGCCATCTGTGAAGCCTGCCGCGCCGAGCTGGAAGCCGCCTACGGCCCGAAGCTCCGCCCCATGGACTGCTATAAGGATACTGCCCCCGGCGAGCTGACCAACTGCGTGGGCCACGATGATTTGATGATGCTGATGTTCACCTCCGGCACCACCGGCCGCAGCAAGGGCGTCATGCTCTCGGAGCGGAATATGTGCGCCAGCCTGCACACCTATTCGGAGGTGGCAGAGAACTGGATCACCAACCGCCTCCCGGCAGGCCAGAAGCTGCCGCTGAGCCATATGACCCTGCTGCCCCTCTTCCACATGGCCTGCTTCGTCTGCGTCATGTCCTATCCGCCTGCCGGCTGGGCCCTGAACCTCTGCGGCGACATCCGCGACTTCTACCGCGACCTGGGCCTGATGCACAGCGACGTCATGGCCTCGGCTCCCATGCTGGTGGAGACCATCTACAACGACATGAAGCGTGGCCGCGTCAGCCGTCTGAACGGCCTGTGGGACCTGTGCTGCTCTTCCGCTGCCCTCGACCCCAAGATGCTGCTGGAGCTGGCCCAGAACGGCTTCGTCGTCAACCAGTGCTACGGTATGACCGAGACCTTCGGCGACGGCATCCTGAACTTTACGCAGGTCGAAAAGCACATGAGTGCCGTGGGCAAGCCCGACGACCACGTTCAGTATAAGCTGGACGAGACCGGCGAGATCTGCATCAAGGGCGACTGCGTGATGCTGGGCTACTACAAGGACCCCGAGGCCACAGCAGAGGTCATCGACGCCGACGGCTGGTTCCACACCGGCGACCTTGCCCGGATGGATGAGGAAGGCTTCTATTACATCACCGGCCGCAAGAAGAACCTCATCATCCTCGCCAGCGGCGAGAACGTCAGCCCCGAAGAGCTGGAAAAGAAGCTGGCCCTCTGCCCGGCCATCACCGAGTGCATCGTGAAGGAGAAGAGCCAGAAAATTTGTGCCGTCATCTACTGCCCTGAGGATAAGCAGGAAGAGGTCAGAGCCTTCGTCACCGAGGTGAACCGCAGTCTGCCGCTGTATAAGCGCATCAGTGCCGTGGAGTTCACCGCTGAGCCCCTGCCCCGCAACGCTCTGGGAAAGCTGCTGCGGAAGTAACAAGTAAAAAGAAACAGTGAAAAGGATACGCCGCGTGGTTGCATTTCTCTGTCGAAACAGGTATTATTACTCTGAGGCAGAAAATGTCAGCTGCCGGCGTTTCGCTGCAATAAAGAAAAACAGCAAGGAGCGACAAAAATGATAAATACTGTATATGAGCTCATCACAGACGTCATGGCGAAGCAGTACCCCGACCGGGTGGCTTTCCGCTATGTGGCCGCCGATGGCAAGACTGTGGTGGAAAAGACCTACGCCCAGTATGTGCAGGACATCCGCAGGGCCGTTACTTATTTTAAGGAGAATATCCCCGACATCAAGGGCAAGCGTGTCGGCATCATGAGCCGCAACTGCTATGAGTACGGCGTCAACAGCTTCGGCGCGATCCTCGCCGGGGCCGTCGTCGTGACCATCAACCAGAAAAAGACCTGGCCCGAGCTGGAATATGAGCTGGGCCTTGTCGAGCCTTCCCTCATCGTCAACGACGGCATCGACTATGGCTGCCGCCCCGACATCGAGGCCGCCTACGGCGATAAACTCCGCCCGATGGACGCCTTCAAGGACAGCGCGCCTGCAGAGCTTGTTGACTGCGTGGGCCACGATGATTTGATGGTGCTGATGTTCACTTCCGGCACCACCGGCCGCAGCAAGGCCGTCATGCTCTCGGAGCGCAACTTTTTTACCACTGTGGAGTGCCAGGTCAAATTCGGCGACGCCATGCTGGACTATAAGCACGAGCATATGCCCGAGGACAAAAACGACGTCCTGAGCAACTTCGCCATCCTGCCCCTGTTCCATCTGGGTACGTTCATCTGCCTCTTCATCTGGGCCTGCAAGGGCTGGGCGCTGAACCTCTCCGCCGACATCCGCGACTTCTACCGCGACCTGGGCCTGATGCACAGCGATGCCATCGCTGTGGCTCCCATGCTGATGGAGGCCATCTACAAAGACGTCAAGCGGGGCCGCCGCGCCCGCCTGAACGGCATCTGGAACCCCTGCGGCTCCTCTGCCATGTTTGACGGTGCCATGCTGGCCGAGCTGGCGCAGCAGGGCATGATGATCACTCAGGTGTACGGCATGACCGAGACCTGCGGCGACGGCATCATCAACTACGAGCAGGACGAAAAGCACATCCGCGCCGTGGGCAAGCCCGACGACCACGCCGAGTACAAGCTGGACGAGACGGGCGAGATCTGCATCCGCGGCGGCTGCGTCATGCTGGGCTATTACAAGGACCCCGAGGCCACCGCAGAAGTCCTCGACGCCGACGGCTGGTTCCACACCGGAGACCTGGCCCGTGTGGACGAGGACGGCTTCTACTACATCACCGGACGCAGGAAGAATATCATCATCCTCGACAGCGGTGAGAACGTCAGCCCCGAAGAGCTGGAAGAGCTGCTGTCCAAATGCGAGGCCGTCAAGGAATGCATCGTCAGGGAGAAGGGCAAGAAGATCTGTGCCGTCATCTACTGCAGCGAGGCCGACCAGCAGACCGTCCGCGACTTCATCACCGAGACCAACCGCACCCTGCCGCTCTACAAGCGGATGAGCGCCGTGGAGTTCAGCACCGAGCCTCTGCCCCGCACCGGCACCGGCAAGCTGCTGCGCAAGTAAGAATAAACCGGGCAGGCTGCGGAATACTGGAAAAGAGCCGCAGCCGCCTTTAATGGAACTACGAAAGGAAGATTCAAACTATGGAAAGAACCGAGATCGTGTCCCAGATCCTTGCAATTCTGGAAGATGTTGCAGAGATTTCCCCCGAGGATGTCAACGAGAACAGCGTCCTGATGGACGATCTGGACCTGTCGTCCATGGAGATCCTGACCGTCGTCGCCGACCTGGAGGAGACGTTCGGCCTGCGCATCCCCGAAAAGGAGCTGCGCAACTTCGTCACCATCAGCGATTTGGCCGACTATCTGGCCGCACACGCGGGGGAATAAGGAATGGATGCCGAACAGCGCTCTGTTTTTCAGGGTATCGTTTACTATTACCGCGAAAACATGGTCAACTGCCGCTATCAGGTCACGCTGAAAGACGCCGTGGACGGTGCGCTTTTGCAGCAGGCTCTGGATGCGGCCCGGGCAAAGGCACCCTACTATTTCCAGAAGCCGGTGTGGGAGAAAAAGCTGCTCCACCTCGAGCCGTCGGACGCTCCCTGCCCGGTGCGGCAGGGCAGCGCAAAGCCCGAATTTCCGGACGAGAACGGCTTTATCTTTGCGTTGAGCTATGAGGGAAAAGTCGTCTACTTCGACTGGTTCCACTTCCTGGCCGATGGCCGGGGCATAGCACCCTTCATGACCATGGTGCTGCAGTTCTACTGCAATCTGCGGTACGGCACGGCGTTCGAGGGCCGGACCCTTGAGACGGACCCTGCCTACGACATCGAGGACATCCTTGCAAAGTACCCCGAGAGTCAGGTGGCCAACGATATGCAGCGCCCCGTGGTGCAGACCTTTGAAGAGACGCCCACCTGCTGCCGCGTCCGGCTGGAAAAGGCGGGGCTTGTGGACGCCGCCCTCCGCTGCGGCGTCAAGCCCTTCAGCACCCTTACGGCCCTGCTCTGTAAGGCGGTGCAGGCGTATCTGGACAAGGACGAGGTGCTCTACAGCTACTCGACAGACGCCCGCGACGCGCTGGGTGCGCCGAACGCCCTCTATAACTGCGTGGCATCCTTCCAGCGCAAGCTGCCGCTGACGGCAGATGCCCCGCTGGCCGAAGTGGCCGTGGGCGTGGACGCTGACCTGAAAGAGAACCTTTCCGCTGAGCGAAAACTGTTCCGTATCGCGGAGCAGATGGGCTGGGTCTACCGGGTCTACCAGCAGAAAGCCAGCCTCAGCATCAAAAAGCGCATCTTCCAGATGGGCGAGTACATCAGCGGCTTCCCGGCGGACTTCTGGGTGAGCTATCTGGGCGACCCCTTCGCCCCGTCCAGCCCGGAGCTGACCCGGTACATCGAGGACTTCCAGACCTGGGTGCCGGCAGACGGCGCTTCCATCGGTCTGGAATGCACCAGCCTGCATGGCATCATCACCCTCTGCGTCAAGAACAAGGTGCCGCGCCCCGGCTTTGCCGAGGCTCTGCGCGCCGCGTTCGAGGCCGAAGGCATCAAGGTGCTGGAAGCCGCAGAGCTGGGCGCAGACAATACATAATCTGCGTGGCCAAGAGCGAGGGCCTGCTGAACGAGGAAAAGTTCAACGCATAATTGACCTGTAACATACAAAAGCGTCCCTCCGTTTTACCGGAGGGGCGCTTTTTGCGCAGCAGAAGTCTTCTTTTTTACAGACGGCCCAAAGCCGCCGCCGGGGTTTTACGCCGATTTTGCGTCCGCATGGTTTCGGGCCGGGCGGCTGCGGCGGTAGAATAAGGCCGTTCCCGGTAAATCGAAAAAGAGAGAAGGAGCCATGAGGCTCATGGAAAGAGAGGACTTTCGCATGAAAGAGAATAAAATGTCCCGCCGCAGCTTTTTGAAGGCCGGTGCCTTTGCATCCGCCGCCGGTATGCTGGCCGCAGCGCCTGCCGCTGCCAACGCCGCTGCCCCCAATGCCGCCAAAGCGGCAGAGGAGGAGAACGGACTGCTGGGCGTGTTCGGCGGCAGACCCAAGTATGTCTTCCTCTTCATCGGCGACGGCATGGGTACGGCCCAGATACAGTCCGCCCGATTCTATAAGGGTACGGTGGAGAATAACGGCGCTGTCGTCGAGGGCGAGCTGAGCTTCACCCAGTTCCCCGAGGTGGGCAGCGTGACCACCTACGACAGCACTTCTTTCTGCCCCGACTCCGCTTCCACTGCCACTTCCATCGCCACCGGCCACAAGACCGAGAGCGGCGTCATCAATATGTGCCCCTGGACCCGCGATGTGCCCTATGAGACCATCGCCGAGAAGCTCCACGCCCAGAAGAACTACAAGGTGGGCGTCGTCTCCTCTGTCAATATCGACCACGCCACCCCCGCTGCCTTCTATGCACATCAGAAGACCCGCAAGAACTACTACGCCATCGGCAAGGAGCTGGCCGCCTCCGGCTTCGAGTATTTCGCCGGCGGCGAGTTCCAGAAGGTGAACGGCGACGGCACCGGCCCCAACAACCACGAGATCGCCGCCCAGAACGGCTACAACGTCGTCACCCGTCAGGCAGACGCCGCCGCCCTCAAGGCCGGTGCGGGCAAGACCCTCATCATCGCCGAGGCTCTGGCCGACGGCAAGGCCATGAACTACGCCATGGACGCCGCCGCAGGCGAGTGGCAGCTGACCGACTACGTCAGGAAGGGCATCGAGCTGCTGGACAACAAGAAGGGCTTCTTCCTGATGACCGAGTCCGGCAAGATCGACTGGGCCTGCCATGCCAACGATGCCGCCGCTTCCATCCACGATGTGCTGGAGATGAGCAACGCCGTGCAGGCTGCTGTGGACTTCTACAACGCCCACCCCAACGATACCCTCATCCTCGTCACCGCAGACCACGAGACGGGCGGCATGGCCATCGGCTACAAGACCACCAACTACGACACCTTCCTGACCAACCTCACCCACCAGAAGATGTCCTACGCCAAGTTCGACTCCACCTATGTGAAGGGCTACATCGCCAACAAGACTCCCTTCGAGGCCGCCATGGCCGACGTGAAGGCAAACTTCGGCCTGACCCTGCCCACCGACCCCGATGCTGCCAGTGCAGGCAGGCTGCTGCTGACCGACTACGAGGTGGAGAATCTGCGCAAGGCCTACGAGCGGACGCTGGAAGTCGGCGCTGCCTCCCAGAAGGAGATGAGCCAGCAGGACTATGAGCTGTACGGCACCTACATCCCCTTCAGCATGGCCATCTGCCACACCATCAACCACAAGTCCGGCATGGACCACACCACCTATGCCCACACCGGCGCGATGGTCAACATCTATGCGCTGGGCGTCGGCGCGGAGAAGTTCCGCGGCGTCTTCGACAACACCGAGATCTACCACAAGCTGGCTGAGCTGACCGGCGTACAGTAAGCCTCTCTCTTCAAACGAAAAAGCCTGTGCAGACCCTCCCGGGGCGGGAGGCTGCACAGGCTTTCTTGTGTTCACAGGTGGATGGTGCAGCCGCGGCCCAGCATCTGGGCCAGCAGCATAAGGGTCGAGACGCCGAAGCACCCGCCCATCATCAGCAGGCAGAGCACCACTGAGCCGAAGTCGCACCGGCATGCGCCGGGCCGGGCCGAGTAGTAGAGTACCTCGCACCCCAGCAGGATGAGCCCCGCCGCAGGGAGCACCTGCCAGATGACCATCCACGGCAGGCCGGGAAGGAAGCGGCAGAGCAGGAAGAGCACACCTGCCGCGATGAGGCAGACGCCCAGCGTCAGGGTGCCGACTCGGCGGAGCGGCTTATTCGTCGTGTTCGTGGTCGAAGTCATCGTCCGTCACCTCGTTTTCGTTCACCACCGGGCCGGAGAGCAGAGGAGCGTTCTCCGGCTGCGCGGCCTCGTCGGCGTGATACTCGCAGAAATCGGCATCCTCGGGGGCGTCCTTGGAAGCATCCGGCTTTTTGGCCGGATGGGGGCCTTTCACCAGCCAGACGCCGCAAACGATGAGGACCACACAGACCACCACATCCGGCAGGCTGGCCATGACGAGATAGAGGGCGCGGAAAACGGGGGAGGAGTGGCCCCAGCGGTAGACGAGGTCGCCGAGAGTGTTCATGATGAGGTTCTGGTAGGCGATGAGCGCACCGAAGGCGATGAGCAGCCAGCCCACCAGCTTGTGGCTGTCCAGCAGAGCCCGGGCCAGCCGCCTGTCGCGGGGGTCGAAGTGGACGAGATAGTCGTCCTCCGGCGCGGTGTCCGCGATGATCTGCGCCCGGAGGTTGAAGGTGTCAAAGAAGCTGTACATCCACAACACCACCAGCAGGAGCAGCACCGGGTTGAGCAGTGAGCCCACCATCCCGATGAGGCAGGCCGTGAGGATGAGGGAGAGGCCCCGCTTCATGTAACCCTGATACATCTGGCCTGCGCCGGGGATAAACGCGCAGCAGAAGGTCAAAAATCCGTTTTTCAGCATAACGATCTCCTTGTTTTATGATTTTATGTTTTCTGCCGCGTTCAGCAGGCTTTCCAGCACAGAGGAAACGCGGGTATAGATGTTCTCGCCGGGGCGGGAAGTCACGGGCCTGCCCAGCTTTTCGGGCAGAAGCTTCGGGGGCTGTTTTTCCGGCAGGGTGACCTGGACTGTGGGCAGGAGAGCCTGCAGGTCGCTGCCGTGGTCGGTGACGAAGGTCAGCGCTCCGGTACGCCACATGGTCAGCGCCAGTACGGCGGCGACGCCCGCCACCGCAGCCCGGCCATAGGTGCTCTGCATCAGCCGAACCCAGATGGTGCTCATCACGGTACGGCGGACATCCCGGGGCGGGTCGGCGAGGGCGTCGGCGGTCAGAAGTGCGGTGTAACGGTCGGTGCATTTGTCGCAGTAGGCGAGATGCTCGGCGGCTTCCAGCCGTCCCAGCTCGTCCAGCTGCCCGGCGGTGAGGGCGTGCAGCCCTTCGTCGCTCAGACAGCCGTCTTCACGGAACAATTCCATCTCAAAAGCCCTCCTTTCCGGCGGCGCTCAGCTGCGCGGCCAGCATCTTTTTTGCCCGGAAGACCTGCGCCTCCACTGTTTTCTGGGGCCTGCCGCAGAGCCGGGCGGCTTCGGCGGCGGTGTGCTGTTCCAGCAGCATGAGGCGGCAGGGCGTCTTGTAGGGCTCCCGCAGAGCGAGGATGCGCTGCGTCAGCTCCTCTTCGCCCAGAGCTTCCAGCACCTGCGCTTCCGGCTCGCTGCCGGGCGGTGCGCCCTCAAGTGCAAGCACATCGTCGCCGGGGGTGTTCACCCGGCGCGCCCAGGCGCTGCGTAAGTAATCCTTGGCTTTGTTGGAGGCGATGCGGGCCAGCCATTGCTTTTCGTATCCGGCAGGACAGCGGTCCATGCTCCGCCATGCAGAGAGAAACGTTTCCTGCGTCAGATCCTGCGCATAGCCCTCATCTGCCACCAGCTGACGGCAGATGGTGTAGACGAGGGACTGGTACTTCTGTACCAGCCTGTCAAATTCCAGTGCATTCAATGGCTGCTCTCCGCCTCCTTTCTGCCCGGCATTTCGAGCGCTCTGTCTATCTGTACGAGCCAGCGGGGCCAAAATCTGCAAAATCGTGGGAAAAATATTGAAAATGTGGTAGAATAGCCTTATCAAACCTCACAAAGGAGAAAACACGATGGCCTCTGCCACAAAACAGGCACTTCTGGCGGCGCTCTCCGCCGCCCAGGGCGAATGCATCTCCGGCCAGCAGCTGGCGCAGCAGCTGGGTGTGAGCCGCGCTGCTGTCCATAAGGCCGCCGCCGCGCTGGCGGCTCAGGGCTATGAGCTGGAAGCCGCCCCCCGGCGGGGCTATCGGCTGGCGGGCGGCGACCCCTTCTGCGCCGAGGCGGTGGGGGAGTACGACGCCCCCATCTACCTCTACGACAAGCTGGAAAGCTCCAACCGCACGGCCAAGACGCTGGCCCTCGAGGGTGTGCCCCACGGCACGATGGTGCTGACAAGTCAGCAGACGGCGGGCCGGGGCCGGCTGGGGCGGCGGTTCGAGAGCCCGGCGGGGAAAGGCATTTATCTCTCGCTGGTGCTGCGGCCCGGCCTGCCCATGACCGAGGCACAGGCCGTCACCGTCAGCGCGGCGGTGGCCGTCTGCCGGGCTGTGAAGCGGCTCTGCGGGCTGGACTTGGGCATCAAGTGGGTCAACGACCTCTATTATAACGGCAAGAAGGTCTGCGGCATCCTGACGGAAGCCGGGGCCGACATCGAGAGCGGCCAGCTGGAATGGCTGGTGGTGGGCATCGGCCTGAACCTGACCTCCCGCCCGGAGGACTGGCCCGAGGAGCTGCGGCCCATCGCGGGCAGTCTCTACCCCGGCGGGCCTGCACCGGTGAGCCGGGCGGCACTGGCCGGGGCCATCGCCCGGGAGCTGCTGGGTCTCTGCCCGGCCTTCGACTGTCTGGACGAGTACCGCGCCCGGTGCTTTGTGCCGGGCCACTGGGTCACGGTCTGCACCGGGACGGAGAGCTACGCCGCAAAGGCGGTGGCCATCGACGACGCCGGGCGGCTCATCGTGCGGCGGGAAGGGGGCCGCACCGAGGCGCTCTGCCACGGAGAAGTGAGTATCAGGCCGTCGCCGCTGGCGGTAAAATAATAAAAACCTCTCCGTCATCGCTGGCGCGATGCCACCTCCCCTATCGAGGGGAGGCTTTGGCAGGCCGGGCCACTTTGTACTGACTGCTGAAAGCTGAATATGGCGCAAAATACCGTGCCCTGCTTGCGGGGGCAGCGGCTGCTGGACAAGTTATCTCGTCAAGCTGCTGCTGCCCGCTGTAGCAGGGCACTATTGCTTCTGAAAGATTGAGCTTTGCTCGTTTAGAATGGATTTGACCGACACGCCAGAGGCTCCCCTACTAGGGGAGCTGTCGAGCGGAGCGAGACTGAGAGGTCAAAACACCCCGAAGCACACCAGCCCCAGCACCGCCGCGATGCCGATGACCTTCGGCACACTGAGCCTGAATTTCTGGAGCAGCACAAAGCAGAGGATGCCGATGGCGATGCCCGGCAGGCTGATGCCGCCTGCCTCGGTGATGCAGGTCTGGCGGCAGAGGCCCACCAGAACGCCCAGCACCATGCCGATGCAGACAGGCTTGACGATCTTCATGATATAGCTCATGACCCTGCTGGTGCGGAACTTCTGGAAGAATGCCGCCGCCAGAAGCGTCAGCGTCAGGGTGGGGCTGAGGACGCCCAGGACCGCGAAGACGCCGCCCGGCATCCCGGCGGTCTTGGTGCCTGCAAAGGTGGCGGCATTGACGCCCAGAGAGCCGGGGGTCATCTCGGCGATGGCGATGAGGTTCGTCAGATCGGCGTCCGTCATCCAGCCGTGGGAGGACATTTCATCCATGATGAGGGGGATCATGGAGGTGCCGCCGAAGCTGGTGAAGCCGATCTTCGCAAACGCGGCGAAGAGCTGAACGAGGGTCTCAAGCATGGCCATGTTCGCTCACCCCCATCCAGACCAGCGCGATGACCACACCGGCCGCCACCAGCGTCAGATTGCTGATGGACGTAAAGCAACAGAGCACAAAGGCGACGGCACAGATGATGATGGGCATCGCGCTGGTCAGAGCATCTTTGCCCAGAGAGATGGCCGCGCCGCCGATGATGGGGGCCACGGCGCACTGGACGCCCTTGAGGGCCGACCAGACCCAGTAGTTATCTTTAATGGCGTCGTAGATGGCCGTCACGATGGTAAGGGTGACGACGGCGGGGATGCACAGGCCGATGGCCGCGCAGATGCCGCCCAGCGCCCCGGCCATCTGATAGCCGAAGAGCAGAGTGATGTTCACCACCATGATGCCGGGCAGGCTCTTGCCCACGGCGATGAGCTCCAGCAGGTCGCTCCTGGTCATCCAGCCGCGCTCGTCCACGAACTCCCGCTCCATCTGGGCGATGATGCTCCATCCGCTGCCAAAGGTGAACGCGCCGATCTTGATAAAGTAAAGAAGCATCAGCAGGGCCATTCGTGCGCCGGTGGGGCGCTGCTGTGCGGTTTCGGATTTTGTTGTCTGCATGAATCCTCCTGAGATACCGGGTTTGCTGTTCTTTTACCTATAAGATACCACAGACGTCCCCAAAAGGCGAATGGAAAAATGGAATGGTTCCCGGTTCCTGTCAGGAATGCTCGTAAGTCATCCAGCTGCCTTTCCATGCGTAGAGGGCCATCAGCACGGCGCCCAGCGCCCACGACACCGGGTAGAGGACGAACACGCCCTCGATGCCCGCAAAGAAGGGGAGGGCGAACCGGATCCACACCACACGGAAGAGGCAGAGCGAGATGAGCAGCACCACCATCGGCGGCACGCTGCGGCCGGTGCCGCGCACCGCGCCCGCCATGCCGTGGAGGATGGCCAGCAGGAAGTAGAAGGGGCAGAAGTAGTGCATGGCGCTGCACCCGAAGGCCACCACCGTCTCGTCGGAGGTGAACAGGTGCATGATGGGCTTCTGGAACGCCAGCAGCAGAGCGCCGGTGCAGAGGGTGTAGAGCACGCCCATGCCCAGCGTGACCCACATGCCATTCTTCACGCGTTTGAGGTTGCCTGCGCCATAGTTCTGGCCCACGAAGGTCGTCGCCGCCATGCTGAAGCTGGTGACGGGCAGGATGTTGAAGCCGTCGATTTTCATATAGGCCGCAAAGCCTGCCATGGCGGCGGCACCGTAGCTGTTGACGCTGGACTGCACCAGTACGTTCGAGAAGGAGATGACCATGTTCTGGATGCCGGTGGGAAGGCCGATGCGGATGATGCGGGAGGTCATCCGCTGATCGGGCCGGATGGCGGAAGGCTCCACCTTGTAGTCGGCATCCACCTTCATCAGAAAGCGGAGGCTCAGCACACAGGAGACCAGCTGGCTGATGTCGGTGGCGATGGCGGCACCCGCCACGCCCATCTTCAGCCCGGCGATGAGCACCAGGTCGAGGATGATGTTGGTGATGGAAGCGCAGGCGAGGTAGATGACCGAGCGGCGGGAGTTGCCCGCCGCGTTGAGGATGCCGGCCGCCATGTTGTAGACGACGCTGAACAGCACACCGCCGAAGTAGAGCTTCATATAAGTCACGGCGTCGCCGAGGACTTCTTCGGGGGTGTTCATCCAGACCAGCAGGCTGCGGCTGACGGCGATGGCGGCCCCCCCCCGGGGTAGTCTCGGTGCC
>OBZR01001008.1_pt1 | contig 12154 bp, 32 predicted proteins | sample 1495541 | NCBI WGS metagenome assembly OBZR01 (sample SAMEA2580240, study PRJEB22360) | human gut metagenome | biome: human gut; feature: human-associated habitat; material: faeces | place: Denmark | collected 2008/2010 | reverse complement strand
TTATTAAATAACAAAATAGAAAGCAAAACAAAATGGTAACTAGAATGATTTTAATGACTATCTTAATTTTAGCGATTCTTTTCGCTACATGGGTAAAAGATAGAGAAGCAATGAACCCACCTTTCAAACGTAGATTTGTAATTGATTTAACGGTAATTTTCGCGCTGTGGGTTTTATATGCAGTCTTTTACTTTACACAAACCCCCTCAACTTCTGATATTGCTAAAACTGTGATTAACGTAGCCTTATTGTACTTTGTAGGACAATTTATTTATTTAATCGCAAAAATCAGTCCTATGTTTGACGGTTTGATTAAACTTATTAAAAAGAATGGCGTAAATATTCCTGAAGCGGAAGAAGAACAAACGGAGGATAAAAAAGAATGAATATAACTAATGCTGGTGTACGTGGGCATAATCCTACTGGGGTTGTAATTCACAATGACGCTGGTTCAAACGGTGCTAACACTAGCTTTTACAATAACTGGTTGCCCGCTCATGATCCAACAAATGGCTTTGCTCACGTTTATATCGCTTCTGACGGAAGATTGCAGGCTTCTGACTTCTCTAATATGGCATGGCATTGTGCTAACTCATACGGTAATGCAAATTATGCCAGTTGGGAAGTATGCCAATCAGAGGGCGATTTGAATCAGTTCTTGAGAAATGAACAAGCGGTACTAGATGATGTAGCTAAGTACATGAAACAATGGGGGCTAACTCCTAATCGTGATACTGTGAAGCTACATCAGGAGTTATCATCTACTTCATGCCCTAGACGTTCAGTAGAAGCACATGGTGGCAATGTAGAAAGCTGTCGCTCATACTTTATCACAGAACTAAACAAGCGCCTTACAGGGCAAAACAATACACAAACAAATACAGAATTAGAGGACGACGATTTAATGAAATTTACATATACAAATGGCGATAAAACAACTTACTACTTCAATGGCGAAAAAGTTATCGCTCTATCACACCCAGATCAATTGGCAATCGTTCGCAAAACTTATAAAGAAACAACTGGCAAAGACCTTAAAAACTTCGATTGGAAAGGTTCGCCTATTGATATTCGTTTCATGCAAGCTAACGGAATTGACAAACCAATCATTGCTAAAAAATAATATAAAAAAAGACAGCTTTATAGCTGTTTTTCTTTTGTAATTGAAGATATGGTTCAGTTGCTCACCTGATTAATTGCTTCAATAATATTATTGCCAGCATTTATTAGAATTTCATCACTTACAGTTACATTCTTTCTTGAAAATAGTTCGTTCTCAATCTTCATAAAGTGCATTGCTTTAGCTAAAAATTGAGCAGATGATTCATAATATAATGTTTCTAGCTCATCATCTGAAAGCTGTGTTAAATCATCATTAGCAAAAGTTGTGAGTTTTCGCTTGATTTCTTTGCCATTGTCATCTTCCTCTACGTAGTAACGTTTCATCTATTCCTCGCCCTCATCTTCATCTAAGTTAAGTTTTTCTATTTCCTGATAACTTGAGTAGTCATGTATAGTTTCTTGACATATTGTGCAAACTGCGCTTAAACCGCCACAACAACAATCTAATGTTATCCAATTATGTTTACATTTCAACTATTCGTTCCTTTAATTTCAAATTTTTCAATAATATACCGTTTAGAACCAAGCTCAAAGCTGACTAGATGATTATTGAAGTTGTCATGTTTGTTCAGGTCATTAGCAATTTTTATAGCTGTTGATCGTGGATATTTTGAATTATTAATCTGACTTGTGTATTCGTGTAATATCATCTCATTGCCTCCCTTTGCATTTTGCGCTTCAAACGTTGCTTATATAGATATTCTTTACTTGGCTTTAAACTAGCCAATATCTCATCTAGTAAGTCAAACGCTTCTCCGTTATCTCCTACGCTATCAATTTTTTTAAGTGTAAGCTCGTGCATTTCATCATCATTGAAAAACATAGTAAGATAAGGGAATGCTACGGTATGTGGTAAACTCAAGCGTGATTTAGTTGTATGTAACTTAGGCCATGTACCTGTCTCATCTTTAATTTTTAACTCAAGTTGGTTCATTCCGATACATTGCTCTTTTAGTACGCTAGTGATTCTTTCATATAATTCTTCGTTTGTCATTATGCTATAACCTCAATTATTTCTGTATGCTTTTTAACTTCATGTCTTTGTTCTTCTGGAAGTAATTCATTCCATTTTAAAGCCTCTTTTTTGTCATAAAACTTACGTGATTTAATTTCTTTTTCCAATATCCAAGATACTGTGTAGTATGTGAATTCATCTTTCATTATCCAATTACTCCTGTCTTTATATTTAGTCTTTGCTGACTTGATAAGTGATATAAATTGCACCACTTACAGTAATAAGCTCTAACTGGTATCTTGCCAGCTTTCTTTTTGTTATGTTGGGCATTCACTATTGAATATAAAGCGCCCATTTTTGTGTATTTGCGTTTCTTACACATAGTCTAACCACTCCTTAATCGTAAATAATTCAAAGCCATTTAGCTTACTTTGTTTTTTAATTTCCACTTGATTTCTATCTAGGTCTGTCAGCAGTTCAATTACAGGCATACCGTTGTCAAGCCACCTGATGACTGTATTAGCTTTAAGTCCGAAATACTTAGCACATTGAGCCTTACAACTAAAGTGTAGTTCTTTTTCCGTCGTAGGGTTATAAGCTACTACCTTTATAGCTTTTTGGGTTTCCACTGTTTAACCTCCTTTTCTATAAAACAATGATATCAAATTGCTTTACATTTGTCAAGAATTAACTTTCAATCTTTTAACCAAAAATCAGATCCGCTTCTTCTTGTAATACTTCTTCAGGAATTTCAGCACCACTTACATCATATTGAATACTTAACAAGTACATTGTCCATTTTCTTCTGAATGCTTTATCTTTCATTTGTTCTTCTGTGAAAGTTGTGTTGATTCCATATTCTTCTACGATTTGTTGTTTTCTAGTTGTTAATACTATCATTGTTTCGTTCTCCTTCATTTCTATAATACTATGATATCAAAAAAAGCCAATGCTGTCAAACATTAACTTTGTTTTTAATTATTTTATTCCTTCCCAGCGTTCAAAATCATCAGCTAGTTCTTGTATAAAGCCCATAATATCGTCAGTAGTGTACTCTGTAAGCTCATTCTCGTTACTTAAGTTAGCAAGTTCTTTGGCATAGTCTAAAGCCTTGTTACGGTCTTTGTCGTAGCTTTCACCCTCTTTCTTTCCAGCTCTTACTAGATACTTCAATACTTGCATTGTATACCAGCCCACAAGCTCTTCATAGTTAAATTTATGTTTCAAGTATTCGTTAAGTTCTACACCGTATTCGTTGGCATAGTGCTTATTTTCTTTTAAGTTCATTTAGATGTTACCTCCAATCCATGTAATAAGCAACGTTGCGATTATACCTATCCAAGTGATAGCGATAAGTGTAAAGCCGACACCTGCAACTATCATTAAAGTTTTTACTGTATCTTTCATTTTGTTCTCCTCTATTTATAATTACATTCTATCAAATTGCTTTTCCTTTGTCAAGAATTAACTGCTCTTAACCATAAATAACTTTTCATTTTTCGTTTTGTTATTTTGTCCACCTTGGAGAGTGCTACGTGCTTTATCAAAAGAATATACAGCTTCAAAGCGTTCGTCAGAAATTGAATAGCTAGAAACTATCACGATATTAGTTTTAGCCATTTCAAATGCCCAGTCGTAAAACTCTTGGCTATCGAATGAATTGATATAACTTTTTTGTGAAGTACCCTCATAAGGTGGATCAAGATATAATATAGCTCCAGAAACTTCACTAAAGTCTTGATAACTTTTATTCGTTGCTTTTACTTTATTTACTTGTTGAAGTCGTTTAAGCTGTCTAAGCCTTTCAAGTTGTTCAAGTTGTTGCTGCGTTTCTGGCTTAGTGTTAAACCAATTCCAGTCCAGTCCAGAAGTAACTTTCTTATATGTTTCTGTTTGTCTATAACCGCCAAAAACGTCATGATTTCCAATGATTTCTTTGGCTAGGTTATATTTCAAATCTGAAATTACTTTAGAATATAAATAACTCTTCTTATCATTTCCAAAAGAGTTTACTAGCAACTTCAAAAAGTCATCCGCTGTCTTATTTTCTTTCGCCTTAATCTCGAAGAACTCCGTACGTGAAATAATTAGCGTTTTAATCCACTCACGGTCTTGTGATATAACTCGTTCAAATGCGTTGGTTATATCCTTGTCTAAGTCGTTGTAATACACTTCTAAACCATTTAAAATACATTCGGCTGTAATTGCTCCGCCACCTCCGAAGATGTCGTATATCGGCTTGTCTGTGCCAAAGTTCTGTTTGATAATTTCAACTATTTTCTTGCTTATCTTTTTCTTGCTTCCTTGATACGGTAGTCCGATTGGTTTACCTTTTCTAATTTTCTTCTCGTCTAACTTAAGCATTAAAATTCCTTGTCTTTCTAGTTTGATATAATTTATTCCATTTTTCTATAAGTTCCAGCAACTTAGGTTCATCATATTCAGTAAATAGTTCAATCTGCGATGTAAACCAGCAGTGCAAACAGCGATCGCAACTATAACAGATATTCGTGTATCCTCTACAATCTTTGCAAACTCCTAAACCGTCACTCGTTGGAATATCGAAGCAATGGCAATATCTTTTATCATTAAAGTATTTAATCATCTATTTATTTCCTTTCGTTTTAATCAGGTCAACTAATGCAAAAAAAGCATATAGTCCAATTCCGACTAATGCTATTATATTCATTCGTATCTGTCCTCTGTAAGTCTATCCATGTTACCACCGGCGATCAGTCTATCAATTTCACATTGATTAGTCCAAAATTCTAAGTGTCCTAGTTCAAAATCTGCATTAACTGAGATAAAACCATTTTCTAAAGTTTCCATTGAGTTGATTTTAATTAATTTGTTTTCCATTGTTGTTTCTCTCTTTCTTAACTTTATATATTTATTATAAACTATTTTCTTTTAATTGTCAAGCAATAAGTGCTATAAACTACTAATAAAATAATTGTTATTATGAATAGCGGCGGAATGAATACAGTTATCGCAAACCAAACAATAGAAACTAAAGTATAGATCATGATTTTAAGTATTAGTTTACCTGTTTTAGTTTCTTGAAAGGTTATATCTTCTGGATTACCGTAAAATACTTTGTCTTCATTTGCTTCGTACTGGTTTCTACAATAATCACATTTTCCATCAGTGAAACTTGAAGCCCCACAGGTTACGCATTGTTTTAATTCCATTAGACGATACCACCATAGTACAAGTTAGGGTATTTGGCAATCATTTTATTATTTATGAAATCAAAGTTTTCTTTCCAAAAGTCAGGTTTCAACCCATATAAGCCAGTTATGTACTTAGTTGCATGGTCAAAATCTCCATTAATTTTATAAATTGTTTCAATTTTTTCAAGTGCTTTTTCTTTTGTCATTGTTATTTCCTCTTTCCTTAACTCGATGTACTAAGTATATCAAAAAAACTCTAAGCCGTCAAGCCTAAAGTCTTTTTCAATTTTAATCTTTTACCGTAAAATATTTTTCGCAATCAAAGCATTCAAATGATACATAATCATTATTATAATCGCGTGCAATCACATTTTTGCTATTACAATGAATGCACTCTATAATATTATCCATTTAAGCCTCTTTCAATTTATTTTTGAACCAAATAATTCGTTCTTTGAACCAAGCGTCAACTCCTTCAGGACGTAGCCATTTACCTTGCTTCACACCGTTTTTTTCCATGAACTCAATCACTTTAGTTGGAGTTTCTAGGTCGTCCCACATAGTATATTGTTTTGCTGAATTGAATTTACTAAACATTTCCAGTGTTTCGATGTAGCTATCTTTCAGAAGTTCCGTGTCAAGCAATTTTTGGGCTTTCTCAGCACGTTTAGCAAGTCGTTCGTTAGCTTGTTCCAGTTGCTCCTTTTGTCGCTGTAAGCTCAAGTTATGATTGATATAAGCAATTTGCTGTGCATGTCGTCCAAGTTTACCTTGAGTGTTAAGCTCAATCAGTTTAGCCATTCCCTCGCCAAGAATTTCATCAGGAACAAAGTTATACTTGTATTTTTTATTTGTGTTTCGTACGTAGTTGTCAAGCGTTTGTTTAATTTTAAGTTTTTTGTGTAATTCTCTTAGTGTTGTCAATTTAATACTCCTTCATATATTTTACCAAACTTCAAAGCGTTAATTTTAACTAGCTGTTTCAAGTCTGATATAAATTGCTGTTCTTCGTCAAAGTCAAATGGCATTGTCACGTTTTCCTTGATCCAAGTGAAAGCTCCGTCAAAGTCTTGTCTTAGTAAGCTCATCTTATCCACGATGTCGATAATTTGCTCTTTTTCTTCTGCTGTGTACATGTAACCAACTTTCCACTAGAAAGGTAAATTTTCCGCAGTAACTTCAAACGGTTCAGAACCACCAAATAAGTCTTGCTTAGCTTGTGCTTGCTTGCTATTATCATCATGGATAAATACTTTTTCAACTGTGGGAAAAACAAAGTTATAATTTACATATTCGCCTGATTCCTTAGCTTGTACACGACCGCTGACTGTTACGGTGTCCCCTAATTGAATGAAGTCAGGTAAGAAAGCTGAACCGTATGCAACTTTTACATTCGAACCTTTTTCTTTTTCAAACAATGGAACAGAAATAATTTTCTTGTCGCCTTTTGCTGTGTTTACTGTACGTGTATTTTTTTCGTTTGCTTGTGCTGTAACTGTGATAATTGCCATTTAATTATTCCCCTTTTTCTGCTTCTTGCTGTGCTAACCAAATCGTCATGATGTCGGTAATTTCTTTTTTAGTCTTATTTTTCAAGCTGTCAATATTTTGATATCCTAGCTGTTCAGCTCGTTTTATAAGTGGCTGGATCTCTCTAAGTCGTTGCTTTTCTGCTTCAAGTTCTTTCTGCTCTTCTGTCAAGTCGGGCAAATCTTCATTTGCGTAAATGTATAGCCCTAAACCATGACGAGCGATTGCCTTAACTAGTCCACGCTGAATGGCTTTATTTACGTCCATTGAAGTCAGTTTTTCAACTGGGATAGATTGGTTACGATAGTCCATAACAGGTAGATACTCAATGTGCTCTATGCCCTCAATAGTCATACCAACTTTAACCCATGCTGTGCGACCGTCCGTGTGATAGTTTAACCCGTGCTCATTTTCATAAACTTTACTATTAGCTTCAGGATATACTTTTTTAACTTCTGCCCAAGCAAACGCCCAACTCAAGTAATCAAGGTTGTTCTTTTTACTCTTTTTATCATTAACGTTGATGACGCTTAAGGTTTCAAATACGCTCATTTTTTCCTCCACTTAAATCCGCCAGAGCTTTTTCTTTTTTAAGTTCTTCAGTAACTTTTTCCACAACTTCCTCAAGCTGTTTTTCATCAAATTTAATATTAATTGTTGCCATTTTCTCCTCTTTCTATGATGAATACGTCGCCTTGTCTTGTAATTTCGATATTATATTTAAGCATAGGCAGGATCCAACCTTTACCCCAGTAGTCCCATAATTCGCTTATTAAGCCATATAAGCACTCGTTAGGCCCAGCCCTATACTTTGTTTCGTTCATCTCTTCAAGCTCTTTAGACAGCTTTCTGACGTTTCTAGCATAATGTTTACTAGCTTTTTCTTCTGCCTTTAAACTTCTGTAATTGCTTTTCATATATGAAATTCCTGATGTCTTCTTTTTGCTGTTTTTCCTCTTTATCAGACCATCCAACTTTTTGACCTTTTCGTTTGCCACTTTGATAAACTCGTCTATTATCTTCTGGAAAGCCATTTTTCTCGAAGTATATTCTAGCATATTCAAAGTAATTCAAGCTATTGATGTACTGTTGACTTCCCTTTTTGTGATAATTGAGAGTAATTGATCGTCTTTCAGCTAGTTCTTTAAAAGATGTTATCATACTTCAGCATAATAGAAGCCCAATCTCTTAAGAGCTACATATTCCTTGCTATCTTCTTTAACTTCAATAGCTTTTTCTTCATTGAGTGTCAATCGCACAAGCTCGCCAGCATAATATAATGGAACGTCGTTACTCCAATCAGAGTAGTTATAAAACTTAAATTTAGGCACAAAGACTTCATAACCATTAATAATGGCGTTTAACATTTTTTCTTTTTCATCAAGAGTAAACGGTGTTTCTTCACTAGTTCCGTAAAGTTTTCCATTGCCGTCTTTAAGATTAAATCTGAACCCCCAACGAGAAATATAATAAACAGCCTTGTTTCTATCTGTTCCAAAAGTTTCAATAAAATCAGCTTGTTTTTGCGTTAATTTAACTATCATTTGTTATTTCTCCTTTATTTCTATATATATAATTATATCAAAATTAATTATCGTTGTCAAGTATTAGATGATATTTTTTCGTTTATTTCTACTTTTAATTGCAATGCTTTAATCAATGCACGCTTAGAGTAATCATTTTCACAAGCTATATGTAATTTCTTTGACTGTCTGACTAGAAATTCAGCACGACCAAGCCATACTTTGAAGAGCTCGTCATTGTGCCATTCTGCTTTTACCATTTCATCTAATGCACGATATAACCAGCCATACACTTCAGCGTGTAAATTAATTGCCTTGCTTTCGTAATTAATCATTTTCTGTTACTTTTCCTTGTCCTTTAGCTAAGTCTAAGAAAGCCTGTGCCGATTCTTTCGTTGTTTCGATTGGAGTTTCCTGTTTGACTTCTTCAATTAGTTCGCTATCTGGTTCTTTTTTATCTTGTTCGATTGATGTAAAAGCCGAGCCAACATATCCCCAAAGAATTTCATTATTGAAAGCAAAGTTTCGAGCAAATACTTTCATAACAGAATAACCATTTTTAGTTTTGCTATTAATCTTTGGCGACATAGTAAAGGCTATCTCGTACCAAGAAGGAATTGTCGTAGCTCCCAATATATGGCTTGGAATGATACGAAAATCACGTTCTGTTAAAGACTGTTCGCCAGCTTGTTTTCTAGCATGTGCCACAATCATAAACGTTACATACTTGTCGTGCTTCATATCTAAAGTATTTCTAAGGTTTGTAATTCCTCTTAGGACTTCCGCCATTGGTTGATTCGCGTTGATTATATCGTTGTCATCTAACAAGTCTTTGAGGGGATCTAGAATAACAAGTCCAATGTCTTTGTCTAGTATGAAGCTGTATAGCTCTCTAAGCCCTACATTGTGCTTTTTCCCTTTGCTGTCATATTTCCATGTATCAAGTTTAAAAGCTCCGCCGTGTAAGAAATATAAGTTATCAGGACTATCTCTTCTTGAACCTTTCAAGCGTTGATGTTCTGTCAGTCTGCTATTCTCGTTCTGAATAAATAACACGTTAGTTTTAGTTGTTTCTCGTCCAGCGAACGGTTCGCCAAGTGCCATTGCCTGCGCTAAGTCTTGCGCTAGTGATGACTTCATACTCTTCTCGCTACCTGTTATAAGACCGAGTGAACCTTTAGGCAAAATATCTTGTACATTCCAAAGCAAACCGCCTGAAAAGTCTTCTGATTCTTTAAGTTCTTTAGCTGTGCTTACTTTATCAAATAGGCTAGTCATTAGTCACCTCCATTGGCTCTGATTCTACGCAGTAAACTTTGAATGGTTTTTCTTCTTTTGCTCCATCCCCGAAAAATAGCTCCCATTGATAATTTAATAAAACACAAGTCTTAATAGCTTCGTGTTTTTTTGTATAAAGAGATAATCGTTTTCCGCTATAATTTTTAGCCACCGCGTCTTTATTAGTTGTTAGTGCCACATAGTAAATTTTCATTTTTTTCTCCTTTAGTATATAATATCAAAAAAGACTTGAAAAGTCAAGCCTTAAACGCAACCATTATTGTATCAGCAATCATATATAAACTTTCAAGAAAATCATAATCATTTTTTAATTTTTGCTTCCAATGTTGTATAAAACAATGTCTTTCATGCCAATCGTTTTTGAACTGAATACTTTTAGAATCATAATCTCTTTGAATAGCAGGTAAAACATGTTCTTTAAAACAATTTAGATTGCAATTATGCTCGCTATAAATTTCTTTTATTGATGAAAGTTTATTTTTGTTTTCGAGTTCTTCTAATTTTCGGTCTAATGATTGATTTTCTCTTATTAGTTCAATAACTTTTTCTTTTTTCACTTTATATAGAGCTTCATAAAAGTTTTTGTAAGACTCTTCTCTTAATGCTAGATCTTTCCAATAATCAACATCTCTCGTTAATTTTGCATATTCTTCATTACTAATAATTTTAGCCATTTGATTCTCCTTAACATAAATTACTGTTGTTTATTATTTGAACTAAGCTAAATCTTGTAAAACTTTATTTACAAAATATATTTGCCCTTTTCCTGTTACTTTAGAAGTCTTAGTCACGATTACTTTTCCACTATTATTAACATAAGTACTTTCGGTAAACTCTAAAATACCTAAGTTCATCGAACGTTGAGTCGGTGAGTTATAATCACTACCAATTTTTTTGACAAGATATCCATTATCTCTAAGCCAAGTAAATAGTCGTTTCTCTCCGATATCAACGCCATTTTGTTTGATGATTTTAGCTAAATCTCTAATGAGAATCGTGCTTTCGGAAGCTGAAACACTGTCAGCGAATAACGCTTTTGGTTTCATTTGGCTTTTTTCTAGTTCAAGTTGCTTAATCTGATTACCTGCTTGAAGTAGTAAATCAGCCAAACCGTTACCAGAAATAACATCTTGGGCTTTCTTGTCTGTCATGTATGCGCCGTGCTTGCGAATTGTTTTCAAAATTTCTTTTACTTTTTTCTTGAAAATTTTTGCTTGTGGCTTTTTAGATGACATAAGAACTTCGTAAAGTCCATCTTCGGTTAAAAACCACATATTACGATTTTGACCTGATGCAAGGATTGGTTGCATTAGCTTTTCATCATCATCAACCATTTTTAGCATTTCGGACGCTCTTGAGTGTTCGATGACTTCTGCAATATCTTTTGCGAGAAATAAGGGATTTTCTACTGTTCCGTAGACTTTGGCATTAAAGCCATCAATATTTTGTAATTCGTTCATTTTTTCTCCTTCTCTATAAAACTATGATATCAAATTATTTTACATTTGTCAAATATAAAATATTATTTGAACCAAGATAAATCAATTTCGTTAGCTAAGTCAGCTATTTCTTTCAAGGCTTCCTCGTCCGTCATACATCTTGAGTCACACTCTTTAAGTTTGCGTTCTATTTCATCAGCTGTTTCGATCGCCTCTTCTAATGATTGAGTTTTGTTAAAGTTTTTCATATTTTCTCCTTTTCTTATACCATAGTATAATCCGTGCTACTTTTTTAGATAGCCCTTAGCCCTTATCGTGTCGTATAATCCCAGCAAGTTAAAAGAAAAGGCTACTTAATTTCAAAACTTTTCTATAAATAACTCTGTCAGACTTCTACGCGTCACGGAGTGTTTCTGTTCACGACACTCATGGAACTCATAATCTTTTATTTCATGCTACGCTCTAGGCTATTTGTAAAGTAATCACATTTTCAATTGAGTCTAGGTTTTAAGCAACTATCCTGACCCTCAAGCGTAAAGATTATAAATGACTTTCGATAAGTTCAACTTTATTCAATATTGAATTCTCTACTTACATTAGTTACAAGTCATTCAGTAACTAACTATTTAATTAACTTATTTAATAATATCAAAACTTTTTCATCTTGTCAACTATTAGATACTTATATTTTAACATATCACATTTTACACTTTGGGTTATCCTGTGTTATGTAAATTATTCTAAGCCCTCTAATTCTCCTAGCTTTTTATCTAGTTCATATTGGATCACTGCTATTTGTTTGATTGCTGATTCTAATACTTCTACTTTTTTAATCAAAAATTCTTTATCTTCCATTTGTTCTCCTTTTTCTACACTTCTATTATACCATGCCATTTTTTGATATTCACAAGGTTCACAAAGTTTTTTAGTCTTGTTTCATTGACAACCACGCGGTTTATAAGCATTTTGTTTTTTATTTTAGTAAAATGAAGAAACATGTTCCTAAATTATAAATCGCTATACAATGGTCTTTGTTCTTGTTTTAGCAAAATATTTAGTTAAACATTTCACAATTCCAGTACAAGATAAAAAGATTATCAAACACTCCGGAAT
>OBZR01001006.1_pt1 | contig 12167 bp, 18 predicted proteins | sample 1495541 | NCBI WGS metagenome assembly OBZR01 (sample SAMEA2580240, study PRJEB22360) | human gut metagenome | biome: human gut; feature: human-associated habitat; material: faeces | place: Denmark | collected 2008/2010 | reverse complement strand
TTTAAAAGTCAGCGAGTAATCGCGCTGTGTCCGTTTCACACCTTGTCCCATCGGGGTCTCCATTTATGTGGGGGAAAGGTGTAAACCATATTCAGGACGGGACACGGAAATGAAAAAGGCCCCCTCGCCTGGCGAGGGGGCCTTTTTAGTGCTCATCGGCAAGGGGTGATGATCACTCCTTGATGCGCTCTATGCAGCCGCCCAGGCCTTGCAGCTTGTGCTCTATGTCTTCATAGCCACGGTCGATGTGATAGATGCGCTCGACCATGGTGGTGCCCTCGGCCACGAAGCCGGCGAGGACCAGGCTGGCGGAGGCGCGCAGATCGGTTGCCATCACCTGGGCACCCTTGAGCTGTTCGGTGTCGCGGCAGATGGCCACGTTACCCTGCAGTTCGATGTCCGCACCCATACGTACCAGCTCGGGCACGTGCATGAAGCGGTTCTCGAAGATGGTCTCGGTGACCATGCCGGTGCCCTTGGCCACGGCGTTCAGCACGGTGAACTGCGCCTGCATGTCGGTCGGGAAGGCCGGGTAGGGGGCCGTCTTGATGGTGACCGGCTTGCGGGGGCGGGCCGTCCTGTCGCGTTCGTCAACGATCTGCGCGTGTCGAGGGAGATCCAGTCTTCCCCCTTCTCGATGAGCGCACCGGCCTCTTCCAGCTTGACGAGGACGGCTTCCAGCAGGGAAGGGTCTGTCTTGCGGCAGGTGATCTTGCCCCCGGTGACGGCGGCGCCGACCAGGAAGGTACCGGTTTCGATACGGTCTGGCTGCACGCTGTAGCTACCGCCGTGCAGACGCTCGACGCCATCGATGGTCAGGGTGTCGGTGCCCGCACCCTGGATCTTGGCGCCCAGGGCGTTGAGGAAGTTGGCGAGATCGACCACTTCCGGCTCGCGGGCGGCGTTTTCGATCACGGTGCGACCGTCGGCCAGGGTGGCGGCCATCATCAGGTTCTCGGTACCGGTGACGGAGATCATGTCCATCAGGATGTGGGCACCCTTGAGGCGACCGTCGACACGGGCCTTGATGTAGCCATCTTCGATGGCGATCTTGGCGCCCATCAGCTCGAGGCCGTGAACGTGCAGGTTGACCGGGCGGGCACCGATGGCGCAGCCGCCGGGCAGGGAGACGTCAGCCGCGCCGAAACGGGCGGCCAGTGGGCCCAGTGCCAGTATGGAGGCGCGCATGGTCTTCACCAGCTCGTAGGGGGCGACGTGGTTGTTCACGGCGCCGGTCAGCACTGTCACGTTGCCGTTGACCTTGGTGCTGGCACCCAGCATCTCCAGCAGCTTGAGGGTGGTGCCCACGTCCTTGAGGCGCGGCACGTTCGAGAGCTGGATCTCCTCGTCGCACAGCAGGGTGGCGAACAGGATCGGCAGGGCGGCGTTTTTGGCGCCGGAGATGGTCACTTCACCGGAGAGGGTGCAGGGGCCGGTGATCTTGAATTTGTCCATTTACTTAGATACCAAATCAGGAGGGCATTAGGAATTTACGTTCGCGCTTCCATTCGGCATCGGTAAAGGCCTTGATGGAGAGGGCGTGGATGGCGTTGCTGGCGATCTTGTCCATCAGCGGGGCATAGATGGCCTGCTGCTTCTTGACCCGGCTCATGCCGTCAAACATGTCGCCGACCGCAATCACCTGATAGTGACTGCCGTCGCCTTTGACATGGACTTCGGACAATGGCAAGGCCTCAAGGAGTATCGCTTCAATTTCAGAGACTTGCATTATGCGTCCTCGGTGTTGGGCGGGGTGGGTTGAAACAGACTGGCCACACCGTACAGCTTGGCCAGGGTATAAAAATCAGTGGAGGCGCCCACCAGTTGTGGCGTGGCCCCCCGTGTCAGGGTGGCTTTGGCCCACTTGACCAGCAGGGCCAGGCCGGCGGAATCCAGGGTGGTGACCCCGCTCATATCGAGCGCATCATCTTGCCACCACTCGGATCGCCGTTGCCACAGGGCGTTGACCTGCGGTGCCTGCAGCTCCCCCTGGAGTGTCATGACTTGAGCACCAGTGGCTTGGCATTGTGCTCGCGCAACTGGGCGATCACCGCATCTATGCCGTTCTGGCGAATGAGGCCACCGAGCTCGCTCTGCTTGGCGGAGAGCAGGCTGATCCCTTCGGCAACCATGTCGAAGGCCTTCCATTCCCCTGTCTTGTTGTTCTTGCGCAGCTTGAACTCGAGGAAAATGTCCGGTTTGCCAGCCTCTTTCACGCTGACGTTGACGGCGGTGATGTTGCTGTCACCGGGCGCCTTGCCAGGCTGGACCTTGACGGTCTGCTTGTCGAAATGGGCCAGGGCATCGGCGTAGGAGCTCACCATGTACTCGGTGAACACCTGGACGAAGGCATCGCGCTGGGCAGGGGTGGTTTCCTTGATCTGGTTGCCAAGCACCTTGTAGGCGGCGAAGCGGTTGTCCACATAGGGCAGCAGCTCTTCGCGGATGATCACCCGCAGGTGATCCGGGTTGCTCTTGACCTGGGACTTGTCCGCCTTCAGGCGGGCGAAGGTCTGCTGGGCAGCCTGATCCACCAGGGCATAGGGGTCGGCGGCATTGACCGCTGCCAGGGCGGAGACGGAAAACAGCATGCTGGTCATCAGACCCAGCAGCAGGGCGATCTTCTTGAACATGGTTACTCCTTGGTTGCTGGCGTATCGGTGGCCGGGGAAGACTGGCTGTAGAGGAACTTGCCAATCAGGTCTTCCAGCACTATGGCAGACTTGGTGTCTTCTATCATGTCGCCATCCTTGAGCATGCTGGTGCCCATCTCTTCATCGGTGAAACCCGGTGCCAGGCCGACATACTGCTCGCCCAGCAGACCCGAGGTCAGGATGGAGAGGGTGCTGGTTTCTGAGAACTCGCCGGCACTCTTTTGCATCTGCAGGGAGACGATGGGCACCTGGCTCTTGGCATCCAGCGTGATGTCGCTGACTCGACCGACGACGACGCCGCCGACCTTGACCGGCGAGCGCACTTTCAGGCCGCCGATATTATCGAAATGGGCGCGCAGGGTATAGGTTTCTCCTTCCGGTTTGAAACTCAATCCCGCCACTTGCAGTGCCAACGCCAGAATGGCTGCGATGCCAGCCAGCATGAAGGCACCGACCAGGAATTCTACTTTGCTGAACTTCATCTTTCCCTTATCCAAACATGACTGCGGTGAGTATAAAATCCAGACCGAGCACGGCCAGGGATGAGTGGACCACGGTACGGGTCGTCGCCTGACTGATCCCGGCCGAGGTCGGCTTGGCATCATAGCCATTGAAGAGCGCGATCCAGGTCACCACCAGGGCGAAAATCACACTCTTGATGGCCCCTTGCATGATGTCGTCCTGCCAGTCGACGGAGGCCTGCATGGCAGACCAGAAACTGCCCTCATCCCCCCCCAGCCAGTCGACCCCGACCAGTTTGCCGCCGAAGATGCCGATCAGGCTGAACATGAAGGCCAGCAGCGGCATGCTGATGACCCCAGCCCAGAAGCGAGGCGCCACTACCCGGCGCAGCGGGTCCACCGCCATCATCTCCAGGCTGGAGAGCTGCTCGGTTGCCTTCATCAGGCCGATCTCGGCGGTGAGGGCCGAACCCGCACGACCGGCAAACAGCAGGGCGGTGACCACAGGGCCCAGCTCCCGCAGCAGGGAGAGGGAGACCAGGGGCCCCAGACTCTGCTCGGCGCCGAAGTCCTTCAGTACGTTGTAACCCTGCAAGGAGAGCACCATGCCGATGAAGAGACCCGACACCAGTATGATGGCGACCGATTGTACTCCTACCACATAGAGCTGCTGTACCAGCAGGGGGAAATGCTTGCGGGGCTCGGGTTTGCCCGCCAACGCGTGAAACAGCATGATGGTGGCGCGGCCGACGGCGCTGATGAAGCGCACCCCGCTCCGCCCCAGCTTGCTTATCTGACTTATGAACATCACAGATCCTGTAGCAGATCGCCTGCCGGAAAATGAAACGGAACAGGACCATCGGGCAATCCCTTGAGGAACTGCTCGACCTCGGGATTGTGCTCCTCGCGAAGTTGCTCCGGCGTGCCCTGTGCCACCACCCTGCGGTTGGCGATGATGTAGGCGTAGTCGGCGATGCTCAGCACCTCCTTCACATCGTGGGTGACGATGACGGAGGTGATGCCGAGGGCATCGTTGAGCTCCTTGATGAGCTTGACTAGCACCGCCATGGTGATGGGATCCTGGCCGACGAAGGGCTCGTCATACATGATGAGATCCGGATCCAGCGCTATGGATCTGGCCAGGGCTGCGCGACGGGCCATGCCGCCGGAGAGCTCGGAGGGCATCAGGCGGGCGGCACCACGCAGACCCACAGCCTGCAACTTCATCATGACGATGGTGTGGATCAGCTCTTCCGGCAGACCCGAGTGTTCCCGCAGCGGGAAGGCCACGTTGTCGAACACAGTCATGCCGGTGAACAGGGCGCCGCTCTGGAACAGCATGCTCATCCGCTTGCGCACTTCATACAGACGGCTGCGGGAGAGGGTGGGGATGTCTTCCCCGTCAAACAGAATATGACCGGACTCAGGCTTCAGCTGGCCACCGATCAGGCGCAGCAAGGTGGTCTTGCCGATGCCGCTGGGGCCCATGACGGCGGTGACCTTGCCACGGGGAATGGTCAGGTTGATCCTGTCGTACAGCAACCTATCTCCGTGACTGAAGGTCAGGTCGGAGATGGTGATCAGGTCATCGTTCAAACAATTGTCCATCCGGTATAAATGAAGAGCGAATTTTATGGGCTAGTCTAGGTCTAAGCAACAGCAAGGAACAACTATTGAGCGGCTTTGCCCCCCAAATACGCGACAGTTTTATGTAACAACTTGCATCAGCGGCAGAGCGTCCCGCATCCGATTCGCTTATCTCGGCAGACTTTTTTATAATCCCGCAGCAAATTTCGGCCCGGAGCTGTGCCTTTATGTCTGTAAAGCCTGAAAAAGTGTCTGAATTGTTCGATTTTCGTCGCAGTGCCCGTGCGGTGCTGGACATAGAAAAACAAGCCATCGATGGGCTCTACCAGTACCTCGACGAGACCTTCGAGCGCGCCTGCGAGATGGTGCTGCGTTGCGCCGGCAAGATAGTGGTCACCGGCATGGGTAAGTCGGGTCATGTCGGCAACAAGATTGCCGCGACCCTGGCCAGCACCGGCACGCCAGCCTTCTTCCTCCACCCTGGCGAAGCCAGCCATGGGGATCTGGGGATGATCTCCGCCGGGGACCTCATCATCGCCATCTCCAACTCAGGCGAGAGTGACGAGATCCTCGCTCTGCTGCCGGTGCTCAAGCGTCGCGGCATTCCGCTCATCTGCATGACCGGCAACCCGGCCTCCACCATGGCCAAGGAGGCCAACGTGCACCTGTGCATCAAGGTGGAGAAAGAGGCCTGCCCGCTGGGTCTGGCCCCGACCTCCAGCACCACGGCGACCCTGGTAATGGGGGACGCCCTGGCCGTGGCCCTGCTGGAAGCGCGTGGCTTTACCGCCGATGACTTCGCGCTCTCCCACCCGGGCGGGTCACTGGGCAAGCGGCTGTTGCTGCGGGTCGGCGACCTGATGCACAGCGGCGAGCTGTTGCCCCGGGTGGGGATAGATGCCACCATCAGCCAGGCGCTGCTGGAAGTGAGCCGCAAGGGCCTCGGCATGCCGTCTGTGGTGGATGAGCAGGGGCTGCTGGCCGGTCTGTTCACCGACGGTGACTTGCGCCGGATCCTGGATCTGCAGGTGGACATTCACCACACCCCGATCAGCCGCGTAATGACGGCCAACTGTGTTACCGTAGGGCCTGAGATGATGGCGGCCGAGGCCGTCAAACTGATGGAAACCAGAAAGATTAACGGATTGCTGGTGGTGGATGAAGAGCGGCGGCCACTTGGCGCCTTCAACATGCACGACCTGCTGAGAGCCGGGGTGATTTGATGCAAGACGTACCGACCCTCTATGGTCCGGTGACGCGCAGCCAGTACGAGAAGGCGGCGCAGATCCGCCTGCTGGTGTGCGATGTGGATGGGGTGCTCTCCAATGGCTTCATCTATATGGGCAATAACGGCGAAGAGCTGAAGACCTTCTGCACCCGTGACGGTGCTGGCATGCGTGCCCTGCTCAACGCCGGCATCGAGATTGCCATCATCACAGGGCGTAACTCCCGTATCGTCAGCGATCGGATGAGGGGCCTGGGGGTGCAGCACCTGGTGCAGGGGGCGGATCAGAAGCTGCCCCACTTCGAGGCGCTGCTGGCCAAGCTGGGCCTGACGCCGGAGCAGGCCGCCTACATGGCGATCTCGCCAGTGGCAGATGCTCATCCGCTGGTGCTGGCTCGTGCCGATCTGGTGACCCGTCTGGGGGGCGGAGTGGGCGCGGTGCGCGAGGTGTGCGATCTCATCCTGCAGGCGCAGGGCTTGGGCGACTACCAACCCGAGGCCTCGGTATGAACAAGCAGACGTTTCTGTTCGCCCTGCTGTTTCTGGCGGCTCTTGCCGCCTGGCAGCTCGGCGAGATCGAGCTGGCGCCCGAACCGGCTGCCAAGGTAGAGAACTATCAACCGGACTTCACCGCCAAGAACCTGGTCACGACCCGCTTCAACGAGCAGGGCAAACGGACCGAACGGTTGGAGTCCGAATATGCGGAGTATTACCAGATCCTCGAGCAGGCCACCTTCGACAAGCCGGTGGTCTACATGTTCGATGAGCAGGGGGAGGCCGAATGGAAAGTCACGGCCGAAACCGGGGTGCTCAACACAGATGACAACGTGATACTGCGTGACAAGGTACATCTGGACGGCCTGCTGCCGGCGTCTTTCATCTCCACGCTGGATACCCCTTATCTGGAGCTGGATCTGGTGACTCAGGACGTGAGAAGCAACCAGCATATCAGCATAGTGGGTCAGGAATTCCAGACCGAGGGCGTTGGCCTGAAGGGCCATCTGGAACGTAAATATTTCGAATTACTGGATAAAGGCCATGCCACTTATTTCAATGAAAAACGTTAATCTGGCCCTCGCGGCCCTGCTTCTGTGCAGTACAGTGAGCGCCAAAGAGTCCGACTTTGCCGAGAAGGTCTATGTGGATGCGGTCAAGCAAGTGGCCGAGATGCAGGACAACCGCATCACCTTCAGCGAAGACGTGATCATCACCCAGGGCACCATCAAGATTAAGGCCGACAAGGTGGTGGTGATCCGCTCCGGCGACAAGGGCGCCGAGGTGATGACCGCCTATGGCAATCCCGCCACCTTCTTCCAGATCCTGGACAACGGCAAGCCGGTCAATGCCCACGGCAACAGCATTCGCTACGAGCTGAAGAACCGCCTGGTCACCATCACGGGCAACGGTCAGCTCAAGCAGGAAGACAGCCAGGTTACCGGCGACCTCATCCGCTACGACATCGTCAAACAGAAGATGATCGCCGAGAGCAAGGGACCCCCCCAGCGGGTCAAGACGGTGTTCCTGCCGGATCAGGTAGAAAACTTCGACAAACCCGCCGATCAGAAGAAGTAGGAAACAGAAGCCATGGCAGTGTTAAAAGCAACGGGTTTGCAGAAGAGCTACAAGCGCCGCATGGTGGTCAGCGACGTGAGTCTGGAAGTGGGCACCGGCCAGATAGTGGGGCTGCTCGGCCCGAATGGTGCCGGCAAGACCACCTCCTTCTACATGATCGTGGGCCTGGTGCAGCGGGATGCGGGTCTCATCACTATCGACGAGCAGGACATCAGCCTGCAGCCCATGCATATCCGTGCCCGCAATGGCATCGGCTATCTGCCCCAGGAGGCCTCCATCTTCCGCCGTCTGTCGGTGTTCGACAACCTGATGGGGGTCATGCAGACCCGCAAGGGGTTGAGCCGCGAAGAGCGTGAGGATAAGGTCGAGCAGTTGCTGGAAGAGTTCAACATCACCCATATTCGCGACAGCCTGGGTCAGAGCCTGTCTGGCGGGGAGCGACGCCGGGTCGAGATTGCCCGGGCGCTGGCGGCAGAGCCGCGATTCATCCTGCTGGATGAACCCTTTGCAGGTGTTGATCCTATTTCGGTCATAGACATCAAGAAGATCATCCAGCATCTGAAGGAAAGAGGGCTGGGTGTGCTGATCACGGATCACAACGTCAGAGAGACGCTGGATGTGTGCGAGAAGGCCTACATCGTCAGCCACGGCAAGATGATTGCCGAGGGGGCACCGGCCGATATCCTCGCCGATGAGCAGGTCAAGCGCGTCTATTTGGGCGATCAATTCAGTCTATAGTAAGGGGGCACCCCTCATTTTTGTTAGGTGACTGCCTCGCTGAACATAAGGATATCCCGACGTAGATGAAGCCGACATTACAGTTGCGTCTCGGTCAGTCCCTGACCATGACGCCACAATTACAACAAGCGATTCGTCTGCTCCAGCTCTCCACCCTGGAACTCCAGCAGGAAATTCAGCAAGCGCTCGATAATAACCCCTTGCTGGAGCAGGAGGAGAATGAGGCGCAGGAAACCAGCCCGATAGAGCCCCAGGACGCCAGTCAACTCGACTCCAGCGACGCCATGGCGCAGGACAAGATGCCGGATGAACTGCCGGTGGACACCACCTGGGATGAGGTCTACTCCGCCGGTACGGCCCAGAGCGCCGGCCCCATCCATGACGGGGAAGACAGCGTCTATCAGGGGGAAACCACCGAGAACCTGCAGGACTATCTGCTGTGGCAGATGCGCTTGACGCCGTTCAGCGATCTGGATGCCGCTATCGCCCTCGCCATCATCGATGCCATCGATGAGTCCGGTTACCTGACCGTCTCTCTCGAAGATATTCAGGCTGCAGTCAGCAGCGATGAGGTAGAAGTCGAACTGGATGAAGTCGAAGCCGTGCTCAAGCGGGTGCAGCATTTCGATCCGGTTGGCATAGCCGCGCGCTCGGTGCAGGAGTGTCTGCTGATCCAGCTTGGCCAGTACTCGCCGGATCTGCCCTGGCTCAATGAGGCAAGGGAGGTGATCCGCGAGCACATGGATCTGCTCGGCAACCGCGACTACCGCACCCTGGCACGCAAGACCCGGCTCAAGGAGAGCGATCTCAAGGAGGTGCTGGATCTCATCCAGCAGCTGGAGCCGAGACCCGGCAATGGCATCATCCAGAGTGAATCGCAATACGTGATCCCGGACGTCTCCGTGGTCAAGAAGGGGACTAAGTGGGTGGTTGAGCTCAACCCGGATTCGGCGCCGCGCATCCGTGTCAACGAGGCCTATGCGGCCATGGCACGCAATGCCCGCAGCAGCACGGATACCCAGTTCATCCGCTCCCATCTGCAGGAAGCCAAATGGTTCATCAAGAGCCTGGAGAGTCGCAACGACACCCTGCTCAAGGTGGCCAGCTGCATAGTCGAGCAGCAGCAGGGCTTCTTCGAATACGGTGAAGAGGCCATGAAACCCATGGTACTCAACGACATCGCCGAGGCGGTGGAGATGCACGAGTCGACGATTTCACGGGTGACGACCCAGAAGTACATGCATACGCCCCGTGGCATCTTTGAACTGAAGTTTTTTTTCTCCAGTCATGTCAACACGGAGGGAGGAGGAGAGTGCTCATCGACCGCAATTCGCGCCCTGATCAAGAAGCTGGTGACGGCCGAAAACCCGGCCAAACCGCTTAGTGATAGCAAGATCGCGGATTTGCTGGCCGAACAGGGTATTATGGTGGCGAGACGCACGATCGCAAAGTACCGTGAATCCTTGTTGATCCCGCCATCCAATCAGCGCAAACGCCTGGTTTAGGCAAACAAAAGGAAGACGTTATGCAAATTAACCTGACCGGACACCATGTCGAGATTACCGAAGCTCTGCGTGATTATGTGAATAACAAATTTGCCAAACTCGAGCGTCACTTTGACCATATCAACAACGTACATGTGGTGTTGAGCGTCGAAAAACTGAACCAGATCGCCGAAGCCAAGCTGCATGTCAGCGGTGGTGAGGTGTTCGCCAATTCGCAGCATGCCGACATGTATGCGGCGATTGATACCCTGCTGGATAAACTGGATCGGCAGATCATCAAGCACAAAGATAAGTTAAATCAAAAATAACTATGCAACTTGAACACATACTGAGTCGGGACTGCACCAAGAGTGCGGTCCCTTGTACCAGCAAGAAACGCGCCCTCGAGATCATCAGTGAGCTGGCCGCAGAGCGCCTCGGCGCCTCCCGCCAGGTGCTGTTTGAAAGCCTGCTGGCGCGGGAAAAGATGGGCAGTACCGGGATCGGTGCCGGTATCGCCATTCCCCATGGCCGGATCGACGACGCCTTTGCGCCGACGGCCGTGCTGATGACCTTCTCCGAACCCATCCCTTTCGATTCTATCGACAATCAACCGGTTGACCTGCTCTTTGCATTGCTGGTGCCGGAAAGCGAGTGCAAGCAGCATCTCAAGACCCTTTCCCTGATGGCATCCAAGCTGGGTGACAAGGCCGTCTGCCGCCAGTTGCGCCAGGCGACCAGCGACGAAGAACTCTATCAGATCATGACCTCGGCCTGATGCCGGGTCTGACACAGCCACGTTGGCGTGAGGGGACAAGATGCAGTTAATAGTGGTAAGCGGTCGTTCGGGCTCCGGTAAGACGGTGGCCCTGAGGGTGCTGGAGGATCTGGGTTACTACTGCGTGGATAACCTGCCGGTCAACCTGCTGCCCCAGCTGATCGTCTCGGTGGAGAGCCAGTATGACAAGCTGGCGGTCAGCATAGACGTGCGCAATCTGCCGACCCAGCCAGACAAGCTGGACAACCTGCTGACCCAGGTGCGCAACGAAGGGCGGGTGGAGTTCTCCAGCTTCTTCTTCGATGCGGACAACGGGACCCTGCTCAAGCGTTATGGCGAGAGCCGCCGGCTGCACCCCCTGTCTCGCAAGCAGCTGTCGCTGGATGAGGCGATTCGGGAAGAGACCCACCTGCTGGCGCCCCTCTCCTCGACCGCCGATCTGCGCATCGATACCACCAACCTCAGCATTCACGACCTCAGCGAGCTCATCAAGACCCGGGTGCTCGGCAAGAAAGAGAACGAGCTGGTGCTGGTGTTCGAGTCGTTCGGCTTCAAATACGGCATCCCCAAGGATGCGGACTTCGTGTTCGATGCCCGTTTCCTGCCCAACCCCCACTGGATCCCGGAGCTCAAGCCGTTCACCGGTCAGGATGAGCCCGTGGCCAACTACCTCTCGGCCCAGGTGGACGTGATGCTGTTCATCCAGCAGATAGAGAATATGCTGGTGACCTGGTTGCCACACCTGGAGCGCAACAATCGCAGCTATGTGACCGTCGGCATAGGTTGTACCGGCGGACAGCATCGTTCGGTGTTCATCGCCGAGCGGCTGGCCAGCACCTTCCGACTGCTTGGCAAGAACGTGCAGATCCGTCACCGCACGCTGGACAAGCGCTCCACCCAAGCCTGACAGACCCACAGGATGTTCAGATGACAGTTTCCGCCTCGGTAGAAGTCAAAAACAAGCTGGGAATCCATGCCAGACCGGCCATGATGCTGTTCGAGCTGGTGCAGGGGTTCGATGCCCATGTGCTGCTGCGCAACGAGGACGGCATCGAGGCCGATGCGGACAGCGTGATCGGCTTGCTGATGCTGGACTCTGCCCAGGGCAAGCAGGTGGAGGTGCAGGTCGAGGGCCCCGAAGAGGTGGAGGCCCTGGCCGCAGTGGTGGCGCTGTTCACCTCGGGCTTCAACGAGGAGTGAGCGGCGCCACCCTTGCCGTCATGATCCGGCGCGCGCCAGCGCCTTGAAGTCGCAAAAATCCCGACAAGCCAGCAGAGCCCTGCTGGCTTTTTCGTTCATCAGCGCCAGAAACAGATCGTAGAGCCCCATGGCCTCCTCGTAGTCCGCCTTGCTGATGGCGAGCACGAAGATGAGGGTGGCGGTTTCGCCATTGCCCCAGTCGATCCCCTGAGGGGCCAGCACCGTATAGACCAGGGTGCGGCGGGCCAGCAGACCGAGGGAGTGGGGCAGGGCTATGCCCTCTCCCAGCAGGGTGGAGACGATGCGCTCCCGCTCCTGCAGTGAGGCTCTGAAGCCGCTTTCCACCAGTTCTTCTGCCTCCAGCTGATCACAGATACGGGCAAACAGTTCGGCCTGGGTGAGCGGCTCTGTGGCCACCATGAAGTGGTCGGCATCGAAATACTTGTCCAGCAGGTAGGGGCGGGTGCG
>OBZR01001004.1_pt1 | contig 12186 bp, 8 predicted proteins | sample 1495541 | NCBI WGS metagenome assembly OBZR01 (sample SAMEA2580240, study PRJEB22360) | human gut metagenome | biome: human gut; feature: human-associated habitat; material: faeces | place: Denmark | collected 2008/2010 | reverse complement strand
ATGTATACATTATAAATATCGCATATATATTGAAATCATCGCTTTAACACGATAAAATGGAAGTAGCTTATTATATTGTTGTAAGCTCTAGTTTCACAGAGGAGGTAAGTACTTATGAAACATGACTTTATGAGCCATGACCTTCATCTGCCGGAACTGACGGTACGTGGGATGCTACTTGGTGCATTAATTACTGTTATTTTTACAGCATCTAACGTATATCTCGGTTTGAAGGTTGGTTTGACATTCTCGTCATCCATTCCGGCAGCCATTATTTCAATGGCAATTTTACGTTTCTTCAAGGATTCTAACGTTCTTGAAAACAACATGGTACAAACACAGGCTTCCGCAGCTGGTACTTTGTCCGCAATTATCTTTATTTTGCCAGGTCTACTAATGCTTGGCTATTGGAATGGTTTCCCGTTCTGGCAAACATTCTTGCTCTGCGCATGCGGTGGTTCCCTTGGTGTGTTATTCACCATTCCATTGCGTCGTGCCATGGTAGTAAATAGTGATCTACCATATCCAGAAGGCCGTGCAGCAGCAGAAATCTTGAAGGTTGGTTCTCACAATGGTGGCCAAGGCCCTCAATCTAGCTCCGGTATGGGCGATATCGTATCCGGTGGTTTGGTAGCTGGTCTTATCAGTCTTTGTGCGAACGGCTTCAAAGTTCTTGGGGACAGCATGAGCTTCTGGCTTCCTGTAGGTAGCAAAGGTATTACTCAAATTCCATTGGGCTTCTCTACAGCGTTGTTAGGTGCTGGTTACCTTATCGGTATTGCTTCTGGTATCGCTATCCTCGTTGGTGTACTCATCGCGTGGGCTGGCTTCGTACCTTATTTCACTAATATCTTTGCTCCAGATGGCGGTGCTACTGCTAAGTTTGCAATGGCTGTTTGGAAGTCTAAAGTTCGTTTCATCGGTGCGGGTGCTATCGGTATCGCAGCGATTTGGACTTTGATTACATTAATCAAACCTATCATCGAAGGTATGAAAATTTCTGTTAAATCCATGAACAGCAGTTCTAGTGAACGCGAATTGCATCGTATGGATACAGATATGAGTACAAAATCCGTTTTAGGCGTGTTCGCAGTTATTCTTATTGGTTTAGTATTCACATTCTGGGAATTCGTTTCTGCAGTACCTATTAGTGCTGGTTTAATGTGGACTCTTGTTGTAGTAGGCATCTTAGTAGCTTTATTAATCGGCTTCTTCGTAGCTGCAGCTTGTGGTTACATGGCAGGTCTTATCGGTACATCTGCATCTCCAATTTCCGGTATTGGTATCTTGGCGACTATTATTTCTTCCTTGGTGGTGTACTTCATCGCTTCTGAAAATAACTTGTTCGCTACACAAGCAGGCGTACAATTCGCTACAGCTATGGCTATCTTCATGACATCTGTAGTTATCGCAATTGCATCTATTTCTAACGATAACTTGCAAGACTTGAAAACTGGTCAACTCGTTGGTGCAACACCTTGGCGTCAACAAATTGCGTTGTTACTTGGTTCCGTAGCCGGTGCAGTTGCAATTGCTCCAGTTCTTAACTTGCTTTACCAAGCATACGGCTTCACAGGTGCGTTACCACGTGCTGAAATGGATCCTAATGCTGCATTATCCGCACCTCAAGCAACTTTGATGACTACAATCGCTCAAGGTATCTTCAACTCCAGCATGGAATGGGATTATATCTTGATTGGCGTTGGTGTTGGCGTAGTAGCAATTATCGTTAACTTGATTCTTAAGAGCACAACAGCTTCCTTAACATTGCCTCCATTGGCAGTTGGTATGGGTATCTACTTACCACCAACATTGGAAGTGCCTCTCATCATAGGTTCTTTCATTAGCTACTTCGTAGGCCGTTACCTAGTAGCTCGTGCTAAAATGCGTGCTGGCGAACTCGCTGAGTACGATGTTGAACAATCTAACCGCCGTGGCGTTCTCTTCGCTTCTGGTTTGATTGTTGGTGAAAGCTTGATTGGTGTAATCATAGCTGTTATTATTGTATTGTCTGTTACAACTGGTGGCGGTGAATCTCCACTTGAATTAGTAGGCCCTGATTTTGAAAGCACAGCACAATGGTTAGGATTGCTTGCATTTGCATTCTCTGGTCTCTACCTTGTTCGTCGTGTTGTAACTCACAAATTCAATAAAGAAGAAGCTTTAGCAATGAAAGCTGAGCAAGAACAACAATAAGAGGTAAACAATGAAATTAAAACAGTCTGTACTCATCATGATGGCTGCTGCATTGCCAGTAGTATCCTTCGCAGCAAGCGAAATTCCCGTAACTAAAGACACTGCAACAGTGCAAACAGTTCAAGCTGATACGAATAAAGTAAATCGCAACGATTTAACATACCGTATCTCTAGTACTGCTACACCAGAGCAAAACCGTGCGTTGCGCTCTGTAGCATCTAAGGTTGATCGCGATGCAGTTGAAGTAGTAGCACCAAATGCGGACCGCTATATGGACCGCAAAGAGGTGGCTGTATCTCCAGTGGAATCCACAACAGATCATCTTGATCTAGTGTTCCCAACAGTTAAATCTGTTAGCCCAATTGTAGAAAAAGCAATCAATAATACTATCAAAAAATACGTTGCTAAAGTACAAAACGACGTAGAAAAAATGAATACCAAAGAATCTGATAAAACAAATGTAGTTATGTACTACGATGTTAAAACAGACAAAAATGGTATCTTCAGTGTATTGATTCATACGTACACAATGCGTGATCGTGATGCTAATGGCGTCAACTATGTAAAAGGCTTCACATTCAACACTACAACAGGTCGTCAATTATCCTTGTATGACCTTGGTGGTCTTAACAAAAAAGAATTAGTGAATGCTATTGAGAATAATCAAGATGTGAAGAATCAATTGGGCGGCGAAGTAAACATCGACAAAATGCCTACTGAATTCTACACAACTGATGACTATTCTGTTGTAATGGTATTGCAACAAGACGTGGATACAATCCACAGTGCAGGTACCGTATATGTACCAGTTGGTAATTTACGTGACCGCCAAAATGATGTAACAAAAAAATAATCGAACTGTGTGAATTCGATTAAGTGTGTATAGTAACAGCTGTTTAATTGTGAAAGAACCGCTCCTCTGGGGGCGGTTCTTTTTTTGCATTATAGATTTAATAATAGTCTTATCATACATTTTGATGGGGATACAACAAAAAGCCGTGTAAGAACACGGCTTTTTGTTATTGAGTTTATTTAATTATTTATTTGTTGTATCGTAGTAGTTTACGCGTGGAGGCAATGGGAATTGAATCGCTGCATCCACTTTTACTGTCTCTGGTTGTGGTAATTGTACTACTACATTGTTTTTGAATTTCTTTTTGAAAGCTTTCACAGTGTCCTTTTGAACGGAGTCTGCTGTGATGATAAGAGCGCTTGTATCGTCATTCGGACGGATGGAAATGATATTACCTTTTGGCTCTTTAGCTTTGTATAAATCAAGAGCATCGGATTGATAATCTTCAAGTTGCGCTTGATTTAATTTACCTTGAGATACTACAAGAGCACTTTCAAGTTGTGGATCTTGAGTTTCAGAAATTGCATGCGCAACAGCATCAGCTTTTTTCTTATCTGTTAAAGAAGCATGTAATTTTCCACCATCCCAGAAGAGGGCACCGTCTTGACGGAATTTAGTGAAGTCATTGCCATAGCCTAATGTTTTGTCGATAATAGTAGCTGTTTTACTTTCTACTTGTTGTTTGAACAATGTATTGTGGAAGGCAAGTGCTTGCTCTGTTTGTGTCATGCGGTATGCAATCTCAGCTGCTTCAGCACGAGTTACATATTTTTCAGGGTTAAATAATGTGCCAGGAGCGTAGTTTGTGAAACCAAGGTATGCAAGTTCACGCACTGCGTCTTGAGCCCAAGGAGCTACGAATTTTTGGTCTCCATAAGCAATACTATCAAGTGCTGTTGGATCCTCTGTTGTGTATCCTAAGTAGTGAATATAGTTGTCTGCTACTACAGCAAATTCTTGGCGAGACATATATTTTTCAGGTTTATATGTGTTATCGCCATAACCGCTGATGATATTTTTGCGCGCTACAGATTCGATAGCAAGAGCGGACCAACGATCAGATGTAATATCTTTAAATTTGCTAGATAAGAAGGCTGCTGTACCATCATCTGTGATGTTGTTGAAGAGAGCAGCTACTTCTTCACGAGTCATAGGTTGGTTAGGTCGGAATGTACCGTCAGAATAACCTTTCATAAGATTTGCTTTTGTTACAGTACTGATAGAGTTGGCAGCCCAGAAATCGCTAGGTACATCAGAGAAGATGTGGGCACGGATTTTTTGAATATCTTGAGGCGTACCGATAGATGTATTTACAACCATAGGTGTGGCAGCTTTAGCAGCATCAAATTTAGGAGACTCTACGTTAGTTGCTTCTACGTTAGAAACATCTGTTTTTGGTGTAACTGCTTTTGTATTGCCTACTGTAGACGCTTCAGCTTTTGTGGAGGCTACTGCAGGAGTATGAGTTGTAGTATTAGCAGAAACAAAACTAAGGCCTGTTGTAGCTAATAGTGTGCCTAAAACAAGGGCACGTAATACATAAGGGGTATTCTTGTACATAAAAATCCTTCCTAATTATGGTAAATGGCTAACGTTCTATAGCCGAAGAATATAAACTTTCACCAACAATAAAATCTATATCCATTATATAGCGAATAATAAGGCATGCATAGTGATATAAACAAAGCAGCGTAATACTAAACGTATACGCTGCCTTGGCTAGTTGAGTGAACGCCTATTAGCGTTTAACTGTCATTTTTACTTTGGAACCGAATAATTTAGACATTCCTTGTTGAGTTTCTTTAGATGCAGTTGTTACAACAGCATAAAGTTGGTTATTTTCTACATCAGGGAATGTAGCTAGGATTGTACCAGCTTTTTCGTTTTTGTTGTAGTAGTTGCGGAAGTTTGCATCGATTGCATCGTATTCGGTTTGGCTGTATTGGGATGGCTCAACTACAACATAGTTGTTTACAGTGGAATCACCACGTGCAGCAAGGTTAGCTTTTACTGTGGAGATATCGCTATCTGTTTTCAATGCTACGTGCAATTGATTATCGCGCCAGTACATTACACCGTAATCTTGGAATGCATCTTCTGTTTTATATGTTTTATTCAATTCATTGAATACTTTATCTTCTAAAGCAGCTTGTTGTTTTTGATCAAGTGCTTTTAAAGTACTGCGACGAACAGGGCGAACTGTGCGAGTAGGTTCAGTTTTTTGAGCTACTGCAGCATTTTTATTGCCTTTTACGTCTTTTTCAACTTTTTTTGCATCAGCTTTTACGGCTTTGTCAGCTTTAGCTACATCTTTTTTAGCATCTTTGCTTACTTTGGATGCATCTTTTTCTGCTGCTGTATCAGCTTTTTTTACATCTTCTTTTACAGCTGTTTCAGCTTTAGCTTCAGTTGCAGTTGTAGTATGTTTTGGTGTTGCAAGGCCAGCACCGTTAAGCATGCGGTTCAAAATTGTAGCCGCTTGTGCTCTTGTTACAGGTTGTTTAGGGTTAAAGTTTTCTGTTGCCCCAGATGCTACAATGCCACGTTGTGCCATGTATTGAATATCTGCCAAGTAAGTAGAGGAAATGCTAGCTTCGTCTTTGAAAGTAACCTTTTCTGTTTTTACAGGTGTAGAAAGGTTTAATTTCTTAGCCAAGCTTGCTGCGGATGCTACGAATTGTTCGCGGTCCATAGTTTTGCTAGGTGTGAAAGCTGTTTTAGATGTGCCTTCCATTACGCCTGCAGCGCTTACCAATTTGATAGCAGAGCTGGACCAACGATCTGCTTCTACGTCAGAGTAGGATGTAGAAGATTCTTTTGTTACGATATCAGCTAATTCTTGTTCATTTAAGTTATGTTGTAATACTTTACCGTAAATAGCAGCTGCTTGTTCACGAGTGATTTGAGCGCTAGGTTTGAATGTGTTATCTGCGTAACCAGAAAGGTAACCAGCTTGTGTCATTGCTTGGATAGCATCGCGAGCCCAGTTGTCTTTAGTGTCAGGATATACACCAGCAGGTAAGTTTTCTTTAGCTTTTACAGCTTTTTTACCTTCTACTTTAGCAGCATCTTCTTTAACATCATTTTTTACAGATGTATCAACGCGTTTAGCGTCGTTTTTAACGGATGTATCAACTCGTTTAGCATCATTTTTAACGGATGTATCAACATGTTTTGCATCGCTCTTAACGGATGCATCAGCATGCTTAGTATCGTGTTTTACAACTGTAGTTGCATGTTTAGCATCATTTTTAGCAGATGTATCAACGCGTTTAGCATCGTTTTTTACGGAAGTATCAACTCGTTTAGCGTCATTTTTTACAGATGCATTTACACGTTTAACATCAGTTTTAACTGCAGTATCAGTTTTTGTAGCAACATTAGATACTTCGGCTTTTGTGTGCGCCGCAGTTGTTTCGGCGTGAGCCATGCCGAATGTGGAACCGAGGGCCAATGTAATTGCCAAGGATAAAGATAATTTATTTAGTTTCATTGAAAAGGCTCCTTTCAAACTATACTTATATAAAATAAATTATAACACTTTTTAAATTTATACACTACTATAAGAAAATGTAATATATAAGGATAAAAATTACATGAATTTGAAATTCAAAGCCTATTTATATAAATATTCAATGAATTATAGGTAAATAACGATAAGAGAACCATTGAAGAATACAAAATGATAAACATTCCCAAAATCTAGAGTTTACGGGACTTTCACAAGAATCATTTATAAATAAGTAGGTATATGTGATAAAATGCAATGTTTATTATTACAAAAAGTCATAACGATATAAGAAATAAAAGGGTACATACTAATATAGCAATTCTTTGGACATTTTCTATATGATTAATTTATAATTATATCGATAAAGCTTTTGAATATTTATTTGAAAGCATAAGTAATGTTTCGGGCAGAAAATTATTGAAAAACTTTCACTAGAATTCTTGCCATAACACATACATATCAAAATTTTTTATTAGGTTAAGTACTAGAAAAGACGAGGACGATAATATGAAAATTCATCTTTTCCAACAGTGTTTGATTGACATGTTCTACCCACATGTAGGCATGGCTGGTGTAGAAGTACTTGAAAGATTAGGCTGCGAGCTCGTAGTGCCTAAGAAACAAGTATGTTGTGGCCAAATGTTCACTAACTCTGGTTACAACGAAGCAGCTATGGATGCAATTAAGAATACAATCGAATGCTTCGAAAACGCTGAATATGTAGTCAGCATGTCCGGCTCTTGCGCATTTGCAATCCGTGATGAATATCATCATTTCTTGAAAGATCAACCTGAGTGGTTGGCTCGCGCAGAAAAATTAAGCGGCAAAATTTATGAATTCACTGAATTCATTACTGATGTATTGGGTGTAGAGGACGTTGGCGCACGCTTTAACGAATCCGTTACATACCATACTTCTTGCCACGTTACTCGTTTGATGGGCGTTAAAGAACCTCCATTCAAACTCCTTAAAAATGTTAAAGATATCAATTTGATTGAATTACCACGTGCAGACCGTTGCTGTGGTTTCGGCGGTACATTCTCCGTTAAGAACCCTGAAATTAGTGAAGTTATGACACGCGAAAAAGCATTGGAAATCGCTGGCACAGGTGCTAACGTTATTTCCGGTTCTGACCAAGCGTGCTTGATGAACATCGCTGGTATGCTTGATCGTCTTCATAAAGAAGGCGAAATCGATCGCCGTATCAAAGTAATGCATATTGCTGAAATCTTAAACTGCCGTTAAGGAGGAGACGACATGGCACTTATATATGACAATCGCCCCTATAAAACACGTATAAAAGAATGTTTGGCTGATGATTTCAAAGTTGCAGCTATTAAAAAAGCACAAGACGTGTTTTATGATAAACGTAATACAGTAGTTGCGGACGTTCCTGAATGGTTAGATTTCCGCGCAGAAGCAGCTAAACTTCGTGATCACGTTCTTAACAATTTGGATTACTATGTAAACCAATTCGTTGAAAACGCTGAAAAAGCTGGTTCTAAAGTTCACTTTGCATTCGACGATAAAGAAGCAACTCAAATCGCTTTGGATATCCTTCGTGAACGCGAAGCTAAAATGATCGTTAAATCCAAAACCATCTTAACTGAAGAAATTGGTTTGAACGAAGTTCTTGAAGAAGCTGGTATCGAAGTAAACGAAACTGACTTGGCGGAATTCATTTTGCAAACTGCAGTGAGCCCACCATCTCACATCGTAGTACCAGGCCTTCACTTTGAACGTAATAAAATCCGTGAAATCTTCGCTGAAAAATTAGGTTATACAGGTACTGAAAACCCTACTGAAATGACTCACTTCGTACGTGGTTATGTACGTGAACGCTTCTTGAAAGCTGACGTAGGTGTTAATGGTTGTAACTTTGCAGTTGCTGCATCTGGTACTTGCACAATCGTTTCCAACGAAGGTAATGGTCGTATGGCTAGTTCCATTCCTAAGACTCAAGTAATCTTCTTAGGTACAGAACGTATCGTTCCTGACTTCAAAGCTCTTGACGTAATGATGGAAATGTTGAACCGCTCTGCAGTAGGTGCTAAAATTTCCAACTACTTCTCCATGATGACTGGTCCTGGTCGTGCTGGCGAAGCTGATGGTCCTGAAGAAACTCACATCATCATTATCGATAACGGTCGTTCCGGTATCTTAGGTGGTACATTCCAAGAAATGTTACGTTGTATCCGTTGTGGTGCATGTATGAATATCTGCCCTGTATACCGTCACATTTCTGGTCACGGTTATGGCTCCGTATATCCAGGTCCAATGGGTGCTGTATTGACTCCATTGTTCAAAGGTTACGACGTAGCAGGCGATCTTCCATACGCTTCCACATTGTGCGGCGCATGTACAGAAAACTGTCCAGTAGCTATTCCATTGCATGAATTATTGATGGAACACCGTCATATTATGGCTGACATCGAAAAAACTCGTCCAAAAGCAGAAGAAGCAATCTTCACTGCAGCGGCTAAGATGTTTGGTAACTCCACATTATTCGACCTTGGTACAAAAGCTGGCGCTATCGGTATGAACTTGATTAGTAATAAAGAAGGCAATATGCCTACATGGACTCAAGCTATTCCAGTTATGAACGGCTGGACTAAATCTAAAGAAATGGGTACATTGAAGTTCAAGAAATTCCGTGACTTATATGCTGAACATGAAAAGAACAAGAAGAAGGAGAAAAAATAATGGATGAAGCTAAACGTAAACAATTTATTGCACGTTTATCTCGTGCATTAGGCCGTGATCAAGAAATGTGCCCTGCATTTGTAGAGGACTTTGATTACAGCCATGGCCCTCAAGAAACTATGTTCAAAGATTTGAATAAAGATCAAATTTTGACAATGTTTAAGGAACAATGTCAACGTGTTGGTACAAAATTCGTTGAAACTACACCTGATAAATTAGGTGAAACAATTTTGGCAGCTATCGAAGACTGGGGCAATGGTAAGGTTGTATTCCCAAGCACTCCTGAAGTAGACGAATATAAATTAAAAGAATTATTCGAACAAGATGCAGCTAATAATGGTGGCACTCGTACATACTTCCAATGGGACCCAGCTAAAGGCCGTGAAGAATGTATCTCCAACACTGCCAATGCAGATATCGGTATTACATTCCCATACTGCGGTATTGCTGAAACAGCTACTGTAGTACAAGCATCTGGTGAAGAATCTGGCCGTGCTATCAGCTTGTTGCCTACAACACATATTGCTGTATTGTACACTGATACAATCAATCCACGTATGACTCAAACTATGGAACATTTGGCTGAACGTTATCATAACGATCCATCCAAATTCCCTACAAATATCTGCTTGATTTCTGGTCCATCCCGTACAGCTGATATTGAGTTGGTTACTGTAGATGGTGCTCATGGTCCTATCCAAGTAACTTACGTTTTGGTTAAGCGCTAATACATTAACTAGGTATAGCTATAACTGAATCACTTTAAAGGTGATCTTCCTTAGGAAGGTCACCTTTTTTTATATGTGTCGATTTCTATTATGATGTAGAGCTCTCTTGGAACTGTATAGGCTTCTGTAGAGCGATGGAAATTAACATGTTTATGGAGCTTGCGGATTCTGCATAGATAAACTTGTAAAATTTGAATTGTTTTACTTGCAAAATTTTCGATACATGCTATACTTAGTTCATAACCTATTATTGTGATATGAATTAAAAGAGGTGTATTATGAATATTCCATTCTTTACAGATTACCTCATGTTAAGCAATCCACTAAGTATTGGTATTATCGCAGTGTTTGTACTTGCGTTAATTGGTATTTATGTGTTGCAACGCAAGGGCACATCCTTCGGTAATCTCGTTATTATTGGTACCATTGTTGGTGCCATACTCGGTATTGCAGTTCAAATCATTGCGGGCTTCCCAGATGATCCATCTAAAGTGGTTTACATCAAAGAAAGTACTAAGTGGTTCTCTCTAGTGGGGGGCGGCTTCATCGATTTGATTCGTATGCTTGTTATTCCTATTGTATTTATTTCTATCGTCCATGTTATCTTGCACATGGAGGCGGGTGCTAACCTTAAAAAGTTAGTAGTTGCCATGGTATCTACTAACCTTGGCATGGTAGCTGTTGCTGCTATCGTTGGTCTTATCTTGGGTAATGCCTTTGGTTTAGGTCAAGGTTTTGATGTGGTTGAATCTGGTAAAAAGATTCGCGAAATTAAACCAATGGTTGATACATTCCGTGCGTTGATTCCAAGTAATCCAATTCAAGCAGCTGCTGAAACAAATGTTATTGGCATCGTAGTATTTGCTATTATCTTGGGTAGCGTTGCTCGTTTGTTGAAGAAAACAGGCACAAATAGCATGGAAATCTTCACTAAGTTATTTGATGAACTTCATCAATTAATTTCTTGGGTAGCAGACTTCATTATTGGTCTTATGCCATACGGCGTAGTTGCATTGTTGGCATCTACATTGGCAACACGTGGCCTACAAGCTATCTTAGACATGGGTCTATTCGTAGTATTGCTTTACGTTGGTCTTTTGATTATGTTCGTTGTTCAAGCTATCTTAATTGCTAGCTTTGGTTATAATCCGATTACATACTTCAAAAAAGCAAAAGCTCCGCTCTTGTTAGCTTTCACATCCCGTTCCTCTATGGGCGTATTGCCATTGACTGTTGAAACATTGACAAAACGTCTTGGCGTAAATGCTACAACAGCTAATACAGTAGCATCCTTTGGTACTACTGCGGGCATGCAAGGTTGTGCCGGCGTATTCCCAGCACTTGTCGTTGTATATATCTCTAATGTAGCAAATATTCCGTTCGATTTGACTATGTACATCATGAGTGTTATCGTTATCGCTATCGGTTCCGTTGGTATCGCTGGTGTTCCTGGTACAGCTACAATGGCTGCATCCGTATCCCTTAGTGGTACAGGTCTTGGTGCGTACTTCACATCCATCAGCCCAATCCTTGCTATCGATCCATTGATCGACATGGGCCGTACATGCTTGAACGTATCTGGTTCTTTAACAAATGCTCTCGTAGTAGATAAAATTATGGGGACTATTGATAAAGATGCCTATAACAATCCTAATGAAGGTCGAGTTTAATAGGCAGACTTAGGATTATTTCAAAATAATAGAATGTAATAACAATGAAAGAACAGCCTTTGGGCTGTTCTTTTTTTGTACGATTAGGATTTTCCATAGCTCTAATTAAAAGTGATTATTATTACAGGTTGTAAAGAGCGTTATTTGTAATTGATATTAAAATTGTGAGCTTAGCTACTAACATACGTATGCATATATGGTATACTAACCAATACAAAGTTTTGTATTATGCTTAATAAATATAAGCCAAGAGGGTAATAGTATGATTACACAAGAATTGAAAGATCGATTAATTGCAGATTATCCAAAGTTTGAAGATATGACGCACAAATTCTATAAGAAAGAAATGTCTATTGCAGACTATAAAGGTCAATCTGGTGCTTATGGTAGTTACGCTGAGCGAGGTGCTAACTCTGGTATGAGCCGTTGGCGCTTTAATGGAGGCCGTATGACGCGCGAGCACATGCAGTTCTTAGCAGATGCTATTCGTAAATATAACTTACAACACGTACATTTCACTACCGG
>OBZR01000996.1_pt1 | contig 12293 bp, 14 predicted proteins | sample 1495541 | NCBI WGS metagenome assembly OBZR01 (sample SAMEA2580240, study PRJEB22360) | human gut metagenome | biome: human gut; feature: human-associated habitat; material: faeces | place: Denmark | collected 2008/2010 | reverse complement strand
GTGTTCTAAAAATATTATAATACAATATTTGTAAAAAACTTATTTATTTTTTAATAATCCCATAATGATTTTCTAAAGTCTATTTTTAACGCACATGTAACAATAATTAAAATAATTGAAAATAAAATAATACTCACAATGAATACTTTTTTATTTAATCTTTTCACAAAGAAGTTTGTACTCAATTTACAAAACAAGCACACTATAGCAACAATTATGACTAATATTAAATAAAACATATCTACTATTGTCATAATATTTATTTCCCTTTAATATATAGTATTTATTTTATAAATTGATATTAGATATCACGTAGTTAATATAAAACCTACAAAATGTACAGTAGATGGAACTACTACAACTGTATTTACATATCACATAGTTAATATAAAACACTTGATTCTTTATCTAATATTACTAAGTCATATAGATTACATATCACATAGTTAATATAAAACGGTTCTTTAACTGGTTTTACTATTACCGTCATATCGATTTACATATCACATAGTTAATATAAAACTTTGTTCTTTGCTCCAAGCCTTATATTGCTCTTTAAAATTTACATATCACATAGTTAATATAAAACTATACTCTAAACTCTCTAAGAATATTAGAAAAAGATTAATTTACATATCACATAGTTAATATAAAACGCTAAGAAATTTACTAGAGAGGACAGGAAGATAATAAATTTACATATCACATAGTTAATATAAAACAAATAATAAAGCATTATTAAGTACAACTTTATTTGAATTTACATATCACATAGTTAATATAAAACGAGAAGTAGAAGCAGTAAGTGACATACTAAGAGCTAGATTTACATATCACATAGTTAATATAAAACGTTTTGCTACCATATCTGCTACTTCGGTTACATTAGTATTTACATATCACATAGTTAATATAAAACCTTTACGACTTAATATAGAAGAATTAGAGATAAATAATTTACATATCACATAGTTAATATAAAACTTCTATAGGTTCTTCTGTATAATCTACATCTTGTACATTTACATATCACATAGTTAATATAAAACTTAAAGTATATTAAATCATACCTCTATTAAAATATATCATTTACATATCACATAGTTAATATAAAACACTAGCATTAAAAGAAATAAGAAGTTATTAATATAAAATTTACATATCACATAGTTAATATAAAACTATTAGGTGCACCTCCTGGTATTCCTTTCTTGTAATAATTTACATATCACATAGTTAATATAAAACAGTAGCAGAAGTAAAAGTTGGTTTTTCTATAAGAGAATTTACATATCACATAGTTAATATAAAACCAGCCTTTGTATTTTATATATTCAGTCCAAGATTTGATTTACATATCACATAGTTAATATAAAACTATTTGCTTCTAATGTATCATACAATCATTGCAATTATTTACATATCACATAGTTAATATAAAACGCAACTAAATTCACTTCCTATTGCTTTTATACTCTTATTTACATATCACATAGTTAATATAAAACCTGTTATTCCATTGACTGTTGTGTTTCCGGCTTTGTAATTTACATATCACATAGTTAATATAAAACAATCAGTAACATTAGAAGGTAAATTATATCTAAGTGCATTTACATATCACATAGTTAATATAAAACGTTCGGATATTATTTTAAAAGCTAAAAATATTAAACATTTACATATCACATAGTTAATATAAAACTTAACAACTGCATATACTGTTGTTGTATCTTGATATAATTTACATATCACATAGTTAATATAAAACAAAGAGTACATTATATTTTAAAAAATCAAATGTACAAATTTACATATCACATAGTTAATATAAAACCTACGCAGCCTCCCTTCCAATTTGCCGGAGGTAATTTATTTACATATCACATAGTTAATATAAAACTTGAAAATGACTGTGGTTTTATTAATAACAAGTTGAAATTTACATATCACATAGTTAATATAAAACTACAAAGCAAAATCGTTCCCATGGAAATAAATCAAAATTTACATATCACATAGTTAATATAAAACGATGTAAAAATATAATCTCTACATTTTTAGTACACTGATTTACATATCACATAGTTAATATAAAACACATAGAGGATTATTATACCTACTATGTCCTTATTTTATTTACATATCACATAGTTAATATAAAACCTTACAACAAGCTACTTTAGTTTGATATAATACTCCAATTTACATATCACATAGTTAATATAAAACCTCGTTCGTAGTAACGCAAATCACTTTCTTAGATTTATTTACATATCACATAGTTAATATAAAACAACCGACCAATATTTTAGTCACGATATCTGAACAACATTTACATATCACATAGTTAATATAAAACTAAAAAGAACACCTCTAAAAAACGGTAACCTTACAAAATTTACATATCACATAGTTAATATAAAACGAAAGAGCTTTTAAAGGAATTTGGATTCCTGCTGAAATTATTTACATATCACATAGTTAATATAAAACCTTATCAAAATTGGGAAAATATAAATGTATTTACTACATTTACATATCACATAGTTAATATAAAACTTGAAAGAAATGAAGTTATATCCGGTAGTGTTCCAAATTTACATATCACATAGTTAATATAAAACAATTAGATAAATTAAGAGAAGAAACAGAAGAACTAATATTTACATATCACATAGTTAATATAAAACGCTAGAGTATCTATGGAGCAAATAAATGTAAAAGAATATTTACATATCACATAGTTAATATAAAACTGCATATTTTTTATTAGGTACTAATAGTCCTAAATCATTTACATATCACATAGTTAATATAAAACCTATATTAATAATTTCTAATAAACGACAATTATAAAAATTTAAATATCACATAGTTAATATAAAACTTTGTTTACATTGACCTTTATAAGTTATTTCTTCTTTATTTACATATCACATAGTTAATATAAAACCTAAAATTTACTATAAATACTATGTGCGCTATGGAAGGTATTTACATATCACATAGTTAATATAAAACCCTCCCTTCTTATATTTTTTTCTTAGCTTATCACGTTCATTTACATATCACATAGTTAATATAAAACCTAATGGAGGAAGTGGTGGAAGTGGAGAAACTCCAAGATTTACATATCACATAGTTAATATAAAACTTTTAGCATGCTTTACCAGTTTATCTTTTTCATGTTCATTTACATATCACATAGTTAATATAAAACCTACCTCTATTTCTTTGTTGTTGTGCCCACATTTGTTATTTACATATCACATAGTTAATATAAAACTTTTGATTTACGAGTTGCATCATCATTGCAATTCCTAAAGATTACATATCACATAGTTAATATAAAACTTAGTATCTGCTATTTTATTTACACATTCACTATTAATTTACATATCACATAGTTAATATAAAACATTAATAGCCGATAGTTACTATATACAGTAATGTATAAATTTACATATCACATAGTTAATATAAAACTGTTAAAGGATATCATTCTCGTAGATGGCGTAAACAATTTACATATCACATAGTTAATATAAAACCAGGAAAAAAAAAAACACTTCTTAGTATTCGCTATTTACATATCACATAGTTAATATAAAACTTAAAAACCTCCTTGAAGCTGCGCTTAAAAGCCTATATTTACATATCACATAGTTAATATAAAACAATAGAACTAGAAGCTATAGAAGATAAATATATAAGATTTACATATCACATAGTTAATATAAAACAAGTTATATTACATCCCTTTTCAGTATATTTGCTATAATTTACATATCACATAGTTAATATAAAACCCATTTCTTCTTGTTGGTATAATCCTTGAAGTTCGTCATTTACATATCACATAGTTAATATAAAACTAAAAAAGTCTCTATGAAACTGTGCTTTATATCTTAAATTTACATATCACATAGTTAATATAAAACCCCAAAAAATAATTTTTTATATCCCTTGATATTACTATATCATAGCAATAAAAAATATATCAATATATTGAATTTTGCAGTGAAGGTCAAGTAGTGTTTTTTTGTTTTTATATAAAACTATCTCCAACAAAGTAATATCAATACTTTGGAAGTGTTTTTATTAAAAAATCGCCCACTGCAATTTATATAAATGTATCATCAAAATTCTTATGAATTCCATATATATTTTTTTGTATATTTTTACTATTTTTTATCTCATAAATATAAATCGAATCCTCTTCATTATCTATAATATTTTCTAGTTCACTCACACATTTATGTAATTTTCCTGGAAGTATTTCTCCTTCAAATACAGAATTTTGAGTCCAAATTAAGTATTTCTTTAAAGTCTTCCTTACTTTATTCAATATTTTAGCCTCTGCAATATCATATGTAATAATAACAAACATTTTACCACCATGCTTTCAATACTTTATATTTTTCATCACCTATAAAATGTTTTATTAGTTTATAACATTCTAATCTAATAAAATACCTATATGATACTTTCCTGTTTAATTTTCTATGTTTTATTGTTGTTGTCATTTTATTTTCAAATTCACTTAAAAATTTTTTCTTTCCTTCTTCACTTAGATAGCATATTTCATCCTCATACATAAAATCTTTTTTTGTAAGCCTTTTATTATTTATTAAACTAAATATAATCGGATCGATTATAAGTGGCTTGAATATTTCTGCTATATCCAAACTAAGTGAAAATCGTTTCGTTGATGGTTCATGCAAGAAACTTATAGTCGGATCTAACTGTGTTTTATAAATCTCTTTTAACACATTAGTGTACATTATACTATTTCCAAAAGAAATTAATGCATTGACCGGATCTTTTGGTGGTCTTTTTTCCCTTTTATTAAATATATATCCATTTTTCAAAATTTGATTAAATGATCTATAATATGTTTTTCTTATCCTACCCTCTATTCCCATTACTGTTTGTATATCTTCAGCAGATTCTAAATTATAACTTTCCATTAATATTAAATCTATTAATTCTTGTTCTACTTTATAGTATCTCATATTTCTAAGAATATGATGAGTAGCACTATATATAAATGATTTTGCTATATAAAGTCTTTCACCATAATCTAAGTAAAATGCTGCTTGTGCTACATTCAAAAATCCAGATACATTTTTCTTTCTAGGATAAAAACTTCCTGTGTAATAACCATAATAATTATAGAAATTTAATATAATGCCATATTTACTTATATAATTAATCATTTTTGTATTTAAATCAACCTCTGAATAAATCTGTAGGCTATCAACTTGTTCAACTGGGATGGCCCTTTTATTTCCTTCACAGTCACAAAAATAAATTGTATTATCTTTTCTAGATATTCTGCCATTATTCAATATGTAATAATCTTTAGACATTATTCTTCCTCCTTAGCAAAACAAAATTCATAATAAGCACACTTTGTGCAATACGATAATTTTTTTAACTTAGGAGGAGTTTTTTGACTTTCAATTTTTTGTATTTCTAATATTATATTTTCAATCTCTATTATTTTCTCCTCAGTAAGTTCTATCTCTTCAATTTTTCTTTCTTTCACATAATTTAAAATTCCTTTTTTATTTATTCCAAGTCTTTTTAAATAATACAAATAATAATATAACTGCATTTTATCAGCATTTTCCATTTTACTACTAATTTTAATCTCTCTTACATAGTCTTTATTTACAATATCTAGTCTTATTAAATTATCTATTAAAAGTTCTTTATTTTTTTCCCTCTTATATGAGTTTTCATGGATTATTTTCCCTGATATAACCCTGTCATTTTCTTGTTCCATTGTTATTCCCTTTGAAAATAACCATAGTTTTCTTTTACAAATAAAATAATAATTTATTTTTATACCTTGTATATTTAAGTTTTGTACATCTATAGACATATATTCACCTTCTTAAATACCACATTGTAAATATATTTATAATTCTACTCCACATTGTAAATGTATACCTATTAAATAAATTGATTTAATTCTTTATCTAAAAGTATTCCTTGTCCTTTTATAATACTTTTTTCTTTTTTAATTTCTAGTTCAGCATCATATTCACATTCTAATATATAAATATCTTCTAACCCTCTTATAAGTTCATTTCCAATTATGATTTCTGTTATTATCCCACCCTTATTTGCTTTATATTGTGGAATTGTCACTGTCTTTTTAAGAATTTTATTTTTTAAATCCCTTTTTTCAACTTTTAATCTGTCAATCACATCATAATTTTTTTCATTATATGCTTTAGATAATGCATTATTTAGCTGATAAAAATCTTCAATTAATGTATCTCTTACGCTATCATAAATAGTTCTTGGTATTACAGTATAACTTTCTATTTCACGTAACATTTTTTGAGCTTCTTTATTTTTTAATTCTGATGCTTCAATTCCATCCAAAAGCTTTAACGTATTGTCAAATTTAGATAAAAATTTACTGTCTTTTAAATTTTTTCTACTGTATAATTTTGAAATCATGTCCATCTTATCTTTTTCATTTAATATTAATTTGCCTTCATTTACTTTTTCATTACAAAATTCATTTAGATACTCTATACTTCTATCTACGATTTCCTCATCATAAATACTTCCTACTCCATTTTTATCTTTTGTATATATAAATACATTTGTGTTATCTGTAGACTTTTTTCCTGCCCTATTACATCTTCCAAGTCTTTGGAATAAGCTATCCAGTGTTGATATTTCTGTATGTAAAATATCAAAATCAATATCTAAGGAAGCTTCTACAAGTTGTGTTGTTATCCAAATTCCATTTTGGTTACTTTTTGCAAAATCTTTTATATTTTGTTCTAGTATACTCCTATGCTCTTGGATAAACATTGAATGTAATAAGTTTATGTTTATATTTTCATTTTGAGCTTGTATCTTTGAATACATTTCAATTGAACTTGCAACTGTATTTAGGATTATTAATACCTTTTTATTTTTACTTTGTTCTATTATTTTTTCTATATTATTTTTATCATAAAGTGATTCATCTAAGACTTTTATATTATGTCTTTCTCCATCAGATATAAACTCTCCCATTACAGTTGTTTCATCCAAAATTCCTCTTCTTTTCATCTCTTCTAAATATAAAGTAGGCATAGTTGCAGTCATTATCATAAATTTACCGCCTATCTTATGTATCATTTCTATTCCTTTTATTAATGTCGCTGCAATTTCAGGTGAATACGCTTGTATCTCATCTATAACAACTTTTGAATATGCCAATGTTGCATATTCCTTTTCATAACCTTTATATTTAAATGGAAATTTAAAAATTTGGTCTATTGTTGAGAATGTAAGTTTCTGTGATAATTGTCTAGATAAATTTGATGATTTTTCGAAATCAGTATATCCATTATCTTTTAAGTAATCTCCGCTAGTTGAATGTAATAGTCCCGCATAATTGTAATTAATTTCGTCAGATTTTGAAACTCTATCGTAAAGTGCATTGATACTCACTCTAAGTGGTAATGTAAAAAATGCTTTGTCTTCATCTATCCAAAATAGTGCCGTTTCTGTTTTCCCCATTCCTGTAGACGCTACTAATATGATATTTTTATCCCTATTTTTTAAAGCAAATTCCTGTGCCTCTTTCTTTTTGTATTTTTTAGTTTCAAAATAATTTTCTGTGTAAATGCCTATATTTCTATCGATGTTTGCTTCTATTTCTTCATGTCCTGATGCACTATGATCTAGTCTGTGTGTTAAACCTTTTAGCAACATGTACAAGTTATAGTTTTTGTGATTTGAATCTATTCTTGTTTCAGCATATTTTAGATATACTGAATTAAGTTTTTTGGATTTAATATGATACTTAGGTTTAAACTCATTTTGAATCAAATCTATTTTTTTACTTAAATCTTCGTCTATTATTTTATCTAATCTCTTTTTTAATTCTTCATCTACTACAAGGTCTCTTTCATGGTGATAAACTATAGCTTGTATTACAATTCTTTTTGTTTCTCTATCAGTTATATTTAATTTTTTAAAGTTCATAAATACAGGCGACATATAATTATGCCCTATATCGTTTAAAAATGGTGTGTCCTCTATTATATATTTATTTGGATTATTTAACATTTCATTTAAAACATTTTTTAACTTATTTTGAAATGGTGTAAACACTTTTCCTAGATCATGAAATTCAACAATTATATCTAATAATCTCCAAAATTCATCCTTATCTATACTTATTAATGTTTCAATTTTTTCACCGTATGCTACTTTTAACATTTCTAATTCTTTTCTAAGTTCATCAGTATGTTCTCTAAGTGTCTCATACGGTTTTGTTTTTGCAATCAGAGTATCCATAATAAACCTCCTTTTATACAAAAGAGGTTGCTTATTACAACCTCTCTTATCTTATAAATTATTAAAATAAACGATATCTTCTTTTTCGTCTAATAAAATATTATATAAATCAAAATTTGCACCTTTTTGAATAAATTTTACATCTATTTTTTCCCATTTATCTCTAGTAGACTTATAATAATTATTTAATCTATAGCTTATTCCATCAAATTCTAAATCATAAATTTTAGGTATATACATAGAATGTTTTAAATAGTAGTTTTCTTTTTTAGGTATATCATCATCTTCGTCATCTTCAACATCTGAACCAACTTCATACTCATTAAGCTCCACAAACTGCACATCATCTATTCTAAGTAAATCTTCTCTTCTGCCCAATGATAGAAATTCATCTAAGTTTTTTATTCTATCATAAAGTTTATCTAGTACCGAATCTTCGGCATTTATATGAACTATTAATTTTACATTTAAAAGTAAATGCTGATTCATTGGCATTTTTGTAACAGTATTTTTTTTGTAAAAATATGTTGTTTGGTATTCATTTACTAAACTTTCATAGTCACCTTGAATACTTATTCTCATTGGTATATATTCTTTCGCATCTAAAATTCTATGAAGTAAACCATTTATTGTAGAATATGGTGGTAAAGGATATGTTTCAGATATTTTTATTGCAAAAGGCTTTCTGTAACAAGCTGTCTCTTGAAATAAGTCTAAACGTAATGCCTTCATATTTCTACACTCCATAATATTCTTTTACAGATTTGATTAAGTTATCAAAGAATGAATTTACGCCTAAAACTCTATCTCCTAGCTTTTCTTCAAATTTATTTTTATTTACAAAGCACCCTTCATTTATTCCAACATATGTATCATCTTTTATGTTGTTTCCTAAGAAAGTAGATTCTAATACATCGTCTATAACTTTTGTGTCTATTTTAAATCCTTCTTTTGATGAATTTAATTTTATTCTTCCTAAGAAATATGGATTTGCTATATCGTAAATTCCTCCTATTGCAAATACTGGTGATAGATTTTCCTGTCTACCTCTTATATTCCTATTTAATATTTTTACTATTTCTAAAAACTCTAAAACTCTCTTACATTTTTCTTCATTTTCAATTTCTATTTCTCCATCTACTCCAACTCTAGATAAATCAATCGTAAATGTATATGTATAATAACTTAAGTGCTGCTCCACATTTGCTAGATTTGGATGTTCGTTTATTCTGTCGGCTAGTCCTTTGTTAGTTAAAAAATCCATATCACTTCTATATGGCTCTAATGATATTGCATTGCTAAGTTTTATAACTGCAGATCTAGTGTCTGAGCCTCCTTTTGAGTTGTCAGTCTTTTTACCAGTTTTCATGTATCCGAATAAATCCATTTCTTGTGAATCTGCTATAGTTAATTCATCTTTAAATTGAACTGTACCTTTTGATTTATCTACAACTTGTAAATTCCAATTGAATATTTCCTCTCCTAATCTTACTATGTCATATCTAATACATTGTCTTGATGCTACTGTATATTGATTTCCATCACCTCTGCTTACCTTTTTTAACTCTGAAATATTTCCGAATCCTTCTCCGTAATTTAAACTTTGTGCTTTAAATATAACACTAACTGTTAATCCTTTTTTCATATGTTTTCTCCTTTCTTATCATTAAATATTTATTGTCCATTTTGTTTATTTTCGTTTATTTTTTGATCATTATTACCTTTTTTATCTTCGTCTTCTTCCCCTAATAACCCTGATATAAATGCATATCCGAATGTTTCAAAATCAAAATCTCTTTCACTCATAACATTTATCACACTTTTTGGAACTATAAGCTCAAATCCCACAATTATTTTGAAGAAATCATTCATAAAGTCTACTTTATTTCCGGATTTTATTAGATTTAACAATCTATATCCAATTGATGCAATTTTTTTATCTTCTTTTCTTTCATTATACTTTTCTCTGACTTGTAATCCCATTTTTCGTATTTCATCTAATCTAAAATGTAATACTTTTTTATTCATGTCATTTCCTCCTTTTTTATACACCTGTAAAAGTGCTCTTATTTTTACTGTTTTAAAAACGTCAATAGTATTTCTGTTAGATTTTATTATGCCTCTTGATTCTTCATCTAAATAATCTCTTAATTTAAGAAAAATCAATGATTTTAAATCTTTTTCATTCAGAAGATAGTCCATGACACTATTTTTTAAATTTATATCGTAAATAAATTTTATTAATTCATATTGTTTAGATATAAATTTAGCTAAATACACAGGCATATCAAAGTAATTTAGTTTACTCTTTTTAGCCTCAATACTTCCTTTAAACTCAACAAATAAAATATTTTTTAGTTGCCATTCACTTTTTTTCTGATTTTCTTCTGCTATATCTAATATAGTTTCACTAAAAGGGTTTTCCTTATCTCTTTGAACTCTTAGGCTTTGATTTTTCTCATACAGTTCTTTTAATGATGTATCTACGTTTAAATATGAGTAAAACTCATTTTCTTCATTAGTAAGATATCTCTTATTTACAATTGTTGCACCTGCTGGTGTGCAGAAAAGCATAAGTTTACATATGTCACATATTTCAAATGTCGTATCCATATTCCAATATAAATTTGTGGAATTAGCTGCACTAACTGCTAACGGTGCAAAGTTACTCTCTGTATAGTTACTCACTATCCCTGAATAGTCTCCGCACATCTTGCACGTAGATAGACTCTCGATATATTCTTTTATTTCTTTTATACCTTTTTTCTTATTTATATATTTGAATACTTCTTTATAAATCTTTTCTATATTTTTAATGCTATTTTTACTTATATTTTTCGATTCAACTTCTTCCTTAAAGAAATCTAACTTCTCAGAAACTTCCTTTTTTACTCTTTCTATATCATCTGATTCTATAACATCTATTAACTCCCCATAACTAACTATGGATAATAGATAATCGTTATACATTACCTTCTTTAAACCTTCTAAATCATATGCTGATTTACTTACATTAAAGAAACTAACTTGTCCAAAGTAGTTATCCCCTACAACATATTTATAAAGATTAAGAGTTAATTTTTCGTCTATGTGTTGTTTTTTAAATATTTCTAAAATATCATCCATATATTTTTCAACATCTTCAAACTGTTCATAGTTTTTTATCTTTCCTAGTAAATCCATATTAGTTTTTAGTATTTCATAATTTTCTTTATCAAACTTTTTAACTTTATCAGCTTGGTGTTTTACAGTGTCCTTTACCCTTTTTAGATACTCTTTTATTTTATCGGGATTTTTCTTGATTACTCCTTTATAATTTTGTAAAGTCCCTTTTAATCTATTAGATATTCTATATTCGTCTATAAAGTATTGAAAGTAATAACCCGAAAAATCTTGTAATAATTTACTATCAAACTCCAAATAGTTATCTTTTATGATTACACTATCATGAAGTTTGTCTGCCTTTTCTAGTATAGTCATAAATCCAACTATACCCATATTTAAAAACCAGTCGTTTTGATATACTCTTAACTTCAATCTATATCACCTCCTCAGCTACAACATCTAAATTTCCAAATGCTTGCCCTCTCTTGAAACCGATTCCTAGCTTATAAATATCGTTCAAATCTTCTATATCTCCAATTAATTCAAATTTCCCCTTAAATGCATTAACATATTGATATTCTCTATTTGTAACTTTCTTAAAGTCCCTAAGTGGCTCTTTTACAACAACCTTTTTCATATCCAAACTTTCAAAACTTAATTCCCTTTTTAGACCGTACCCTCTATAATTGTTTAGTATCATATTTGTTACATAGTTCAATTCTTTTAAATATTCATTATCATCTATATCTAAAAATTTTCCCTCTTTATTTTTGACACAGATCGGTGATAATGTTTTAAATATTACTTGCTCTTTAGTAATTTTCTTTTCTTTTACTAAGTCTACTCTTATTTTTTTTAATTCATAT
>OBZR01000989.1_pt1 | contig 12380 bp, 3 predicted proteins | sample 1495541 | NCBI WGS metagenome assembly OBZR01 (sample SAMEA2580240, study PRJEB22360) | human gut metagenome | biome: human gut; feature: human-associated habitat; material: faeces | place: Denmark | collected 2008/2010 | reverse complement strand
TTCCTCGCCCATTCCTCGCGTAGCCGTACCGGAATAGCCCGTACCATAATTGGCTGCGGTTATCATAAAGCCATGCTGAATCTGATATTCATAGCTGCGGCAGCGATACTCACGGTTTTTCTCAGAGTTGTCGATCTGGTAAATCACAAATATATCTGAACTCATTTTCCTGCATCATCCTCCGGCCTATGCCATTCCAGTTCCAGCCCCTTAAACTGCTGCTCGCTCAAATGCTGCATCTTCGGGATGGTCTGCTGAACCAGCGCAGCCATCTCTGCATCCTCTGCCACAAGCGGCTGGATCTCCGTCAACACCTGAATCGTATCCTTGAGTGTCGGCTGCTCAAACATCGCCATCAGCATCAATTCAAGTTCATCAAAGCGTACATTGCTCATAACTCCATCCCTTTCTTTTTCGCTTTCTTCGGCTTATCCTGTTCCTGTGCAGGCTGCTCCTGCTTCTTGGCTTTCAGACTGCGCAGGGCATCCAGAACAGACTTTTTCGTACTGCCGCGTTCCTGCTCCTTACTCTGCTGTCGTGCCGCCATCAGCTTTTCCATATCGGAGATCGCCTGCTGCACCAGCTTATCATCCCTGAAGTAGTTGATGGAATTGATGTTCTCGCGCTGCACTTTATCGTTCACGACCAGCTCATACATTCCAACAAAGCCTCCATTTTCCTCGATGCAGAATCCAATGCACTTGTCGGCGTTCATCCGTTCAGACGGAATCTTGTCGTAGGTTTCCAAGGCTTCTTCCATGGTCAGATGGTCGTGGAACTCTCCTGCAAACGTAAACTCCAAACACTCCGCAACATAAAAGCTGAGCGTTTCTTCCGGCGCAGGTCTTTCTGCAGCGAGTTTTTCTTTCAAAACCTCTGCCTGCTGTTCAGTCACCGTATCAGCCTGTTCCCGCAGTTCTGCCGCATCCATGACTTTACCCTCTGCCGCATCGCAACCGAACTCTGCCAGCAGCTCCGTCATAGCCTCCTGCACAGACTTATCTCCGTCCGTTTCAAGGATGCCGCCATCCCGTTCCGTGAAGTCCTTATTATATAAGGTATAGTCGAAGCCATCGTCACAGGTCTGGATGTGAAAATAGGCATCCGGCAATTCGTAGGCCAGTTCCACATCCTGCACGGCCAAGGCCCCCTGCAACGGCTGGACAACATGATTCTGGATATACGGGTTATCCCAGCCCGGAACCGTTTTGTAGTCCTCCACAATGGTGTCAATGCCGTTCCTGCACTGTAAAATATCCAGCGAGCCAGGCAGAGGATCAGGATTCTTCTCCACGGCCAAGGCTTTCATGTAATGGTTCGGAAGTGCCTGATACTGCGACATTGCATCGTCGAGATTTCCGAACCGCTCAATTTTCAAAGGCTCGGCTTGCAAATTTTCGACCACATAGAACTGCTTTACAAAAGGCTGCTCCCGTGTTTTCTGTGCTTCCAGTTCTCCCCTGAACATCGTTACAAAGCCATCCAGAATAGCCGGGTGGCTGTCAACCACCCAGTCTGTGCGGAAGGTCATGCGGTCTGCATTATGCTCCGGGGTGCTGACCTGCTCTGCCCATTCCTTATTGCCGTGAGAAAAGCGGCCATCGTAGCTTTTATGGTGCAGAGTATTTGCCAGAATGTAGCCCACGCGCTCCATGCCGTACTGCCGCACCACCTGATCGACTGCGCCATCGCCAAGGTACATTCCATCATAGTTGTCCGCAATCGCTCCATGGATTGCCTGCTTGCACTCGCTGTTCAGCCGATAGGATGTACGGTACAAATCCACCTCGTCATTTTCTTTGGCATAGCTGAACGGCTCGTAGTAGACAGGCACATCCGAACAATCCTGTGCGCTGTTGTCCGGCGCAGGCACAGCCTTTTCAATGATCTCCGATACCACATCTTCTTTTTTCGGCATATTCCATTTTTCAGAGAGATATTTCTGCACTGCTTCCTGAAAATCTTCATCGAAGCCGTTCCACAAATCCTCTGCCACCAGCTTGCCCTGCTCATTGACTGCAACGCAGGCCGCCATGTCACCGTGTTTCTCATGCTCCAGCAGAAAGAACTTCTCGCCACCAATTTCCGTTTCATCAACAGCATACCATGTGCCGATATGCCCCTCGACTGCGATGTGGTCGGAATCGCCGTGGATCAGACCACTTCTTTTCTGCTGCTGTTCCTCCATAAACTCTCGCACGGTCAACTCTGCGCCCGTGAAGTTCAGCCCTTCCTCACCCAGTTCCAGCCGCCCGTCTGCGCCAAGGTCAAGTTCTTCAGCCATCAGAACAGATGCCGCATGGTTCACCACCACAGTTTTCTCTACTGTGACAGGCTGGCCGGGGTCGTAGTCCGAACCGCGCAGATCATAGCGATATAAGCCCTCCGGCACTTCTTCATCCCGCAGTCGGCCATTGCTGAAAAGACCTGGCTTATCAAAGATTTCGATTCCCTGCAATTCTTCGTTCAAAAGCGTTTCTTTCCGCAAATCCATTTTCCTTTCCTTGAAAAATTCCGGCAGTTCAGCAAATCCGATGCTGTCCACATAGTAGGCTTTGACCGTACTGCCATCATTGAGTACCACCACATCGCTGACCGACAGCGAATGACCCGTAAAGTCTGCCGGACGCTGGATATTGAACCGTTCATAAATGCCATCCAGCGTGTCCTTTTCCGTAAGCGGCGCGGCATAGATCAGGTCATAATCTGCACGGGAAACTGTCATGCCTTTCTTCTGCACATAGTCCAGCCCCATGAAACGATAGTTATGTTCCGGGTCACGCTCTGTAATCTGATAAATGCCGAACTGCTTTTCGCTGCCATACAGCAGCATATTTTCCTGTTCTGTCATGTTCCGCTCCTGTTCCAAATCTGCTATTGCAATCTGGAAGGTATCACTTCCGCGCTCGATTTCCTCTCGCGCCGTGACAAGAATCGGCCACGGGCTGATGCGGACAAGATATATCTGCTTTTCCTCGTCATACAGCCGCAGAGCCTGTTCACGTTTTATTACTGTCAGCTTAAAATCCGGGCGCGCATACTCGTCCTCTGCATAATCTTCCCGTTGTTCCAGTAGAATCGCATCCCATGCGTCTGCCTTAATGCCAAAAATGCCATCGTGCTGCTCAATCTCCTCTTGGCTTACATAATCGCCTGCTGTTCCATCACGGAACAACGGATAGATCCTCTCACCCAGCCGATGCCATTCCCGTGCGCCCTCTTTCGTCAGCGGCAGCACATCATCTTTCAGGTAGCCATAGTCGTGCATTTCGGAAAGACCAATCATCCCATCCGGGAGATTTTCGATTTTCTCCTGCGCATCGTACATCAGGCGGTTGACTTCTTCTTTGTCATCCTCGGCCAGTGCCGCCGCCAGACCCTTCACCAGTTCTTCCGTTGCTGCCCGGTCATCCAGCTTGAAAGCAAAATTCACGATGAGGTTTCGCTGCTCATCATCGAAAATCGTTTTTCCCTTTTCCTTGTCGGCAATCAGCTTTTCCGCATACTGCATCGCGGTCATGCGCTCTGCGCTCCTTTCTGCCACCGCCGCTTCCAGCTTTTCCAGAAAATCGGCTGCGGTCAATCGAATCGTATCCATCGAATCTTTCAGTTCCTTCATCTCTTTGCCGCTGGCCCAGCTTGCCACATACGGAAATGAATAATCGGATGTGTCAATGCCCAGAGCCGAGCAGACCGTAAATGCAATGCTTTCGGCTTCGGTTTCCTTTGTAAGCCGGTCTTTTTCCTCGCCGTTCTGCTTCATGAAATCGCTGTTATGCAGCATCGCATGAGCAACCTCGTGGATCATCGTCTTTATGGTCTGGCTCTCGCCCATGCCGACCTGAATGCAGATTTCTTTGTCTGCATCACAGTAATAGCCTTTGGCATCCCCTTCGATTTCATCAAACCGTATCGGCACAGGCGATACCTGTTCGATTGCCGCCGTAAGCAGCGCATAGTCTTTGACACTGGCCGTCAGTTCGTTCACTTCCAGCGACGGAATCGGTTCCCCATCGGTCTGTGAAACATCAAAAACCGTCGTCACTCGGAAGCGCGGAACCACATACTCCACACGTTCCATTTCCGGTTCACCGTTTTCGTTCAGCACAGCCAAGCCCGTATCCTTGTCGATTTTCTCTCGCTCCTCGACTTCCTTAATGGGAGCTGGAGCGATGATCTGGATGCCCTTTTCGCCTTTTTTAACGTAACGGTTAAACTTATTCTTCCATGCGTTAAACCCTGCCACCAGTGTGGCATCGGGCCGCTGCATAGCGATCAGCAGCGTATTATTGAAGCTGTAATTGTGGAATTTTGCCATCGTGCGCAGATACGTCGTGTACATTTCCGATGTAAAAATGTCCTTTACACCCTGCTCCAGCCGTTCCGTGATTTCTTTCATCTGCTGTTTGCGGTCAACTGCCATGCAAACCCTCCTTTTTCTTGACCCATCGTGTTTTCATCTGGCGCGGATATTGGTCAGCCTGTTTCGATGCCTTCGCGCCGTTCCATTCCAAGCCTCCGGCTCTGCCCTCACAGGTGTAGCCGGCAGCTTTCAGGGAGCTGCCATTCTCCGTGTCCAGAATGTAGGTGATCACTTTGTTGTAGCCCATTGCCCGTGCTGCGCGGTATGCCGCCGCGTACAGGATGCTGCAAGCGTTCGGTGTTCCATCCGTACACAAGCGGTTGACTTCCAGCGTATAGCCATCATCCAGCCGCCGCGCCACTGGCCTGCCGCAGATAGCAACGCCCACCAGCGCACCATTATCCGATACGCCGATGGAGAACTTATGCCCCCGCGTCGGTTTATGGTGGCGGTGATACTGCTGCACAAATGCGTTTGCCGTTTTCAAATTGATCGGTGTTAAAGTAAGCAAATTTCCTCCTTCATCAAAAATACCCCGTTAGATTCATTGCAGAGATCTAACGGGGTTATCCTATTTACAGTTCCATATTGTGACTTTTCCGCTTCGGGGATTTCTGCGGTTCTGCGGTGCGCTCTGCCTGCTTTGCATGAAGCTGTGCCAGCACAGAAGGTTTCCGCGCATTGTCCGCAGTGCGCTCTGCAACGCGGCCTGCATAGTTCACGGGCTGGCGCGGCCTGTCTGCCACTTCCGTTTCGGCTGCATCCTCGTCCACGCCCAGTGCATCCTCACTGCCCTTTTCATCCATGTTGAGCAGAGAGTTCAGCTCCGCAAGGCGCGCAGATTTTTCAGCCAATTCCGCTTCCTGTGCAAAAGGACGTTTGGCTTCTTCCCTTGCCTGCGCCAACTGCTGTTCCAAGGTTTCCAGCCTGCGTTCCACCTGTGGCAATGCTCTTTCGATGCCTACCAGTGCATTGGTAACACGCAGAATGTTGCCCTGCGGGTCTTTGCCGACTTCCATAGAGTAGTTCCATGCGCCCTTGATGGATAAGCGGAACACCTTATCAAAGTTGTCAAACCGGGAATGCAGTTCAAACGCACCGTAGCTGCCGATCCTGCCCTCGGTGCCAGCCGCTTTCAAAGCCTTGCAAGCCTCGATGATGGCCGCACCCGCTTCCTTGCGTTCGGTGTACACCTTACCGCTGATCTCCATAGCGAAGTGGTCTTTATCCTGCGCCAGAAGCGGTTTTGCCGCTTCCATATCGGTTTTCAGTGCTTCGATCTGACCCTGTGCCACAGCGATTTCTCGCGGATAGCGGCGCGCAATATCCGATTCCAAGCTATAAATCTGGCTGGTGTGATTGGCTTTCAGCAACTTCAGCTTGCTGACCTGAATATCCAAGTCCATCTTTTCCTTGATGTATGGATTACCCGTTGCCAGTGCCTTGATTTCGGCATAGGACAGCGCGGTATCGTCCACATCGTCGCAGGCGCGGACAGGCGATTTAGAAGTCATGATCTGGCTTATAAACTTCTGTTTATTTTCCAGAATCTGCCACATATACGAATCAAACGTATTTTCTGTGACGTAACGATAGATTTTCACTTGCTTATTCCGGTTTCCCTGCCGGAGAATACGCCCCTCCTGCTGTTCCAGATCAGACGGCTTCCACGGGCAATCCAGATGATGCAGGGCAATCAGCCGATCCTGAATATTGGTTCCTGCGCCAAGTTTCGGCGTAGACCCCATCAGGATACGCACCTGTCCGGCGCGCACCTTTGCAAACAAGTCAGCCTTTTTAGTTTCCGTGTTATACTCGTGAATGAACGCCACTTCCTCACGGGGAACACCCCTCGCCACCAGCTTTTCCCGCACATCATCGTAGACGTTGAATGTGCCATCGGCTTTTGGTGTCGATAAGTCGCAGAAAATCAACTGTGTTCCTCTATCCGGCGAAGATTCTTCCCAGACCTTGAACGCATTGTCCACACAGCGATTGACCTTGCTCTCCGGCTCGTCCGGCAACATCTCGTTCATAAGCCTCTGGTCGAGTGCCAGTTTTCGGCCATCGTTGGTGATCTTGAGCATATTATCGAATCTGGGATTCACATTACCGTTGCGTACAGCCTCGGCACGGTCTGCAAAGGAACTCACCATTTCTTCCTGTGTCTCGCTCGGTTTCAGCACTTCGTTGATGTACTCCGCTTTCGGCACAGGCAGGTTCAGCATATCCGCCGTCTGCACGTCTGCCGATTCCTTGAACAAGGAAATCAGTTCCGGCAAATTAAAGAACCGGGCAAAGCGTGTTTTCGCGCGATAGCCCGTTCCCTCCGGGGAAAGCTCGATTGCCGTAACGGTTTCACCAAAGGACGCTGCCCAATCATCAAAGTGGCTCAGTCCCATCTTCTGCAGGGTGTCATACTGGAGATACCGCATAATGGTGTACAGCTCCACCATCGAGTTGCTAACCGGGGTTCCGGTTGCAAAGGTCACACCCTTGCCGCCTGTCAGTTCGTCCAGATACTGACACTTTGCAAACATATCGCTGGACTTCTGGGCATCGGTCTGGGCGATACCTGCGATATTTCGCATTTTCGTGTAGAGGAACATATTTTTATAGAAATGTGACTCGTCCACAAACAGACGATCCACACCCAGTTCCTCAAAAGTAACTACATCATCCTTTCTCGTCTGGTCGTTCAGCTTTTGCAGCTTTGCTTCCAGCATTTTCTTTGTTTTTTCCATCTGCTTGACCGTAAAACTGCGACTATCCTCACTCCGGGCATCGGCCAGAGCCAGCGTAATATCGTCGATCTGACGCTCTACAATGGCTTTCTGCCGTTCCGGGGAAAGCGGCACACGCTCAAACTGCGAATGACCGATCACGATGGCATCGTAATCGCCGGTTGCGATACGGGAGCAGAACTGCTTACGATTGCTGGGTTCAAAATCCTTTTTCGTTGCCACCAGCACATTGGCATTGGGATAGAGACGCAGGAAATCTGCGCCCCACTGCTCTGTGAGGTGGTTCGGCACCACATAGAGGTTTTTCTGCGACAGGCCCAATCTGCGGCTTTCCATGCCGGCAGCGATCATCTGGAAGGTCTTGCCTGCGCCCACACAATGAGCCAGCAGCGTATTGTTGCCGTACAGAATGTGCGCCACGGCATTTTTCTGGTGCGGCATCAGTGAGATTTCCGGGGTCATGCCCTCAAAGCGGATGTGACTGCCATCGTACTCACGGGGACGAATCGCATTGAAAATCCGGTTATAGGTCGCACACAATTCCTCGCGGCGGTCTAAATCCTTGAAAATCCACTGTTTAAACGCTTCCCGAATGGATTCCTGCGCTTGCTGTGCAAGCATGGTTTCCTGCTTATTCAGCACACGATGGTCGCCATCCGCATCGTGAATCGTATCGTAGATTTTGGTATCGCGGAGATTCAGCGCATCTTCCAGCAGCTTATAGCCGTTGACGCGCAGGGTTCCGTAAGTGTTTGTGACAAGCGGATTGCCGCGATCCAGCGACTTGCCCGAAATGTTCCATGCACCAGAGATTTCAGAATAGGTTGCCTTAATGTCAATGCCTGCATAGTAGTTCGGTGTCTTGAACACCTCTGCCATAAACTGCGTGATATACTCCGGCTTTATCCAATTTGCTCCCAGCCGCACTTCGATTTCCGAAGCATCCAGGTCTTTGGGCTGTACCCGTTTGAGGTAATCCACATTGATTTGATATTCAGCATGGTTTGCCGCAAAGGTTTCAGCTGTGGCGAGCTTTTCACGAACATTGCCGGACAGGTATTCATCCGAGGTTTCCCACTGCTGTGTCACAGGGTTTCGGAAAATCGCGCCCGCCAGTTCATCCGTGATTTCCTGTTCCGGTTTGCCGCAGAGCTGCATCATAAACGGCACATCCACCTTTGCTTTTTCTCCAATGGAAAGTGCCAGAGCTTCGCTGGGTGTATCCACCGAGGTAACAGGCTCCGGCTTACGGATGGTGCGTTTGGTAAAAATATCGGCCAACCGTTTGAGATTCTTCTCCTCATCCAGAATTTCCAGCGATGCCAGCAGACAATAGCTGCTGTCTTGTCGGAACGCCCGCTTGTTGGCGGTGCTGTTGATAAGGCCGTACTGTGCCGTGAACGCTTTGTACTGCTTCAGCAGGTCATTCTGCAAAAGCTGTACTTCCGCATCCGAACCATCATGCAGTTGACAATCCAACAGTTTCCGGGTGGTTTCCCGCAGAGCAATCATGCCCAGCACTCGCTCTGCAGTAACGGCAGGCAGTTCCACCTTATTCATAAAGGAATTTTCGCGGTAGTAAATCTGCCCATCCACATTCGTGAAGCTGAAATTCTTCACGCTGGGGTCTGCCGGAATGGGTTCTTCCTGCACATCCAGTTCATCGTCGGTGATTTCCGGCTCTGTGATGGTAGCCTGAATGTTGCGGACCGCTTCTTTCAACTGCTGGGCAAGGTCTGCGCCCTCGATGGGCTTGACAGTAGTTTCCTGCTTGCCGTACTGGGTGCTTTCCGTGGTGATCTCCCCCAGCACCATCTCAGGATGCTGTGCAAAATACTGGTTGATGGAGTACCCCTCCGGCGTTTCGCCAAGGTCTATCCAGTCAGCCCGCTCCACTGCTGCACGGTCACGCTTCTGCAGGAACAGAATGTCCGCAACCACGCCAGTGTTAGCATTGCGCTGAAACGCATTGTTCGGCAGACGAATCGCACCTACCAGATCGGCACGGTTAGCAAGGTACTCACGGACAGAGGAATCCTTCTTATCCATCGTACCGCTGGACGTTACCACCGCTACCACACCGCCCGGACGCACAAGGTCAAGACTTTTCGCAATAAAATAATCGTGGATGAGAAAATTGTGGCGGTCATACCGCTTGTCCGGTACTTTGTAATTGCCGAACGGTACGTTACCCACAACACAGTCAAAGAAGCTGTCCGGGAACTGCATTGTTTCAAAGCCCTGCACCGCAATCTTGTTTTTCTGGTACAACTGCTGTGCAATGCGGCCCGAAATGCTGTCCAGCTCCACACCATACATCCGAATCTTCTCCATGCTGTCCGGCACCAGACCCATGAAATTGCCGACACCACAGGATGGTTCCAGCACGTTGCCTTTGGACAATCCCATATTGCCCAGGGCTTCATACATCGCCTTGATGACCGTAGGAGAAGTGTAAAACGCATTCAGGGTACTGGCACGGGCTTCCTTATACTCATCTACCGTGAGCAGGGACTGCAGTTCGGCATACTCTTTCGACCATTCCGCGTTGTTTTCATCGAACGCCTGCGGAATGCCGCCCCAGCCCACATACCGGGAAAGTATCTCCTGCTCTTCTGCGGTAGCCTGCCGCTGCTCTGCATCCTGTGTCTGCAGCACCCGAATGGCTTCCACATTGGCTTTATATTTTGTTTTCGGCCCTCCTGCGCCGAGATCATCGTCCGTAATGCGGAAGTTAATAGGTTTCTGTTTGGGCTGTGCAGGCTGTTCTGTTTCTGCTCCACTGTCCAGCGGAAGATTGTGCTGCCGCCGTGCATGGTTGACCTCTGCCGGGGTCATAGGCTGCTGGGTCAGCGGTTCAAGGGCTTCCTCTGCTGCTGCACGGCTGATGGCATCCGTTCGGTTCTGCACATCTGCGATCAGCTGCATCTGTTCTGGCGGGAAGTCAGGATTCAGCAGTTCTTCCAACTCGCCGCCTGCTTCTGCCACCGAATAGATCACATCCATCTGCTCCGGGGAGAAATCCTCGTAGGCCACACCCGCATTGTACAGAGCCGTAAAGACTGTGATTTCCACCGCTTCTTCCATCGGCATCTCCGCCTGTTCGTACAAATGCCGAATGTACTCCAGCGGTTCTGTTCGGAAGATCGGATACCGGGCTTCTTTTGCAAGGGTCATGTCCTGCAAACTGACCGTTCCCTGTTCAAAGTTGACCGAATCCACACAGAACTCCCGATCGTCCAGTTCGATGATGGTATTAACAGGCAGATATTCCTCTCTGCGGAAGTATTTCGTTTGGGCATGGGTTCCATCTTCCTGCTGGCCGGACAGATAGACGCTCTCCCCCTGTTTCCAGAGCTTCATTGCCTGCGAAACCCACTGTTCACGCGGAAAGCCAGATACCTCCACCTTGCCGAGTGCGGTTTCCTTTTCCAACAGCTTGCTGCCAAGAAGTTCTGAAACGCGCTTTGCATCCTCGCCGTAGAACTCAAAGTTGCCGTACTGCTCATAGCCGAACAGCGCATCCGGGTAACGCTCTTTCAGCGCGTTGTACTCGTTGGCGGCATCCAGCGGCAGGGGCTGCATAATCGGCTCAACGGTCTTTTCTTCCGCTGCATACGGAACCATAATGCCGCGTACCCACTGCGGAGCATCCATGCTATCCTGATACAGTGCAACAGCATCCCGTCTGTCCGTAATAACGTCCTGATAGGTGCGCTGGAAAATATCTTCCTGAATCCACTCTCCGAAGTGCGCCCATGTGTCAAATGCCTCAGAATAAGCGGCATTTTTCACCTCACTGGAAGCAAACAAATCCTCAATTTTCTCACGGATCAGATTTTCCGCTTCTTCCTCGGTGGTATCGCGGTCACGCAGCAGCGGATAGATTTCGCTGCGCTCTACCTTTTCCAGCAGCGTGTACAGACATTCTTTATAGACGCAGCGGCTGTCTTTCTGCGTGTGGTCTGCATCCAGTTTCAGGAAATCGTTCAGCGGATTCTTCGCCAGCGTTTCGCTATATGACGGTAACGGAATGACCCGGCCAGCCACCGCCGAATTTTCCATATCTTTCAGATAAACGTCATGCGCATTGGAACGCTCAATGCGGTACAGATGGTTATTGTCCAAATACAGAAAACTGCCGTTTTCTCTGCTGTACATTTGCTTGGGCTGATTTTCAAACGATTCTACTGCTTTTGCATCTTCTCTCGTTTGACGAATAACCGCCTTTGCATCATTCAGACTGTTAAACGGCCCTGTTTCTGCTGTACCTGTTCCCGTTTCTTCGTCATAGTTGTAATGGTTATAGAACTTGCCATCGGAATATTGCAGAATTGCAATATCCTCGATATATCCCTCCTGCATCATCACCGTTGACTGATACCGTGCAACGACTTTTGCCTTTCGGGGTTCCTCAACCGCTGCGGCGGTTGACTGCTCTTTCGATTGCGGTTCCTGCTCCATAAAATCAAACATGGACATCTGCCCCTGTTCAGGACCCACAATCTCAACAGCCCTCTTCTTCTCCGGGAAAATCGTGTACGTTCCCTCGACATACTGGTGCAGGATAGAGAGGGATTCTGCCTTGCGCTCATATTCTTCCGAATCCAGCGGCACGGACAGCAGTGCAGTGTCCATCTGCTCCAGCAGTTCAGCCGACTGTTCGGTGTCGGCCAGTTTTTTGACGAGAGCCTTTCGTCCTTCTTCATGGTAAAGGTCTTGCGGATAAGGCCGCTCCACGTTGTTCGACAGATGGTGATAGAAGCCCATCACCCGCATTGCCATCCGCTCGCGCTCATAAGCAGGCATCCGGGAGTAGTCTGCCGGCTTCAAATACTCACTGTCACGGATAAGCTGGTTGATCCGGCCTGCGGCCTGATTCCAGTTCAGATGAACGCTGGCATACGGGCTTCCGTATGAGCCGCGTTCCAAAACAATGCCTCTGCCATCGTGATCTTCGTGAGAATCGTCTGCCCCGCAGAGTGCATGGCTGCTACCGCCGATCCCGTAATGGTCTTTCAGGAAGTCAGCCCGTTCTTTTTTGTCCTCATGATTCAGGAAGAACGAATAGATTGCCAGCCGACTGTCCGAATAATTGCTGCCCCGTGTGAAGTAAGCATTGATTTCATCTTCCGTGATGAACTTCTTATACTCATTCCAGTGAAAGCCATCCCGCGCCGAGTAGTTCTGATAAGGCTTTGCAAACTGCTGGAACAGAGCTGCCACTTTATCCGGCTTATAAAAGTGCATCCGCATCAGGTCTTTATCTTCGA
>OBZR01000976.1_pt1 | contig 12574 bp, 11 predicted proteins | sample 1495541 | NCBI WGS metagenome assembly OBZR01 (sample SAMEA2580240, study PRJEB22360) | human gut metagenome | biome: human gut; feature: human-associated habitat; material: faeces | place: Denmark | collected 2008/2010 | reverse complement strand
CTGGGAGCCAGGCCGCCGGACCGGGTTGCCCACCAGGTGATGACCCCCGTCTGCCGTCCAGCCCGGGGACATGGCCATGGCCCAGCAACATGTCCCCACTGAATCAGATCCCGCACCACTCGGGAGAGGCAGGGGCTGCTGGCCAGCGAGGTGCACCGAACTGTTGCAGCACTGCAGTGCACCCGGCCCTCGATCACCCCCTCCTGAGGGCCCCCCCACTAGGTGATGGCCTCGGCGCCGCGCCCGCGGACATGGCCCAGTAGCCCCCCACCGGTGCCCCAGATCGGCAACATCGCCGGCCGGCAGAGCGCCGCGAGCGGTTGCAGCACTGCAGCTTGCTCCTCCCCTCGATCCCCCATCTTGAGGGCCAGGCCGCCGGACTGGGCCGCATGGCCAAGGCGCTGCCGCGCATCGATGCAACCCAGCAGCTGCGCCTGGGGACATGGCTATAGAGAGGCTGCGTCCACGGTAGGTAAGTCTCATGCTGCAAATTGCCGACCGGCTCACTTGCAGGCATCAAGAATTAGTAGTCATGACGCAGTTCGGAGAACAGTGGTTGAGAGCAGGCCTGCGACCTGAACTTCATATCAACCATCGGAAACAATGGAAATAAAAAGGCCGGCACTAGGCCGGCTAAAGGAAAACGTAGATAGTCCCGCGGTAGATGCCGCCCGTATGCCGGGCGGGTCGCAGTTCAAATGCGGGGAGAGACTGCAACGATATGCACACAGGTAGAATGCATATCGTTGCAGGCAATTTGCCTGCAACAGAAGTTTCAGTCTTTCAAATACTTGAACTCTTGACTTGATTGATCACCGGCTGCTTTGGCTTCATCCAACCGCTCATGGTGTTTCACACCTGAGTAAGCACTCCACAGAAGCAGTAAAAGACCCAGCACACCTACAACCCACCGCCACTTCTTCTCACGCAAGAATGAGGTCTTCTCACCATATGCCTGCCAGAAGCGCGCGAAGTTGGAATCATCCTTTCTCACAGTTCCTCCTTAATTACCCTTGCATTGAAACGCGATGCAACGATAATACCATTATCGACACATGTAAAGCTATATCGAGGTGTTTATCATGGCATTATCTACACACATCAAGCCAATCACAGAGTATGTCTCATCACCAGTTGTGAGAGGGGCCGCATTTGGGTTAGTCGCAGCCATTTCAACCGTTAGTGCATATCACCAGATCTGCTTCAAACCAAGAGTCGAGACTCTGGAAGCGTCACAGCAACGTCTCGTAACAGTCGATATAACAGGATTAGTTCGCGAGAAAGCAGAAAGCTTAGCACTTCGAAAGGATGAAAACCTTGATGACCAGGGAGCCGCTAAGATTGCAGAACTGCAAACTTACAACGACAGGGTCCAACATGCTATCGACGCCTTCAACAACGCCAATGGTGGAAATATTGTTGTTCTACCGCAGCAGGCAGTAGCATCTCGAATTGAAGATATTACACCTATCATAAGAAATATAATCGAGGCTCAGGTAGGGGATAAAAAATGAAGTCTCGAAACGCAGGACAGTTTCTAATTTTTATTGGCGCTGCATCAGTACTCTTTTCCTCTGTATGGGTAACGAACTATGGTGTTATAAATAGAAATATAACGCAAAGCTTGCCAAACTCGTATTTTTACATTTCATATAGAACTGTGATAAGCGAACGATATCAATATGTTCAATTCTGGACTCGAAACGATAAATTTTTCGGAACCCTAAAATTTACTAAGCAAGTGATGGGGCTACCAGGGGACAAAATAATCGTTAAAAACCATGAGGTTTGGATAAACGGTTTGTATGTCGGGAATATAAAAAGTCACACTCAAAATGGCCTTCCACTTGAGCCTATACAATCTGGGGTGATACCGCCTGATTATTACTATGTTGCAGGAAAACACCCAGACAGCTATGACAGTCGCTACAATTCACTCGGACTAATCCATGAAGATCAAATTATTGGCCGTGCTTATCCTATTTTCTGACCTTTGCTTCGCGAAAAACTTCGGACTGCAAGGCACAACTTACCCTATCAAGGAAGAAGATCTATTGACGGTAATAAATAGAGAACTTCTGCACCTGGAGCAGACGGGGAAACTTAAAGAACTGAATGAGCAATTTTCAAAAAATGCTCTTGAGACAGCGCAACGGCCAAAGCCCGTGAATGGCATAATACGAACTATTGAACCAAGCCAAAGGCGCATAGACCCATCACAGACACTAGATACCGATGCGATCTTACCAAGTGGTCAAGTGATTGCACGGGCTGGTAGCAGAATAAATCCATTCGATAGAATGACCCTTACAAAGCACCTTATTTTCATTAATGGTGATGATGCAGAACAAGTTGAGTGGGCCGTAGGGTACTCGAAAAAGCACCGCTCCAAGATTGTACTGACACAGGGGGAGCCATTTAAATTAGCGAAGAAAAACTCTTTACAGTTTTATTTCGACCAATCAGGCTTCCTCACAACAAGATGGAATATACAGCAGGTACCTGCAGTAGTCAGGCAAGAAGGAAGGATTCTTCTCATAGAAGAGATTAAGATATGAAGAAAACTATACTCATAATAATCGCACTGCTTTCATTTAATAGTCATGGTGATATCCCAACCTCAGGTGATACATGTACAGGGCGGTTCCCAAATCCGATCACAGATATTTGCTGGTCCTGCATATTCCCCATAACTATCGGCTCAGCCCAAATTGTCTCAGGTAAACAACCTGATTCTCCAAACCCATCCAGCCCAGTCTGTTACTGTCCCCTGCCGTACCCTCCATATATTAGGGTAGGTATTAACATCGGGTTTTGGGAACCAGTGAGAATGGTCGATGTCACTCGGAAGCCAGGATGCTTCGTCAATCTTGGAGGCAAGCAAGTTGATATCGGGCTTGATAATGGACAGGGTCGAACAAGAGGGGGGGATAGCGCTTATGCAGGCGCAACGTATCAAGCGCATTGGTATGTATACCCACTCACATACTTATTAAATATTATTATTGACTCAACATGCAAGGATTCTCAGGGGTTCGATCTCGCATATATGACAGAGGTTGACCCACTATGGATGGATGATGAACTGACGTTTTTAATAAACCCTGAAGGCACTCTCTTTGCCAATCCAGTAGCTCAAGCTGTTTGTGCAGCAGACTGTGTCTCATCAACCCTTGGGCTCCCGCTAGACCCTCTATTTTGGTGCAGTGGATGCCGTGGTTCTGTTTACCCATTAGATGGAAATATCGACGCTCATCATGGCGGAGTTGATTCATCGCTACTCACTGCCGAGCGCATGATCTACAAGCTTCATAGGCAAGGTATTCTATGGGGCTCAATGGGTGATGCGGGCCTATGTGGATCATATCCAATGCCTGTCTGGCGTAAGAGCCAATATAGAACACAAATGCTCTTCCCTATTCCATCGACAGGTGGCCCTTTTGGTTGCAACCCAATTGGCAGGTCAAGTGTTTTATATGAAACGGCCAGAGAATTCCCAGTCAAAGGTGAGCATTTCGGTTGGTTGATTTGGCGAAAACGTAATTGCTGCGCAAGCGCTTGGTAAGGAACATAACATGAACAAGTTTACACTCTATTTTATTATTTTATTCAGCTGCAATGCTGTAGCTGCCAATCCCGTACAGGATGCTAATGAAACACTTAATTCGTCAAAATCAATTCCCCTTGAAAACTTGGATGCAGCTGATGCATTTAAGCATGGTCAAGGTATTGTCGATAGCGAGGAGACCATAAATGGACTGATTGACTCAAAGCTGAGATCCAATATTGAGAATACTCATAAGGATGTAAATTTACTAATGCCGCAGCTCCAAGAGGATATATCCTCTTGGGTTGAAAAATCCAAGTCAAACAGAGCTGAAGCACAGTTATTAATCGATAGTGTAAGGGAGAATCAAAAGTCATCCGAATTATCAAATTCGTCAATTAATGCCACGAAAGATTCGGTTGATATTGGTGAGATGGTCAGACGATATGGCTCTGCAAGTGCGTCGATGATAAAAGGTGAGGCTCCACGAGAATCAATACCATCGTTACTGGTGTTTGTATCGCTGTCGATGCCAGTTGAGATGATTGAGCTCTATGGAAAGCAGGCCTCTGCCGCAGGTGGTGTTTTGGTAATTCGAGGGTTAGTTGGAAACTCCATGCGCCAAACAGTTGCAGCACTGCAATCCTTAGTTGATAGTACTGGCGTTGAAACACTTGTCGATCCAACGCTTTATCAGCGATTCAAGGTATCTAGAGTTCCCACTATTATTCTGACTGATGGGGTCTTGTCTCCCTGCTCACCTGAAGAACAGAACTGCGACGCAGCCACGCCTGTATATGACCAAGTTGCTGGAAATGTCACATTGGAGTATGCATTAAGTTTATTCGCCTCATCTGGCCAGTCTTCTGAACGAGCGATTAAACACCTAGTTCCGTTACAGCAGAGTTTTGTTGAGCAAGCAACACAATCTACAGCTGACAGCAAGGAATGGTAATGAAAAACTCGTTGCTAATATATCTCTTTATTTCATTCTCAGTTGTTGCTGGCCCTGTTGATGATCACAAACCGTTCGCGAAAGAAATTAATAACAATGCAACCGAAAGTGTAAAAACAGGTGATCCATGGAATGTTCCAAACTATGAAGAACCACATCCAAACTATGATCATCTAATGAATAACAGTGAACAATTAAAACAAGAAGGGGCTGCTGCTACAAGTAATAGCGAGGCAGCTCAAGTCATTTACGGCTTACCTAAGAGAGACACATCATTCAAAGATGACACGTGGTTTAAGAACGCACAAAATATAGAGAAAAACCCTGATAATGTATTAGACCTCAGCGGTGAAGAGAGCCAGTGCACCACAACAACTATACCAGGTGAGAAGTATGTAGAAAACGTGAGCTGTATAGATGCAGAAACGTCAGTCGAGAAATCTTGCAGTGAAGGTGTTGTTGTTGAAGTAGATGCAGATTATGACTATCAATGTAATAAGACACGGGAAAGTGAAGGAAAATCTTGCGCAGTAGGCCGAATTATAAATGTGACGAAAACCAATCGTTATCGTTGCACCAAAACTCAGATTTTCACGGAAGAAACTTGCGAGCAATGGTGGGAAATAATTCCTAGCAACACGACAGCGTGTGATTATGGATGGGACAAATCTGGTAACATATGTGTACGGCCAGCAAATATAACTTGCCCTGCTGGAGAATCACTGAATGGAGCAGGCCAGTGTGTTGCGACAGTGAAAACGGCAGCAACTCCCGTTTGTTCTGCAGGAAGTTTCAATGGAAGTACCAGAATGTGTGACGTGCCTATCAAAGACGTTCCGATGCCGCATGGTAATTGCCCAATACTTCCAAATTTCGGCCCCTTGAAGCGCGTTGTATATTCTGGAGCTGGCTACTGGATTTGTACTTATGGTGGAGCCGCCATTGATCCTTCATATGTCTGTTCTGCTGGTGAAACACTATCGAATAGTGAATGCGTTCGCCAAGTTACACATCCAGCTAACAAACAGTGCCCAGCTGAAAGTCAATTACTGGTAAACGGATGTAATAGTTCAGGCTGCGCCTCGGGGTCAGTTGCTGACAATCTATGCGGTAAGGCTGCGGCCAACACCGCACCGACAATGAAATGGCATGATAACTGTGCACAGAAGGGAATCGGTAATTAGTATGAAAGCAATACTATTAGTCCTACTAGCTTTTCTTTCCATTGAGTACGCTGATGCAAAAAGCTGTAGGCTTTACAGCAGAGTTTGCACTGAACCAGGAGGAAATAAAAACATTGGCGGCCATAATGTTTACCAAGATTGCTGGCGATATTCATTGAAATACTTGTGTAAAACAGACATTTTTCAAGATTCTTGCCTAGGGATTTCTTCTTCAGGAACGTGCAAACTTGAGTCATCAACATGCACTAAAACTTCCTTGTTTGGTGATTGTGAAATTAGTACTAGCGTTTATAAATGTGGTCAAACACAAACCACCTCCCCTGGCATTACTGAACTTCCTCCTGAATACACAACAACTCAGGACAGCATTGATTATTCTCAGTGTGCTGCCATAACCGACAATCCGACATGCAAAGAGTCATCAAATATATGTACTGAGGGCGCTGGCTCAAAAGTGATAAATGGTCTGACAATTTATAAGGAATGCTGGAAGTGGTCAAAATCGTATACTTGCAAAGGTAGTAATTTCACTGACACTTGCCAGCCGTTACAAGGTATTTGTGAGGTCAAGGCTCAAAAATGCACTGAAATGGGAGAGGACGGTGTATGTAACAATCAGCAATTCGTATATGACTGTGATGAACTCCATGATGCTACAGGCATTAAACTGATTGACAGCAACTGGACTATAACAAAAGACATAGTCGATCATTCCCAGTGCAATGAACTTCAAAATCAATGCTATTTAAAGGATAACATATGCACTGAGCAAGGCGGCACAAAGATTATTAACGGTTTGCCTGTAACTAAAGACTGCTGGCGATATGAAAAGCAATATGTATGCGGGTCTGGTAACAACGTATCTACATGTAAAGATGTAGATAAGAACAAATGTACTTTGGAAAAAAAGGACTGCATAACCTCATCAGATAATGGGAAATGTGCAGCTTGGTCATATCAATATAAATGCGAAGTTCAAGGTAAAGATACAACTGTTGAAAATTGCTCAACAAAAACTTATTGCATTAATGGAGACTGCTTTGATACTGGGTACGAACCGAATTCAGACTTTGGTGTTGCTGTCGCATATTTAAATGGTGCCCTACAAGCCGGGGTTGAAGCAGACCCAAATAAGATCGATATATTTACTGGAACCAAAGAAACCTGCAGCCTTTATGCTGCTAGCTCTGTCAATTGTTGTAAAGATGATGGTTGGGCCAATGGCGCGATGGGTGGATGTGACGATGCAGATAAGCGCTTGATCGAGAGACGCAAGCTCAAGCTTGTTCACTATGTTGGCACTTATTGTGCCAAGAAGATCCCCGTTATTGGAACTTGCATAAAGACATCCCAATCATTCTGCGCATACGATTCTATGTTGAGCCGTATCATCCAGGAAGGCGCTAGGCCGCAGCTTGGAATGAGTTGGGGATCTGCAGAGAGCCCTACTTGTTCAGGCATGACACCAGAGCAACTTCAGGATGTGGACTTCACATTGATAAACTTCCAAGAGTATATCGATACGCTAACTGCTGATATCCCGTCCAACGAAGAACTGCAGCAGAAAGTGCAGGACCGTGTCATTGAGATGACCAAATAGGATTATCGAAACTCCAACATTAGTTTTTGTGCGTCGATAATAGTATTATTGACCCTAGTCGGCTAACTGCTTCTAGGGTCACTATGACGATCATCAATTCATGTACAACTGCGTTGCTTTGCAGCACTGCAATTCTCTTTCATGCCCCCACCCACGCTGGAAACTGGACGACACCTCAGCCTGAGTCACTATGTGTTCTAGAGCACGGTTGGGCTTGGAACTGCCAACCTGTGCCCAGTGCCCCGGAACAAGCCCCCAAAAAGCACCATGTCGCTCAGCCAAAGCCTACATTTTCAGCCCCTCCTGAAGATCTAAGTGATCCTCTGGTCAGGCTGAAGAAGCTTCAGGAAGATGAAGCCAGGGCAACTGCACTTGCAACCCTTGAACCGACGGAGGAGAACATTGCCAATCTTCGGCGTAATCACATAACCCCAAATCTAGAACGAGCCACGCTTTTCCGAGACGTCTACGAACGTCTATCGTGGACGAACCCAGAGTTTGATTATACAAACAAACGTCCAGTTGGGACTTTGGCCAAGCGTGAATGGGAGACCGAACGGCAGACCAAATTTGCTCAGGTCATGCAATCCCTGAATACCCGATATGGTATTTTTTTCATATATGACACTGAGGTTCCGAGCTCAGCTGCATATGCACCAATTGTTTCCGACTTTGCCAACAAATGGGGAATTCAAATTCAGGCTATATCCCGAAGTGGGAAGGCTTTACCCACATGGCCTGGTGAATGGAAGCAAGATGTTAGTGGGAATTTTCAAAAAAGAATTGGTGTGGCCAGCCACCCAGCCCCACTTCTTGTACTCTTCGAGCGCCCCTCTCCTAAATCCCCCAAAGGTTCTGCATTCTCAATAGGGAGCGGCATATTGGCTCATGATGAAATTGAAAAACGTATATTTAGACTAACAGCTGTTGCACCTGGAGAGGATTTCTAGAATGAGGGTAGCATTATTATTTCTACTTGCCACTTTCCCCTTTGTTGCTAACGCCTCTGCTGATTCTGGGCGATATTGGGGAATTTTTGTTTTTGAAAGTACATGCACCGCGTGTGTCGCTATAGCTAACCAAGTTCACGATTTTTCAGAAAGAACTGGGATTGAAGTACAAGCTGTCAGTAGAGATGGCAAGCCCTTAATCACCTGGAATTCAAATTGGACACCTGACAGAAATGGCACACTCTGGAGATTAGGAGTTCGCCCCGAGGATCCAACTCCACAGGTTTTTATAATGGATACAACCGACAAAAAAATTCATCGCATTTCATTTGGATATAGCGATATTGAAAATTTGGTCAATCAATTCGAATCAATTAGGAGTAGCGCTAAATGAAACTGAGCAAGCTGGCGATCATGTCAATTATTGCGTTCTCTTCTGTGTCATTTGCCGGCATTAAAGATGATATGAACAACTTCTTTGACGGGACTGTCAACTATACATCTCCCGATGCCGTTAATGGTCAGATGGGTGGTTATTATAACGGGGGTAGTTTCCAAGCCAGGGTACCTGTACGAAACGTCAACATGGCAACTGTAAATTTACCCAAGTTTGGCGGCGGGTGTTCGGGTATAGACAGTTTTTTTGGCGCCTTTTCTATGGTCTCCAGTGAGCAATTAACTGCTTTGGCCAAAGCTATTGCTCAGAATGGTGGATCATTTGCATTTGACTTGGCATTAAGCACATTGAGTCCTGTCATTGCAGAAAAAGTTCAACAGCTCCGCGAGCTTGTAAATATGCTCAACCAGTTCCAAATCAACAGCTGTGAACAAGCAACTGCAGCAGTTGCAGCAATGTGGCCATGGGCGAGCAATGAAGGTGCGCAATCAGCAGTATGCAAGAGCTTAGGGCGTCGCCGGGGGTTGTTCACAGACGCAGCAGCAGAACGATATCAATGCGATAACCGTTCCCAAGCACCTTCTATAGCAAACCAGGCAAATTCAGACTCTGAATTCAAAGACGTTGTCACACTTAACAGCAATCTAGTGTGGAAGGCGTTTATGAGAAATGGTCTTTTTACATCTGATAAGTCAACTGCACAGACAGTTATGACTCTTACGGGTACTGTAATTAACAAGAACAGCGGAGCTCGCCCGGAAGTAAAGATTTTCTCTCCACGGTTTAACAACCCTGCTGATTTTAAAGCCCTTCTCGAAGGAGGAAAAATCGAAGGTTCACTGTCTTGTGATGAGCTATCCGATTGTCTTTCGCCGACAGATAGTACTGTTACTACAATATCCGCATCAGAGAGCTTTGCTGGTAAAATTAAGGACCACCTCGTCAGCATGAGAAATAAAGCCGTCTCCGGTGATTCGCTGTCCAATGCAGAAAAGAATCTCATATCGGCAACTACAATCCCCGTGTATAAGATGTTGCTTGTCGATGCTGCCTATAATCGTGGTACGGGCAGCACTGCATATGACTACGACTCGCTAGCTCAAATGGTCGCTGTGGATGTTCTCTATAACTATCTTGAAGACCTCATTGGTACTGTCCGAAGGACCGTTAATACACAGTTTGCCGCAACAAATGAGCCCAAAGTACGCCAGTGGGCTGATGATCTTCAACAAGACCTCACTATTCTTCACCTCAGAAAAGCCGAAGCGTCAGCTAAGACCTCTCAGTCGTTTGATGTGATGCAGAAAACAATGCAACTCGAAAAATATTTGGCAAGCAGGACAGGGTCCCAGATCAACTCTGTTTTCACTTTCGCTCAAGCTCTTAAATAGAGGTATCTATGTACGAAATACTTACTGTTGGAGGTGGGGATGAGCTGGTCAGGGTACTTAATGCTGTTGTTATGACAGCAGGCCAGAGCTCATTTTCTACACTTGCAAAGTTGGCATTAGTCTTTGGCTTGATTAGTTCGCTTGCATTCATTGCAATACAATCACAGGCCTGGACGAACTTTATTAAATACTTCATCGGAGCATTCCTGTTTTTTAATATTATCGTTGTACCCAAGACAACCGTCTATGTTACTGATGTTGCAAATCCCGCTGTCACGGGCATAAAGGTTGATAATGTTCCATATGGGCTTGCTTATATAATTTCAACTGCGATGTCGGTAGATTATACGTATGGCAGAGCCGTTGACATGGCCTTCTCCCTGCCAACGGACCTTAGATATTCCGAATCTGGCGTGTTATTAGGAAACACCATCATAAAGCAATCATCTCAGGTAGTTGTTGGAAATGTTCGCACGGCAAAAAATATGCGTTCCTTCCTACAAAACTGCGTTATTTTTGATTTGCAGATTGGCAAATTTACTTATGAGGACTTATTCAAAGCACCTGACTTATGGGGGTTCATTACATCAAAGGAGAACTCTGTCAAAAGTCGAATGTATGATCATAATGGCGCAATGGAAACTTGTGCCGCAGGAACAGTAAAGCTATCAACCGAACTCAACGGAGAGGTAGACTCCGCGCTTCAACAACTATCCAAATTTATTTATCCTGGCCGCACGAGCACAGCAGCAAAACAGCAGCTGGTCAATGTAATTCCTGTTGCATATGAAACCCTCGTCGGCATATCTGTTCAAGCAGAGGATGTCGTCAAGCAGGGCATGGTTGCAAATTTAATGCTTGATGCAGCCCAGGAATATACCGCAAGTACCGATGCCGATGCTGCTAGTCGCGCTTTTGCCGAAGCAAGAATGCAATTGACTACACGACAAACTCTTATGATGTCTAGCATGCAGGCCTCCACTTGGATTGGATACCAAAAGACTGTTTGGTTACTTATACTGACAGGGGCTTTTATTATTACAGCTCCTCTTGCTCTGCTTCCAGGCGGGATTAAAAAGTTCATTGTTACTTATGTTGCTGGATTCTTCTGGTTGTCATCCTGGGGAATGATGTATGCCATTTTGAATAGCATTATGTATAGCAAAGGTGCTGCCGAATTCCAGTCGGCGGGAGCATCTATTTCCATGATGAGTATGATTGGCCACAAGGTTGTTTCTGAGAACCTTGCCATGACTGCAGCATCTATGATCGACAAGGTACCTTGGATGGCAGCAGCCTTTACTGGCCTGATGGGTGGGCTAGGTATGGGGGTGTCCAATCTTGTTTCCCAACAGATGCAAATTGCTGGTGCTGTCGCTAAGGACATGGCTGACGGCAATATAAGTTTGGGTAATACCAATGCCGGCAACCACAGCTGGAATAACCAGAACGCTAATAAACTCGATCTGTCCAGGCGCATGGTGGGGCCAGGTAACATGCTCGAGGTCTCCAGTAATGGTGTCGAAGTCAGTACTCATGCTGATGGCTCAAAGTCCCTCAAAGCGCCAGAAACTACCGGGGCTGTCAACGTTCAAGCAACGGAGCAAATTGGGGCAGCGCTAACCTCTGAAGCCAGCCGTTATAAAGAGCAAGGTACTAGCCTTGTAAACGAAGGTGTAAGAACCCAGTCCAAAGTCACTTCAAACGTGATGGAGACAATGTGGTCGAAATATAGCGATAGTTCCGATGCAAATTCTACTCGCGACTCTCAAACGCAGTCAGCAAGTAAGGCTGCTAGTAAAGTTAAAAGCATTGTGGAAAAAGCAACGGAAGGTATGAATATATCTGAAAGAGACCGTGCTGAACTCATTGGCATGGTTTCTGTTGGAATGAAAACACCTGGTTGGAGCCCAGTAAGCCTCGCTGCCAATCTACAGGTACAAGGCAGTCACGGTCGCGATATTTCTCGGATGAGAGATGTTGCGACTGAACTTGCAAAAAATAAGGAGTTTAGAAGCTCTTTGGAGGAGGTAGTTTCATTTGCCAAAGAACGTAATTTAACCCTTTCGTCAGGCTCCCATAATTCTCAAACTGGCAGTACTCGCGAAGCGTATGAAACCTCAGATCAACAGATTCAACGAGGTTCTGAGCAAATCAGCCAGGGGGAACGTCTTTCTCAAGCTGCTGAGCGATTCAAGCGTGCAGATACCAGTGTTCAAGCAAACTTGAACGATGCATTTGTCAATTGGCTCAAAGATACGGGTAAAAGCGATCAGCAGGTCACTGAGCTGTACTCACCTAAGCGTGTTGCAGAACTGCAAATGTATGCAGCAACCTTTGCCGATCAATATGCTCAACAACAGGTCAATAGTCTGCTCGGGAAGCAACATCCGGGACTTCCTGCAGCACCAAGCGCCCTATCAACAGCCTCTTATCCTCCCCCTGCGCCGGGTAGTTTTGGGGTAAACAATGGGGATCAATCAGGGTTGCGGCCTCAGACCACCGAGCGCGCCGCTGTTGTACCCGCCAACGGTCAGCCGCAGCCGGTGG
>OBZR01000971.1_pt1 | contig 12637 bp, 14 predicted proteins | sample 1495541 | NCBI WGS metagenome assembly OBZR01 (sample SAMEA2580240, study PRJEB22360) | human gut metagenome | biome: human gut; feature: human-associated habitat; material: faeces | place: Denmark | collected 2008/2010 | reverse complement strand
CAGGCGCGCTCTCGGCGACGATGACGGGTTCGGGTTCAGGCTCGGGCAGCTGCGGGGCGGCAACACTGGCGGTACGCAACTGCTCCTGCCCTTCGGGTTTGCACAGTTCGTGCAGATCGTGCAGCAGATCGGCAGAGGCCGGGCTGGTCGGTTCCCGGTTCTGCACCTGGGCGAACATGACGTTGATGGCATCAAGGGCCTGCAAGATGACATCCATCAGCTCGGCACTGAGGGTTCGCTTGCCGTTGCGCAGCATGTCGAACAGGTTCTCGGCACCGTGGCAGACGTCCACCAGCTCGGTCAGGGAGAGGAAACCCGCTCCCCCCTTGACGGTATGGAAGCCGCGAAAGATGGCATTCAACAGATTCTTGTCATCGGGCCGCTTTTCCAAGTCGACCAGTTGTTCAGACAACTGTTCCAATATTTCTGATGCTTCGACCAAAAAGTCTTGCAGTATGTCTTCATCAACTTCGAAGGCCATGCGTCACTCCATTAGAATCCCAGGCTAGACAGCAGATCGTCCACATCATCTTGACCATTGACCACATCGGACCTTGTCTGCGGGTTCATGATGGGGCCTTCTGCCTCGATGCCGCTCGCTGGCAGGCTGCGCGCCGAATTCTCGATGACGGCCTCACCAAACATGGTCAGCATCTCTATCAACTTTGTTTCAACTTCCTGCACCAGTTTGATCACCTTGCGGATCATCTGACCGGTCAAGTCCTGGAAATCCTGAGCCATCAGGATTTCAGTCAGCAGTTGTCGTAACTTATCGGCATCCGTCTCCGAAGCCTTAATAAAATCATTCAGTTGATGGCAGAGTGCCTTGAACTGACCCAGTTCAAGATCCCGGCTCATCAGGGCATTCCAATTGGGCATCACCAGCTGAATGTTGTCATTGAGCCGATCGGCGATGGGAAGACTGGCCTCGACCGCATCCATGGTGCGATTGGCCGCCTTGTCAGTCATGTCGATGACATAGCTGAGCCGCTCCCGGGCATCCGGGATCTCATGGGTGGCCAGGTCGGGGATCCTGGGATCCAGGCGAAAATCTTGCAGTGAGTTGTGCAACTGGCGGGTCAACTGCCCCACCTTGTCAAACAGGGCCGCCGCATTGGGGGCGCACACATCGGCTAGGATGGTATCGGCCTGTTCAAACTCTTCTCGCTCCAGGTGGGCAACCAGCATCCTTGCCTGTTCAAGCGAGATCATGGCACTCGTTTTGGCCTTCATCCCTGCCGCTCCTTAGCCGATTCGTTCAAAGATTTTGTCGAGCTTCTCTTTGAGGGTGGCGGCAGTGAACGGCTTGACGATATAGCCATTGACCCCGGCCTGGGCGGCTTCGATGATCTGCTCGCGCTTGGCTTCCGCAGTCACCATCAGTACCGGCAGGTGCTTGAGTTTGTCATCGAGACGGATCGCCTTGAGCAGGTCTATGCCCTGCATGCCGGGCATGTTCCAGTCGGTGACCACGAACTGATAATCGCCGTTTTTCAACATCGGCAGGGCCGTGTTGCCATCGTCTGCTTCATGGGTATTGTTATATCCCAGGTCACGCAGCAAGTTCTTGATAATCCGGCGCATCGTTGAAAAATCGTCGACGATGAGGATTTTCATGTTCTTGTCCAAAATTCCCTCCTAAATAGCCGCCAAAACGGCTCACTTACATGATGCAGATCGCAGGTTTTATGGTGCGGATTATGCCTTAGAGTTGCGTTCCAGTGTAGCCAGTACAACCACTTATAAATTCCAATCTCTCAAACGGGCCCGCAGCCTGTGCATGGCCTGGCTGTGGATCTGGCTCACCCGAGACTCGCTCACGCTCAGGACTTCCCCGATTTCACGCAAGTTCAGCTCTTCGTCGTAATACAGCGACAGCACCAGGGCTTCCCGTTCGGGCAGGCGGGCGATGTGTTCGGCCAGGGCGCCCTGAAAGCGCTCGGCCGCCAGATCGTCAAAGCCGCCGTGACCGCTGGCGTCATCGGGATGCCCTATCACATCCTCGCTGACCCCGAGATCCTCGATGCCGATGATCTTGCCGCAGGAGACATCCTGCAGCATGGCATGGTATTCGCCAAGGGAGACCCCCATGTTGGCGGCTACCTCGGTGTCTCTGGCATCCCGGCCATGGGCCTGCTCCACGTTCTCGATCGCCTCGGCAATGGCACGGCTGTTGCGGTGCACCGAGCGGGGCACCCAGTCCCCACGGCGGATCTCGTCGAGCATGGCGCCGCGGATGCGGATGCCGGCATAGGTTTCAAAGCTGGCGCCCTTGCTGCCGTCAAAGTTGCGGGAGGCTTCGAGCAGCCCAATCATACCTGCCTGGATCAGGTCATCCAGCAAGACACTGCTTGGCAGGCGAGCCAATAAATGCTGGGCAATCCGCTTGACCAGCGGAGCATGACGCTCGACCAGCACGTAGGAATCCTGATGACGCAAGTATGCTTGGGCTTTATTCACGGGAGTCTTCCTGTGCTATGACCGGCTTTTGCAATAAATTTTCCAGGAAAAATTCGAGGTGTCCCCCCGGCTGGTTCGGGATGGGCCAGCTCGCCGCCTTGTTCGCCAGGGCACGGAATGCCAGGGAGGCGGGTGACTTGGGAAACGCCTCGACGATCAGTTTCTGCTTGCGCACCGCGGCCCGCAGGTTGGTGTCGTAAGGCACGCAGGCCACCAGCTCCAGGGAAGTGTCGAGGAAGCGGTCGGTCACCCGGGTCAGCTTGGCGAAGAGCTCCTGCCCCTCGCGCAGAGAGCGAACCATGTTGGCCACCACCTTGAAGCGGAACACCCCGTGATCCTTGGAGAGGATCTTGATGAGGGCATAGGCATCGGTGATGGAGGTGGGCTCGTCGCACACCACCACCATGATGTCCTGGGCCGCACGGGTGAAGCTCAGCACCATGTCGGAGATCCCCGCCGCCGTGTCCACCAGCAGCACGTCCACCTGGGTCTTCATCTCGCTGAAGGCGCGGATGAGCTCGGCATGTTGCACCGGCGACAGCTCGACCATGGACTGGGTGCCCGAGGTGGCCGGCACTATCATCATGCCGTAGGGCCCCTCGACTATGATGTCGTCTATGGTGCACTCCCCCGCCAGCACATGGGAGAGGTTGCGGTGCACCCGCAGCCCCAGCATGACGTCGACGTTGGCCAGACCAAGGTCGGCATCCAGCACCAACCCCCGCTTGCCCTGGGCGGCCATGGCTCCCGCCACGTTCAGGGTCACGTTGGTCTTGCCAACGCCCCCCTTGCCTCCGGACACGGCGATCACTTTTACTCGATTGTTTTGACGCATTTTGCGCAGACCACTCGCCTGATCCATATACATGTTACTCATAAAACTCCGAATCTTCGGCCTCGCCAAAGCCTGAACCCCAGAAGTAAGGGTCTTCTGTTTCCCGCTCCAGCGAGCCCATGGCCGCGCCGACCAGCAGCGCCGCATTGGCAACTTGAATATCTTCCGGCACCCGCTGTCCATCTGTGATGTAGCTGATGGGCAGGGCGTTCTGAATGCATACGTTAATCACCTCACCCAGATTCAGGCTCTCGTCGAGCTTGGTCAGGATGCAGCCGGAGAGCGGAATGCGCCGGAAGTGATCCACCGCCTCCTGCATCACCCGGCGCTGGGAGGTGGCTGACATGACCAGATAGCTGCGAATGCGCACCTTGGCATTCTTGACCAGGGTGTCGAGCTGCTCGGTCAGACGGATATCCCGCTGCCCTACCCCGGCGGTATCGATGAGTACCAGCCGACGGTGACGGAACTGATAGAGCGCGTTGGCCAGCTCCTCGGCATCCCGTACCTGGCGCACCGGGCAACCCATGATGCGACCATAGGTCTGCAGCTGTTCGTGGGCCCCGATCCTGTAGTTGTCCGTGGTGATGAGGGCCACCTGCTCGGCGCCATACTTCATGGCAAAACGGGCCGCCAGCTTGGCGATGGTGGTGGTCTTGCCCACCCCGGTCGGCCCGAGCAGCGCCACGGCACCGCCCTGGCGCAAGATGTCGTCTTCGCTGATCTTGAGCTGGGCCGTCAGCACCTCGGCCAGCTGGGCCATGGCCTGATGGATGGGCATGTCTTCCGGGATAAGCCCGGCGAGCTGATCGGCGAAGGCATCATCGAACCCCATCTTCTTGAGTTCCTTGATGAGCAGCGCCCGCATCGGCTCCCCGCGCGCCCCCCCCCCCCCCGTCCCCACATGGTCCGCCCCCTGCCACATCAGACCGGAGATCTGGTGCTCCAGCAGCTTGCGAATGCTGGCCATCTCCTTGCGCATCCCCTCCATCTCCTGATCCCGTGGGGCAGGTTGCGCTGCACGGGGGCCGGGGGCCGGGCGCGCCTTCGGCTTGGCAGGCTCGGGGGCCGCACCCCACTGGCCCTGTTCGGCCAGCGTCCTGGGTGCGCCGTTGGCGGACGCCAGTCCCGCGGACTGATTGCCGCCAGCAGCCCCATTCCCGGACCATGGTGGCGGAGCTGGGGGACCGTTGCCCCCCCCATCCCCAGGCCATGAACCCTGAGCGGCGTTGCCGCCCGCCGGATTGGCAGGGTTGAGCTTCTGCTGGCGCGCCAGCAGGGCCGCCAGGGTATCGGCATAGTATTCGTTCTGCTCCTTGGGGGGAGCGGAGCGCGTCATCTGCTTGCCTGCAGACGAGATATTGACGCTCTCATCGTTCAACTGACGGCGAACCGGCGCATCTTTAGGTCCAGGCACCTGGGACTGATAATCGACGGCCGCGACTATCTCCACCCCACCGGTGACCTTTTTGTTGGACATGATGACGGCATCCGGCCCGAGCGTCTCCTTGACCTCGGCCAGCGCCGTTCGCATGTCTTTGGCAAAAAACCGCTTAATCTTCACCCGTCATCTCCGCTAACTAGCCCTGTCCCACCGCACTGACGATGCGGATCTGCTTGTCATCAGGCACTTCCTGATAAGACAGGACGCGTAATCCAGGAATGGCATTCTTGACAAATTTCGCCAGGGTATTGCGCAATATCCCCGATGTCAGAAGCACGGCCGGCTGGCCTTCCAGTTCTTGTCGTTGAGTGGCTTCCACCAGGGAGCGCTGCATCCGCTCCGCCAGTCCCGGTTCTATACCGGCGCCATCTCCCCCACCTGCTTGCAGGGATTGATGCAATATGCGTTCCAGTTCTGGTGAAAGGGTGATCACCGGCAGCTCGGGCTCGGGGCCGGCAATCTCCTGCACTATCAGCCTGCGCAGGGCGATACGGCAGGCGGCGGTCAGCACTTCCGGGTCCGGGCTGCGTGGCGCATATTCCACGAGGGTCTGCAGGATAGTGCGCATATCGCGAATTGGCACGCCTTCATTGAGGAGATTTTGCAATACCTTGACCAGGTTGCCCATGCTGATCACCTCGGGAACCAGCCCTTCCACCAGCTTGCTCTGATGCTTCCCTATCATGTCCAGCAGTTGCTGCACCTCGTCGTGACCCAGCAGCAAGGCGGCATGGTTGGAGAGGATCTGGCTCAGGTGAGTGGCCACGACGGTGGCCGCGTCCACCACTGTATAACCCAGGGTCTGGGCCTGGGAGACCTGCTCCTTGGCGACCCAGACAGCTTCCAGTCCGAACGCGGGGTCCTGGGTCGCTATGCCCTGGATCTGGCCGAACACCTGGCCCGGGTTGATGGCCATCTCCTTGTCGTGATAGACGGTGGCCTCGCCGGTGCTCACCCCCATCAGGGTGATGCGGTACTGATTGGGGGCGAGATCCAGGTTGTCGCGGATGTGCACCGCAGGCACCAGGAAGCCGAACTCCTGAGAGAGCTTCTTGCGCACCCCCTTGATCCGGTTGAGCAGCTCGCCACCCTGGTTCTTGTCCACCAGCGGGATGAGCTGATAGCCCACCTCCAGACCTATGATGTCCACCGGCATCACGTCGTCCCAGCTCAGGTCCTTCTGCTCCACCGGGGCATCACCCTGGGCCGGCAAGAGTTCACCGCTCGCCACCCTGGCCTTGTTCAGTTTCTCCCGACGCAGCAGCCACCAGGCCCCCACCGCCGCCACGGCCCCCAGACTCAGGAAGGCCAGGTGCGGCATGCCGGGCACGCTGCCCATCATCAGCAGTATGCCGGCGGAGATCACCAGCGCCTTGGGGTTCTCGAACAGCTGGCCGAGCACGGCCGTGCCCATGTCCTGATCGGTATTTTGACGGGTGACTATGATGGCAGCGGCGATGGAGAGCAGCAGTGAGGGTATCTGGGCCACCAGGCCGTCACCTATGGCGAGCAGGGTGTAGATCTCGGCCGCTTCACCGAAGCTGAGCTGGTGCTGCATCATGCCGATGATGAAACCACCGATGATGTTGATGAAGAGGATCATGATGCCGGCGACGGCATCCCCCTTCACGAATTTGGAGGCACCGTCCATGGAGCCGTAGAAGTCGGCTTCCTGGGTCACGTCCTGACGGCGCTTCTTGGCCTCTTCCTGGTTGATGAGACCGGCGTTCAGGTCCGCATCTATGGCCATCTGCTTGCCGGGCATGGCATCCAGGGTGAAGCGGGCGCTCACCTCGGAGATCCGGCCCGCACCCTTGGTGACCACCACGAAGTTGATGATCACCAGGATCATGAAGACGATGATGCCCACCGCATAGTTGCCGCCGATCACCACGTTGCCGAAGGCCTCGATCACATGGCCCGCCGCCGCGCTGCCGTTGTGCCCTTCCAGCAGCACCACCCGGGTGGAAGCGACGTTGAGCGCCAGCCGCAGCAGGGTCGCTATCAGCAGGACTGTGGGGAAGGCGGCAAACTCCAGCGGCCGACGGGTATAGACGGCCACCAGCAGCACCACTATGGAGAGGGCGATGTTGAAGGAGAACAGGATATCCAGCATCAGGGGCGGTATGGGGAGTACCACCATGCCGAGAGAGGCGAGCACCAGCAGCGGGGTCCCTATCCCCTTGCTGAGCAACCATCTGTACTCTTTGAAACGGCTCAATCCAGCCTTGAATCCCATCGTTCTTCTCGATTTACAACTGCCGATGCCGAATGAAAGCAAATATCAAGCCAATTACTCAACACATTGATCTATTGGGATTTTATTTTGATGCTGTCAGAAGTCCGTCGGAGGACACGTTCGGGTAACTTGATGGCAAACAGGGCGGAGTGCGGGGGTACTTAGGATATTCCGACAGAACATAGCGGACAGCTCTCTGGCGGCGGAGACAGCCAACGCCTCAGAGCACAGACTGCTTGCAATAGTCCGGCGGCATAGTGGACAGACCTTAGCGGCGGAGACGGCCAACGCCTCCCAAAACACCGGGCTACTTGCGATATTCCGGTGGAATGGGCAGGTCTTTGGCGACCGGGGTCGGGCGGCGGCCACGGCCACGGCGGAACTTCTTGAGCTGATAGACATAGGCCAGCACCTGGGCCACGGCGGCAAAGAGCCCCTCGGGGACCTCCTGGCCAATCTCGGTGGCGTGGTAGATGGCCCGGGTCAGGGGCGGCGAGGACATCACCGGGATGTCGTATTCCCGCGCTATCTCCCTGATCTTCATCGCCACCTCGTCCACCCCCTTGGCCAGCACCTTGGGAGCGGCGCCTGGCTTGCCCGCGTCGTACTTCAGGGCCACGGAGTAGTGGGTCGGGTTGGTGATGATGACGTCCGCCTTGGGCACATCCCCCATCATGCGGCGCATCGCCATCTGCATCTGCAACTGGCGGATCTTGCCCTTTACCTCGGGCTTGCCCTCGCTGTCCCTGAACTCGTCCTTGATCTCCTGCTTGGTCATCTTGAGCTGGCGATTGTGGTTCCAGGTCTGGAAGGGCACGTCTATGGCGACTATGGGGATCAGGGCGCAGCAGAGGATGATCAGCATCCACAGCAGCAGATCCAGGGCATCTATGATGCCGCCGGGGAAGCCCTCGAGGGAGAGATTGAGCAGGTGATTGAACTGGCTCGACAGCATCCACCAGGCGAACAGGCTGATGAACACCACCTTGGCGATGGACTTGACGAGCTCCACCAGGGACTGCACCCCGAACATCCTCTTCAACCCACTCAAGGGGCTCAGCTTGCTCCACTTGGGCAGCATGGCCTCGGAGGAGAAGTTCATCCCGCCGAGCAGGGTATTGCCCACGAAGGCGGCTATGGTCACCAGCAGGAACAGCAGGCCGAGGGGTTGCAGCAACTCCCACAGCAGGGTGGGCAACATGACCCCCATGGCGTTGGGATCGAACGCCTGATCCCGGTCCAGGGTAAAGCCCATGGTGAGCACCTTGACCATGGCGCCAGCCAGGCTCTCCTTGATCATCAGCAAGCCAAACACGGTCGCCAGCAGGACGCTGGCGGTACCCAGCTCCTTGGAACGTGCAATCTGCCCTTTTTCCCGGGCCTGTTGCAGTCGTTTGCCCGTGGGTTGTTCTGTGCGTTCCTGATCGGTATCAGCCATGCTGACCCCCGACTGACTGGCCGCTGTAGATCAGCCAGCCGATAGCATGGCCTGGTTGTTCGATGCCATTGACCTGATCGGTATCAATGGGATGCAGTCTCCCGACTGGCTGGCAGCTGTCGATCAGATCTGTATCAACCATTTTGGCCTCCCAGGCACTGGACCTGGATAAGCTCGCAGCTGGTCTCCTGCACCCGCTCCCAGAGGGAGTCGAAGTGCCCCATGAAGCCGCCTATGGTGAGCCAGAGGATGAACAGGCCCGACATCATGCTGACCGCAAAGCCGATGCTGAAGATGTTGAGCTGGGGGGCCGCCCGGGTCATGACCCCGAACGCGAAGTTGATGAGCAGCAGGGCAATGATGGCCGACAGCGCCATCACCAGGGAGGCCTGGTACATGACCCCGAGGAAACTCACCAGGCTGCGGATAGCGGGCAGGCTGAGCCCGCTGTCCGAGACCGGCAGGGTCTCGAAGCTCAGCACCACCATCCTGATCATCAGGAGGTGGCCGTCCACCGCCAGGAATACCAGGGTCGCCAGCATCAGGTAGAACTGACCCACCACGGGGGCCGACTGGCCGTTCATGGGATCCACCAGGGTGGCGAAGCCCAGGCTGGTCTGCATGGCGATGATCTGGCCCGCCATCACGAAGCTTTCCAGCAGAAACTGGGTCATGAGGCCGAGCGCTATGCCGATGAGCAGCTGCTGCCCCAGCACCAGGAAGCTGCCGACGGAGAACAGCTCCACCTTGGGCATGGGGGGCAGCAGGGGGGCGATGATGAAGGTGATGGCGAGCGCCAGCCCCATGCGAACGTTCGCAGGAGCCAGCCGGCTGCCGAACACCGCCATCACCATCAGCAGGCTGCTCACCCGGGCAAGCGGCCAGAGCACGGATGCCAGCCACTCCATGATCACCGCAGTGGTATAGCTCATGGCGCCGCTACCGAAGCCGTGGGACTGGTGGTCATCGGCAGCCTGATGGTCGCTAATGCCGACACGGGCATCAGCCGACCACCTCGGGGATCTGGCTCACCATCAGCTGGAAGAAGTCCATCAGGCTCTGCAAGCCCCAGTGGGCGCCTGCCCCCAGGGCCAGCAGGGTGACCACGAGACGGGGCAGGAAGCTCAGGGTCTGTTCGTTGATGGAGGTGGCGGCCTGGAAGATGGCGACGACCAGCCCCACCATCAGGCTCGGCAGGATAACGGCGCACACCATTATGGTCACCAGCCAGAGCGCCTCACGGAATACGTCGACAAAGGTTTCAGGACTCATGTTCGTGCTCCTTGCGCGGCTTAACCGCCCGTCCCGGCCAGGGAACCCGGGATGAGCTTGAGGGACGGCATCACCCCGCCCCCAGCCCGAAACTGGTCGCCAGGGAACCCAGGATCAGGTTCCAGCCATCCACCATGACGAACAGCATCAGCTTGAACGGCAGAGAGACCAGCATGGGGGAGAGCATCATCATACCCATGGCCATCAGTATGCTCGCCACCACCAGATCTATGACCAGGAAGGGCAGAAACAGCATGAAGCCTATCTGGAAAGCGGTCTTGAGCTCGCTGGTGACGAAGGCCGGGATCAGCACCCGCAGCGGCACATCCGCCGGCTCGGCCACCTGCACGTTCGCTATCTCCATGAAGGTGTTGAGATCCTTGATCCGGGTCTGGGCCAGCATGAACTGGTGGATGGGCAGCTCGGCCTTCTCCAGCGCCTCCTTGGGCCCTATGGTCTCCGCCAGATAGGGCTGCAGCGCCTCCTCGTTGATGCGATCCAGCACCGGCGACATGATGAAGAAGGACATGAAGAGGGCGATGCCGATCAGCACCTGGTTGGACGGGCTCTGCTGCAGGCCTATGGCCTGTCTGAGGATCCCGAGCACCACTATGATCCGGGTGAAGGAGGTCATCATGATGACCATGGCCGGCAGGAAGGAGAGCGCGGTCATCAGCGCCAGCACCTGCAGGGTCAGGCTGTACTCCTGACTGCCATCCGCCATGGTCTTGACGGTCAGCGCCGACATGCCGTCCTGGGCCATCGCCAGGGGCGACAGCAGCACGGACAGCAGGCCCAGCAACCCGATCCAGTTAACTTTTTTCATGCTTGCCCATCAATTTGCCGAGCTGCTGGGAGAAAGCCTGGGGCTGACGCTCGTCCAGGGGCTCTTCCAGGCGATAGAGGAAGTTGACCTGCTGCGGCGTCACCCCGATGAGCAGCTGTTGCTCGCCCACCTTGACCACCATCAGCTTCTCCTTGTACCCGAGCGGCAGGGTGGCGATGACCTTCATCTGGCCGCCCCCCATCACCTGGGTGAGCTTGCTCTTCTTGAGCAGGAAGCCCAGCACCAGGATGAGGCCGATCACCATCAGGCTGGAGAGCAGCCAGGAGGTGATGCTGGGGGGAGTAACGCCAGCCCCCGGGTTGGCCAGTGCGGGGACGGCGAACAACAACAGGGCGATGGCACGAATCATTTGAGCTTCTTGATCCGTTCTATCTGGCTGATGACATCGGTCAAACGGATGCCGAACTTGTCGTTCACCACCACCACCTCGCCGTGGGCGATCAGGGTGCCGTTGACCAGCACGTCCAGGGGCTCGCCCGCCACCCGATCCAGCTCCACGACAGAGCCCTGGTTCAGCTGCAGCAGGTTGCGAATGCTGATCTGGCTGCGTCCCACTTCCATGGCGATGGTCACCGGAATATCCAGAATGGTGTCCAGCTTGCGCCGCTCCTCGGCACTGATGGGGGCGTCGTCTCTCAGCTCCTCCAGGGGGGCGGGCTTGGCCTCGGCCGTTACCTGTTCTTCCAGCGCGGCAGCCCAGGCGTCAGCCATCAGATCCTGCTCGTCATCGGTTCCGCTCATCTTCAATTCCTCATGCTGCTTCGTGACCCAGATCGCAGGCGACGGGTCTGTTAGGGCTGTTTATCGGCGATGCTGCGTTCGAGCTCTTCCAGCTCGGCCTCGCCATCGATGCGCACGCCCCCACGGGTCACCAGATGCATCTCTGTCTTGACTCCGTCAGGGCGCTTGATTTTGTCCACTATCTTGAGCGCCACGTTCTCCTTGGTGCGCCCCATCTTGGCGTGGAAGGTAGGCAGGTCCTCCACGAAGACCAGCAGGTTCTCCGGCATCTCCACCGGTATGATGTCGCCGGGTTGCAGCTCCATCAGCTCGCGCAGGGAGAGCTCTGTCTCCAGCAGCTTGGCCTTGAGCTCCACCTTGACGTCCATGATCTCGTCGCGCAGGGCCTTGCTCCAGCGCACGTCTGTGTCGCCCTTATCACTCTGCACCCCGGCATCCAGCAGCTCGCGGATGGGTTCGAGCATGGAGTAGGGCATGGCCACGTGGAAGTCGCCGCCGCCGCCATCCAGCTCGATGTGGAAGGAGCTCACGACGATCACCTCGGTGGGGCTGACGATGTTCGCCATGGCCGGGTTCACTTCCGAGTCGAGGTATTCGAAGCCGACGTCCATCACGGGCGCCCAGGCATCCTTGTAGTCCTCGAACACCAGCTTGAGCAGCATCTGGATGATGCGCCGCTCGGTGGGGGTGAACTCGCGCCCCTCGATCTTGGCGTGGTAGCGGCCGTCGCCGCCGAAGAAGTTCTCCACCAGGATGAAGACGAGACGCGCCTCCATGGTGATGAGCGCCGTCCCCTTGAGCGGGCGGAAGCGCACCATGTTCAGGCTGGTCGGCACGAACAGGGTGTGCACGTATTCGCCGAACTTGAGCATCTGCACGCCGTTGATCGACACCTCGGCGGTGCGTCGCATCATGTTGAACAGGCTGATGCGCATGTGACGGGCGAACCGCTCGTTCACCAGCTCCAGGGTCGGCATGCGGCCACGTACGATGCGGTCCTGGGAGGAGAAGTCAAACTGGGCTATACCGGGATCCCCGGCCGCCCCTAGCTCTTCCTCTTCGACATCATCGACACCGTGCAGCAGGGCATCAATTTCGTCCTGACTTAACAGATCGCTCACGCTTCACCTTTCATTGCATGACAAAGCCGGTAAACAGCACTTGTTCTATTACGGGGGAAGAGACCAGATCCTTGAGGACCCGGCGACACTCTTCCAATGAATCCTGACGCAGCTTCTCCTTGCCCTCGAAGGTCATCAGCTGCTCGGCGGTGGCCGCGCTGAAGACCCGCAGCAGGGTCCCTTCGATCAGGGGAATATTCTGTTTGGCCAGGGTCTCGTCAGCGGCCCCGCGCACCATCA
>OBZR01000956.1_pt1 | contig 12855 bp, 10 predicted proteins | sample 1495541 | NCBI WGS metagenome assembly OBZR01 (sample SAMEA2580240, study PRJEB22360) | human gut metagenome | biome: human gut; feature: human-associated habitat; material: faeces | place: Denmark | collected 2008/2010 | reverse complement strand
GACTCTATCAAAAGCCAATGCTTATCGCTGTGTAGATGCTCTTTCGTGCCGGGCTAGCCCTCTCCGTCTGCTGCGCAGACACCTCTCCCAAAGGGAGAGGCTTTGGCAGGCCGGGACACTTTTTACTGGACGCCTGAGGCGCAATATGGTGTAAAAGGGCGGGCCTTGCTACAGAGGGCAGGCTCGTCTTTGTACAACCTCTCCGTCACGCCTACGGCGTGCCACCTCTCCTTGTAGGAGAGGCTTTGGCAGTCCCCGCAAAGTGAACGGTTTCGCCAGAGGCTCCCCTACTAGGGGAGCTGTCGAACGAAGTGAGACTGAGAGGTTGTACGAAGACAGAGCCTTTCCTCTGTGGGAAAGTCCGGCTCGTGGCATCGTTTCCTGTATCTTTTTGGCGAATTATATGATATAATAGTCCTGCGGCTCGTCCCGCCCAATCTACCAAGGATGGGAGAAGGGGGGTGTCGCCTTATGGCGTATATTTTTACATTTGTACTGTCCGTCGCAGCGAATGTAGCGTCCTACTACATCTGCAAGTGGCTTGACGGATGGCTGAAGGGCCGTAAGCACTAAAAAGGACCCCCTTTCGGAGATAGCAGCTCCGGGAGGGGGTCTTTCCTTTGGGTGTGCCGATGGCGTATTTGCTTTTACATTTGCTATTTTTATTATATGCCATTCCCCGCAAAAGTCAAGCGTTGCACAGAAAGTTTACAGAAGCCGCCGCGCAGCGGCCTTCCGTTTCTTTCAGTCCTGCGTTTCTTTTCGGATGCCGAACAGCCTCCGGAGCAAGCCTCTCAGGCACTTGGGGCTTTTGAGAACGACCACCTGCATAGAGCCGACCACCTTTCGTCGCTTGATACGCCATTATAGGCGGTCTGCGCCCGGAATGTTCCGGTTCAGCTCAGGATCGGCCCGTCCGGCACCGTCTCCACCACCACCAGCGCGCCCTTCTGGGTGGAGATGGTGATGCAGTCGGAGCCATCGGCATACTCGTTGCTGACGCCGAGGGGGTAGCCTGCGGTGAGGACGGCGTCGGTCAGCTCGTAGAAGGAGCCCCGCTCCGAGACCCCCTCTGCCCTGCCCTCCATCGGGAAGACCGAGAGGTAGAAATACCCATCCTTCGGGTAGCGGCGGGTCTCGCCGGGCATCACGAAGGTGATGCGGCTGCGCTCGTCCAGAAGCGTGGCCCGGACGCCCCGCTGTTCGAGGCCGAGGCCGGTGCAGAGGTTGGCCAGCGTATGCTCGAGGCGTCTGCCGCCCAGTACACCCAGCAGCAGCGCCTCGTCGAAGCCCTTCTCGGAGGCCAGCTTTGCCGCGTACTCGGTGTCGGTGTCGTCCTTGACGTGGGGCAGGATGATGGTGTCGCCGCCCTCCTGCGCCGGGCAGGGCGCGGTGTCGAAGTCGCCCACGATGATGTCGGGGCGGCAGTGGAGCGGCGCACAGTTGCGGTAGCCCGCGTCGCAGGCAATGATGGTGTCGCCGGGCCGCAGGGCCGACGCCAGCGAGGCGCTGACCGGGCAGGCGGAAATGATAACACAGCGGGACATGGGATTCCTTCTTTCTATGATGGGCAGGCCCGTCTTCGTACAACCTCTCAGTCTCACTCCGTTCGACAGCTCCCCTAGTAGGGGAGCCTCTGGCGAAACCGTTCACTTTGCGGGGACTGCCAAAGCCTCCCCTACTAGGGGAGGTGGCATCGCGTCAGCGATGACGGAGAGGTTGTACTACGGACAGCTCCACCGTGACGGAGAGGTTCATCCTCGTCGTTGCCACTCCTTCACATCCTTGACCTCATCGTACATGGCGCAGTAGCTGTCGTAGCGGGTCTGGGAGAGCTTGCCCTCCGCGAGGGCGGCGCGGACGGCACAGCCCTTCTCGGAGCGGTGGGAGCAGCCGGTGAACCGGCACGCGCCGAGGTAAGGCCCGAACTCCGGGAAGGCGTGTTCCAGGCCCTCTTTCGGGATGAAGCCCGCCCGGCTGGCCTCGAGGCTGGCGAAGCCCGGGGTGTCGGCGATGCGGCCCCCGAAGGCTTCAAAGATGGTCACCTCCCGGGTGGTGTGACGGCCACGGCCCAGCTTCTGGCTGATGGCGGCGGTCTGACGCTCCACGTCGGGCAGGAGGGCGTTCAGCAGGGTGGATTTGCCCACGCCGGAGTTGCCGCAGAAGGCGCAGAGGCGGCCATTGATCCAGTGTTTGATGTCGTCCAGACCCTCGCCGGTGGCGTAGTCGATGCGGATGAAGGGCAGGGTCGATTTTTCGTAGGCGCTGCGCAGAAACTCCGCCTCGGCGAGGTCGCCTTTGGTGCAGACGATGACGGGCTGGACGCCCTTGTCCACCGCGATGGCCGAGAGCTTATCCAGCACGAGGGTGCTGGGGGTGGGCTGGGTGGTGCTTGCCACGAGGAACAGCACATCGAGGTTCGCCATGGGCGGGCGGACGAAGACGTTCCGCCGGGGCGCGATGGCCGCGATGACCGCCCCGCCCTTCTCGGTCTCCAGCGTCACCACGTCGCCCGCCACAGGGGTGATCTTCTGCTTGCGGAAGATGCCCCGGGGCTTGCACTCCACGACGCCTTCCGACGTCTTGACGTAATAAAATCCACCGATGCCTTTTGTGATATAACCTGTCATACCTTCTCCTTCAGCCCAGCAAGGACGTCCACCAGTCGCTGAGACCGCCGCCGGTGGACGAAGACGAGCTGGCGCCGGTGCTCTCGCTGGAAGAGCTGCTGCCCCCGAAGAGGCCGCCCAGCCAGCCGCCGGAGCCGTCGCTGCTTCCGGTGCTCTCGCTGGGTGCTTCGGGCTCCGGTGCAGGCTCGGGGCCTGCGCTGACCACGACGCTGACCCGGGTGTTCAGCTTGGCCGATGCGCCCTCGCCGGGGCTCTGGCTGATGATGCTGCCCACGGGCTGGTCGCTGTACTGCTCCGTCTGGCTGCCCAGACCCAGCTTCCGCTGCACCAGCAGGGTGCGGGCGTCCTCCACGCTCATGCCGATGAGGCTGGGGACCTTGGTGGTGGTGGCCACCTGCGGGCGGCTGACGTAGATCACCACCGTGGTGCCTGCGGCCACCTGACTGCCTGCGGCGGGGTCGGTGCGGATGATGGAGCCTGGGGCCACCGACTCATCCACGGCCTGAGTGACCAGCACCGACACGCCCAGGTCCTTCAGCTGCTGTTCGCCGTCGGCCTGCACGTAATTCGTCAGGTCGGGGACGGTGACGTAGTGGATGCCGAGGCTGACGGTGAGGGTCACGCTCTGGCCCTCGCGGACGGTGCGGCCCGCCACCGGCGACTGCTTGTAGACATAGCCTGCGGCGTAGTCGTTGCTGTACTCCTCTTCCCAGTTGACGACCACCTGACCGGAGGCCACCTGCTCCGAGGCCTTCACCTCGTCCTGGGTCATGCCGCTGAAATCGCCCAGCACGATGTCGGCGCGGTCGGTCATGATGTTGCTGGAATCGTTCAGGATGGTCCAGCACAGGGCCGCACAGGCCAGCGCAAAGGCCGTCGTGATGCCCAGCAGCACCGGCATAAAGCCGCTGCGCTTCTTCTTTTTCGTCTTGGGGCGGGCGGGATTCGCCGCCGGTTTCTCCGGGGGTCTGCGGATGCTGCGTTTCTGCGGCATGGGTTCATTCACCACCTTTTCAGGTTCTTCCTTTACATATTGATACTGGAACGTGACGGAGGGGTCCTGCACATAGGCGTCCAGCGCCTCCAGCATCTCTGCGGCGCTGGAATACCGGTTCACCGGCAGCTTCGCCATGGCGCGCTCCGTAATTTGCACGAGGCCCAGCGGCACCTCCGGGGCAAGCTCTGCCAGCGGCTTCGGGGTGTCCCGTATCTGCTTGCGGGCCACCTCCACCATGTCGTCGGCGTCGAAGGGCAGCCTGCCCGAGAGCATCTCGTACATCATGACGCCCACGGAGTAGATGTCGCTCTTGGGGTCGGTCTCCTCCCCCTTCGCCTGTTCGGGGCTGATGTAGTGGACGCTGCCCATGGTCTTTTTGCCGTTCTGGATCTGGTTCTCGGCCCGGGAGATGCGGGCGATGCCAAAGTCCATCATCCGCAGCTGGCCGTTGTCCAGCAGCATGATGTTCTGGGGCTTGATGTCCCGGTGGACGACGCCGTTGCGGTGGGCGTGGTCGAGGGCGCGGAGGATCTGGGCGATGAAATGGACGGTCTCCCGGCTGGTGATCCTGCCGCCCCGCTCGTTGAGGTACTCCCGGAGGGTCATCCCCTCCACGCACTCCATCACGATATACTGTAGGTTTTCGCCGACAGAGACGTCGTAGACCTTGACGATGTTGGGGTGGTTGAGCAGGGAGATGGCCTTGGACTCGTTCTTGAAGCGGCGGACGAGGTCGGCGTCATGCATCAGCTCCTGACGCAGCACCTTGACGGCCACCACCGTGCCTTCCGGCACAGGCCCGCCGGGGGCAGAGACCACGGCCTTGTAGACGTTGGCCATGCCGCCTGCGCCGATGAGCTCCTGAATGGTGTAGAGCCCGTCCAGCGTCTTGCCGATGAGATTATCCATGCTTCACCTCCAGCGGCTCCACGCCCAGCAGCAGCGCGGTGATGTTGTCGGGGCCGCCGCCCGCGTTGGCAGCGTCCACCAGCCGGTCGGGGATGTCGTAGAACCCGCCCTTGGTGAAGATCTCTTCGATCTTCTCCTTGGGCAGGACGTTGGTGAGGCCGTCGGTGCAGAGCAGGAGCATATCGCCCTTCTGCACCGGCAGGCTGGTGAACTCGGGGTCGAGGCGGTAGTCCACGCCCAGCGCCCGGGTGATGATGTTCTTCTGGGGGTGATGCTCGGCCTCCTCGGCGGTGATGGTGCCGCAGTCCACCAGCTCCTGCACATAGGAGTGGTCGTGGGTGAGCTGGGTGAGCCTGCCGCCCCGGACGAGGTAGGCCCGGGAGTCGCCCGCGTGGCAGATAAAGGCGCTGCCGCCCCGCACGAGGGCGCAGACCGCCGTGGTCCCCATGCCCGCCAGCTCCTCCTCCCGGGAGGCCTTCTGGAAGACGAAGCGGTTGGCGTTGATGAGCGCCCGCTTCAAAAAGGTTTCCTCGTCGCCGGGCAGGCACTGGGCGTACTGCTCGTGGAAGATGTGCTCGATGACGTCGCAGGCGCTCACGGAAGCCTCACGGCCTCCCCGCGCACCGCCCATGCCGTCGCACACGAGGCCCCAGGCCGCGTCGCTGTTCAGCTCCCCTGCCCGGTAGTCGTCCTGATTCTCGGGGCGGACGCTGCCGACGTCTGTTTTTCCTGCAAGTTTCATAGGATTCTCCTTCTCAAGCTTTGCCGTTCATCTCGTCCCGGCGGAGCTGGCCGCAGGCGGCGCTGATCTCGCTGCCCAGACGGCGGCGGACGGTGGCGTTGACGCCGAGGCTTTCCAGCTTCTGCTGGAAGCGCCGGACGTTGGCGGCGTCGGTGGCCGAATAAGGGCTGCCGTCCACCGGGTTGATGGGGATGAGGTTGACGTGAGCGCCCATCCCCCGGATGAGGTCGGCCAGCTGCTTAGCGCAGGCGTCGGAGTCGTTGACCCCCCGCACCATGGAGTACTCGAAGCTCACTCTCCGGCCCGTCGTCTCCTGATACCGGCGCACGGCCTGCATCAGCACCTCCACGGGGTAGGCGTCGTTCACGGGCATCATGCCGCTGCGGATGTCGTTGTTGGGGGCGTGGAGAGAGACGGAGAGGGTGAGCTGGAGCTTCTTCTCGGCCAGCTGGTCGATCTTCGGCACGAGGCCGCAGGTGGAGAGGCTGATGTTCCGCATCCCGATGTTCACCCCCTCGGGGGACGAGATGTTCTCGAGAAAGCGCATGACTTCGTCGAAATTATCCAGCGGCTCCCCGATGCCCATCAGCACGATGTGGGAGATGCGCTCCCCGATGTCCTTCTGGGCGGTGTAAATTTCGGAGCAGATCTCCCCCGCCTCCAGGTTGCGCACCCGGCCCGCCTGGGTGGAGGCGCAGAAGCGGCAGCCCATCCGGCAGCCCACCTGGGTGGACACGCAGACCGTGTTGCCGTAGTGGTAGCGCATGACGACGGTCTCGATGCAGTTGCCGTCGGCCATCCGCAGCAGGTACTTCACGGTGCCGTCCTTGGCCTCCTGCCGCCGCTCGATGATGGGCGCGGCGATGTAAAATGTCTCCCCGAGCTTTGCCAGCAGGGCTTTGGGCTGGTCGGTCATGGCCGAAAAGTCGGTCACGAGCTTCTGGTGGACCCAGTGGAAGAGCTGCTTTGCCCGGAAGCCGGGCTGGCCCATCGCTTTCAGCTCCGCTGTCAGCTGTTCCAGCGTCAGGGAGGATATACAGCGTTTCATCTCCATGAAAATCTCCTTTTGTCAGGAATCACGTTTCTGCATCGCGCAGAGGAAAAAGCCGTCCATGCCGGTGCGGGTGGGAACGGAAAGCGCACCCCAGTCCCCCACGGTCATCCCGGCCGGGAAGCGGACGTCCGGCGTCACCACCCGGAGCTCCGGGTGTCGGCCCACGAAGGCCCGCACCTGCTCTTCGTTCTCGGCAGGGTCGATGGTGCAGGTGGAGTAGACCAGACGCCCGCCCTCCTTCAGGTGGGCGGCGGCTGTATCCAGAATGGCCGACTGGGTGGCCAATAATTCATCGTGACGCGCTTTTTCGAGGGTCTTGTACCGGATGTCCGGCTTCTTGGCGAGGATGCCGAGGCCGCTGCAGGGGGCGTCCACCAAAATAGCGTCGGCCATGGGCAGGTGGTTGTCCGGCTTTGTGCCGTCGGAGACCCGGGGCTCCACGTGGGCAAACCCCATCCGCTCCACGGCCTTCCGGATCAGCTGGACGCGGTTCTCGCTGACGTCGCAGCTCACCAGCCGCCCTTGGTCCTGCATCTCCTCGATGAGGAGCAGGCTCTTGCCGCCGGGGGCGGCGCAGAGGTCGAGGACGGTATCGCCGGGCTTTGCCTCCACGCAGAGGGCGGCAAGCTGGCTGGCCTGCCCCTCCACGTGGAAATAGCCCTCCCGGAAAAGCCCGCTCTCCGCGGGGCTGCCCTCGAAGCGGGCCAAGACGCTGCCCGGCACAAGGCCCGGGGCGGCGGTCTTCGCGCCCGAGGCCAGCAGCTTTTCGCAGAGGGCCTCCGGCGTCCCCTTCAGGGGGTTGGCCCGGAGGCTGGTCAGGCCGCCGTCGGCGGTGTGGGTCAGGATGTCCAGCGCCTCGTCGGGGTAGTGTTGGTGGAGGAAGGCTGCCACGTCCCGGCCCGCCGAGCCCAGCACCATCAGCCGCTCCACCTCGTCGGCGAAGACGGCAGAGCCGAGGTCATAGCCGATGGCCCGGCGCAGCACGGCGTTCACGAGGCCGGAGGCGCTGGCTTTCCGGAAGGTGCGGGTCAGCTTGACGGCCTCATTGACCGCCGCCGAGGCAGGCACCTGCATATAGCGGGCCTGCGCCAGCGCGGCGCGGAGAATTTCCCGCACCTGTGGGTCGAGCTTGGCAAGCCCTTTGGGCAGAAACCGGCTCAGGATATAGTCCAGCGTTCCCTGATGCTCCAGCACGGTGTAAAATATCGCGCTGGCAAATGCTTTCTCGCGGCCCTCCAGCTTCTGGCGGCGCAGCTCTGCGTCGAGGATGAGGTTTGAAAAACCGTCCTGCTCCTGCCGCACCAGCGCCGCCACCGCCGCCCCGCGGGGGTTCGGGCCGCTCACAGGCTGTCCCCCGCCCTGAGGCGGAGACCGGCGGCGAAGGAGGTGCCGTCCATGGGCTTCTTGCCCTCCGGCACGACGTGCAAAAGCTGGACAGCGCCCTCACCGCAGGCCACGGTCAGGGGCTTGGTGGCGAGGACCGTGCCGGCGGCTTCGCCGTGGCTTTCCGCAACGCGGCACTCCATGACTTTGACCTTCCTGCCGCCCGCCGTCACGAACCATGCCCCGGGCCACGGGTTCATGCCCCGCACCCAGTTGTGGATGTGGTCGGCGCTGTCGGTCAGCTTAAACTCCGCCATCTCCTTGCTCAGCATGGGGGCGGTGGAAGCGTTCTCGCGGGCCTGAGGCTCTGCTTTCAGCGTCCCGGCTGCGATGGCAGGCAGGGTCTCACAGAGCACCCGTGCGCCTACGGCAGTGACCCGGTCGAAGAGCTGGCCGCTGGTCTCCTCGGGGTCGATTTTGATTCTCTCGCAGGCCAGCACGTCGCCGGTGTCCAGGCCCTCGTCCATCTGCATGATGGAGACGCCCGTCTCGGCGTCGCCGTTCAGCACCGCCCACTGCACGGGGGCGCTGCCCCGGTATTTCGGCAGCAGGGAGACGTGGAGGTTGATGCAGCCGTATTTCGGCGCTTCCAGCACCGACTTGGGCAGGATGCAGCCGTAGGCCACCACCACGATGAGCTCAGGAGCCAGGGCGCGGATGTTCTCGTCCTCGCCGCCGTCCCGCAGGGTGCGGGGCTGAAAGACGGGGGTGCCGTGGGCCAGCGCCACCTCCTTCACCGGGGGTGCGGTGAGCACCTGCTTGCGGCCCACGGGCTTATCGCGCCGGGTGTAGACCCCGCAGATGTCGTGGCCCGCCTCATACAGGGCTTTCAGGCAGTCCGCCGCAATATCCGGCGTCCCCATGAACAGAATCCGCATCAGTCGTTCTCCTTCTTCTTGGCGGCAGCGGCGCGGCCCTCCTCGGTGTCCTCATAGAAGAACTCGCTGGACTCCATGATGGTGATGCCGTCCAGATGGTCGTTCTCGTGCTGGATGCAGCGGGCCAGCAGGCCCTCGGCTTCCAGCTCGAACCACTCGCCGTTCCGGTCCTGTGCGCGGACCTTGACGGCTGCGGGGCGGGTCACGGCGCCGTTGTGGCCCGGGAAGGACAGGCAGCCCTCGTAGGCGGTCTCCTCGTCCTCAGACACGGCGAGAATTTCGGGGTTGACGAAGTCGATGAACTTGTACTCGTAGTTTTCGGGAATTTCTTCGGGGGCGTCGGTGGTGTCCCACACCACGAAGACGCGGCGCAGCATCCCCACCTGGGGGCCTGCGAGGCCCACGCCGTCGGCGGCGATCATCGTCTCGCGCATATCGTCCAGCAGGGTGGCCAGACGGTCGTCGAAGTTGGTCACGGGGCGGCAGACCTTGTTCAGGATGGGGTCGCCCTCTTTTACAATGTTGCGGATAGCCATGAAGTATACCTCCAAATAATCTTATCAAATATCACCGTCAGAATGCATATCCACCACCACGGTGGCCTTGCTGGGCAGCTTTTCCTGCTCGTAGAGGCCGAGGGTCTGGCGGACAAGGTCGCGGAAGCGCCGGTCGGCGCGGCACTTGATGGTGAGCTTGTAGCGGTAGTTCTCGTTGATCTTTTCGATGTTGCCGGGGGTGGGGCCAAGCACCCGGAGGGGCAAGTCCGGCTGCTGCGCGGCCTGACGGCCTAAGAGCGCCGAGAACCGGGCGGCGGCCCGGGCCACCTCAATTTCTTTCGGGCCGGAGAAGCCCACGACGCAGAGCCCGCAGAAGGGCGGGTAGAGGCCCAGCTTGCGGTAGGCAATTTCCTGCTCGAAGAAGGCGTCGTAGTCCTGCGCGGCGGCGAGGTTGAGGACGGGGTTGTCAGGGTCGGTGGTCTGGATGATGGCGAAGCCCGGGTCTTTCGCCCGGCCGGAGCGCCCTACCACCTGGGTGATGAGGCTGAACACCGTCTCGTAGGCCCGAAACCCCTGCGCAAAGAGCAGCGAGTCGATGCCGAGGACGCCCACGAGGGTCACGTCCTCGAAATCGAGGCCCTTGGCCACCATCTGGGTCCCCACCATGATGTCGTACTCATGCCGGGCGAACTTCGCCAGCAGCTTTTCGTGGGCGTCTTTGGCGGCGGTGGAGTCCTGGTCCATCCGCAGCACCCTTGCCTCCGGGAAAAGCTCAGCCAGCTCCTCCTCGGCTTTCTGGGTGCCGAAGCCCCGGTAGAGCAGCCTGCCGCCGCAGGCGGGGCAGGTCTTGGGGGGCGGGTCCAGCTGGGTGCCGCAGTAGTGGCAGAGCAGCTTATGGCCCGCCTTGTGGTAGACCATGGGGACGCTGCACTTGGGGCATTTCAGCACCTCGCGGCAGTCGTCGCACTGGGCCATGGTCTGGTAGCCCCGGCGGTTGAGCAGCAGGATGGTCTGCCTGCCCGCGTCGAGGTTGCGCCGGATGGCGTCCTCCATGGCAAGGCTGATCTCCCTCGGGTTGCCCGAGGCCAGCTCTGCCCGCATATCCACGATCTGGACGCTGGGCAGCGGGTTGCCGCCGTAGCGCTGGGTGAGCCGGACCAGCTGGGTGCGGCCGTTCCGGGCGGCGTAAAAGCTCTCGGTGCTGGGGGTAGCACTGGCCAGAAGGAGCAGGGAGCCGTTCTCCGCCGCCCGCTGCCGGGCCACCTCCTGGGCGGCATACCGGGGCGCGGACTCGGAGCGGTAGGTGTGCTCCTGCTCCTCGTCGATGATGACGAGGCCGATGTTTTCCAGCGGGGCAAAGACGGCGCTCCGGGTCCCCACCACGATGTCGGCGCCGCCGTCCTGTATCATCTGCCATTGGAGCAGACGCTCGGTGTGGTTGAGGGCCGAGTGCTGGACGGCCACCCGCCGCCCGAACCGGCTCTTGAGGCGGAGGATCATCTGAGGCGTCAGGCTGATCTCCGGCACCAGCACGAGGGCGCGGCGGCCCAGCGCCAGACACCGCTCGATGAGCTTTAAGAACACCAGCGTCTTGCCGCTGCCGGTGACGCCGTAGAGGAGCGCCGAGTGGGGGGCGGTGTCTTCGAGGCCGGGCAGCAGGGCGTCATAGGCCGCCTGCTGCTGGGCCGTCAGGGTGATGGGCTCGTTTTTCAGCGGGATAGACGAATACAGGTCGATGGATTTGTTCACCTTGCCGCATTCGACGACGCCCTTGGCGCAGAGGTTGTCCAGCACGGCTTTGGTGATGCCGTGGGCCTCCATCTCGTTCTGGGTGCGCTCTCCCCCGCTCAGCAGGGCCACTGCCGCCAGCTGCTTGGCCGTGGGCCTGGGCTTTTGCTGCAAAGCCCCCACCAGCTTATAGCTGTTCTCGGTGTGGCGGGTGAGCTGCTTTTGGAGCACCGGCGTCACGCCGTCCGCCGCGAGGGCGGGCTTATACTGCGCCCCATAGGGGATGACCGCCTTGACGGCCTCGTAGTAGGTGCAGAAGGTGCGCTCCTTGAGGAAATGCACCAGCCGCAGCAGCTCCGGCGTCAGGCAGGCCGAGGCGGGAGCTACGTCGAAGAGGTACTTGAGCTTTGCGTGTTCCGGTTCTTCGTCGCAGGCCAGCACCACGCCCATCCGGGCCTTGCTCCCCCGCCCGAAGGGCACCAGCACCATGCTGCCGAGGCGGACGGCCTCCTGCTGGTCAGGCATGACGGCGTAGGTATAGAGTTTGTCGAAGTGGAAGGTCGCGTTGCTCACGGCAACGCCTACCGTTTTTGGCATTCGCGGCTCCTTGTTATCTGTCGAGGCCGGCCCGCTGGCGGATGATGCCGTAGAGCTTCTCAGCGCAGGCGTCCACCTCGTCGTTCACGAGGGTGAGGGTGAACTTCTCCTGCTGGGCCAGCTCCTTCTTTGCGGTGTCGAGGCGCTCGAGGATGCTGGCTTCCGTCTCGGTGCCGCGGCCCCGGAGACGGCGTTCCAGCTCCTCCACGGAGGGCGGCAGCAGGAAGATGGTGGTAGCCCCCGGGAACATCCGGCGGATATTGGCCGCGCCGTGGACGTCGATGACCAGCACCACCAGCTTGCCCGCCTCGAGGCGCTTATCCACCTCTTCGCGGAGGGTGCCGTAGTAGTTGCCGTTGTAGAAGTTGTGCTCCACCACCTGGTCGGTGTCGATGAGGTGCCGGAACTGCTCCCGGGTGCGGTAGTAGTAGTCCACCCCCTCCTGCTCCCCGGGGCGGGGTGCGCGGGTGGTGGCGGAGACGGTCTTTTCGATCTCGGGGTGGGCCTCGCGCAGGGCCTTGACCACACTATCCTTGCCGGTACCGGCGGCACCGGAGACGACAAACAGGTACTTTTCGTTTTCCATTTTTTACTGCTCCTCTGTCGGTTTTCCTTCCGGCTGGCCCGCAGCGCGGCCTGCCACCGTCTCAGGCGTCAGGGCCGAAAGGACTACATGGTCGGAGTCCATGATGAGCACGGCCCGGGTGCTGCGGCCATAGGACGCATCAATGAGCATCCCCCGCTCCCGCGCCTCCTTCACCAGACGCTTGACCGGCGCGGAGTCGGGGCTGACGACGGCCACCACCCGCCCTGCGCTGACCAGATTGCCAAAGCCGATGTTGATGAGCTTCATCTGAACTCCTCCGTACTGTTTTTATTCGAGGTTCTGGATCTGTTCGCGGATCTTCTCGATCTCCGCCTTCATGTCCACCACCGTGCGGGTGATGTCCAGGTCCTGACACTTGGAGCCGATGGTGTTGGTCTCACGGTTCAGCTCCTGAGTCAGGAAGTCCAGCTTGCGGCCCACCGGCTCGTCCAGCTCCAGAATGGAGCGGTACTGGGCGATGTGGCTGCGCAGACGGACGGTCTCCTCGTCCACGGCGGTCTTGTCGCCGAAGATGGCGGCTTCCGTCAGGACCCGGGCGTCGTCGATGCTGCGGTCCTCGAGGATGGTCCTGAGCTTCTCGTAGAGGCGGGCGGTGTAGGCTTCGACGCGGCCTGCGCTCAGGGTCTCCACCCTGCCCACCCGCTCCTCGAGGAAGCACAGGCGGCTCTCCACGTCGGCCTTCATCTTGGCGCCCTCGGCGGCGCGCATGGCGATGAAGTTGTCCAGCGCCTGAGCCGTCACGGCGGAGACGTCGGCCCAGAGCTGTTCCTCGTCCACGTCGGCGTGGCGGGGGGGCGCCGACGGCGGGGAGCGGGGGCGGGGCTGCGCAGCGT
>OBZR01000955.1_pt1 | contig 12857 bp, 10 predicted proteins | sample 1495541 | NCBI WGS metagenome assembly OBZR01 (sample SAMEA2580240, study PRJEB22360) | human gut metagenome | biome: human gut; feature: human-associated habitat; material: faeces | place: Denmark | collected 2008/2010 | reverse complement strand
TCGTGATATTTAAGTTGTGTAAATGAAATTATAACATCTGCATCCTCAACCACCTTATTTACAGGCGTCGATTTTAGAATCGGACCATCAAGCTCAAGTTCAAAAAATGGACCATAGTTCATATCCACAAATTCAACTTTTTCTTCCTCTATAATTTTATCAAACCCTGCCGTTTTCAATACCTTTTGTGAATCAGTTCCACCAGATCCGAACGCTATGTATATTTCAGATGGCTCTCTTTTTTTAACATATTCAATAAGTTTTTTCAAAGTCTTTGGTCCTGACACAACACCATCTTTAGGCTTCTTATCCTTCACTCCATTTGGACTTATTATTACCTTATCGCCTTTTTTGATAATCTCATCAATCGGCAACATATCCAATGCTTTTTCTAATGATTGCCCCTCTGTCATACCTTTTGTAATCGCCACTATCGGTTCTTTTATTTTCCTATTATGTCTCATATTTTCACCTCTTATAGAGTTTGTGTAATTTTTTTTGCCATTATGCAAAAATAGAAATGTTTCGACTAGAAAATTTCACACTTTTTATAGTATCATTTAAATATAGATATTTTTCGAATTCCAATTATTATAAATTAAACTTATATTTTGAAAGGAGATATTATTATGAAGTACACAATGTTAGGCTTTTCTCAAAAGTCATCAGATGAACTTGGTCTTGATATTTTAGATTTAGCAATTCTTAGATGGTTCATAGATTTTAAAAACTCTGGCACTATGAAGGTTAAAAGACTTCAAGGTGAAAATTATTACTGGATCTCTTATAAAGCTATTTCTGAAGATTTACATATTTTACACTTAAAAAAAGATGCGATTTATAAAAGACTTCGCAAAATGTGTGATGCAAAAATATTAAAAAAACGTGTTGTATGTGAGTTTGGTAAGTACTCATTTTTTGCACTTGATAAAAATTATTATAAACTTATAAACAATCATTCTAAGCAATCTTCTAACACTAGCCAAGAAAATGTAGTTCCAGAAGATGATTTAGAGTGCAAAAATGATGTATTAACTGATACTGATTTGGTTCAAAATGCAGCATATTTTTTTCCAGATAGTACTGATGAAATCTCTAACCTTGATGATATAGATATGTACCATTCTGACCAAAATCAGGGACAAAATATTATTCTTTCAAATAATTCTTATAAATTAAAAATAAATAAAGAAAACTCTCCTTCTTCTCGCATTCTCGCTACACAACTTTTAGATTTAATTTTACAAAACAATCCGAATTTCAAAATTCCAAATCTTAAAAAGTGGGAAAAGACTTTTAATTGTATTTTGTATTATGATAAACGTAATCCTGAAGAAGTCGCTGATTTGATAAAATGGGTCCATACTGAAAGTTCGTTCTGGAGTTGTCACATTTTGAGCCCAAGTGACCTTCGTAAAAAATACGATCGCTTAGTTGCGCAAAAGAGTTATGATGAATATAAAGATTCTTGTAATTCAATGAAAAATCAACAGTATAATACTGATGACTTTATAGAAATTTAAACGATTTTTATTTAATTAAATTTAAATGCAAATACTTTATAGTTGGTAAATTATTTTGAAAGATTTATAATATAAGATAAAAATATAATTAATATATAAGTTTTAAGGAGATATAATTATGCATAATATCAAAGAATTTATAGATATGAATGAAAAAGATTTTGATTCATTTTTTAATATATTAGATAATTCTTTTCCAAAAAGTGAAAGAAGAGATTATCCATCTCAAAAAGATTTGCTTTCTATAAGTAACTATAGACCTTTCGTATTTAAGGAAAATGATGAAGTATTGGCGCTAATGGCTGTGTGGGAATTTAGTGATTTTGTATATGTAGAACATTTAGCTGTCGATAGCAAGTTGAGAGGAAAAGGCGTAGGTTCAGAATTAATCAAAAATTATTTAAATAAATGTGACAAGAGAGTCTTCTTAGAAGTTGAACCTCCAAACTGTGATATATCTAAAAAAAGAGTTTTATTTTATGAGAAATTAGGATTCTCTTTTAATGATTTTTATTATTTACAACAACCTCTAAACCATGGTGATTCTCCTTTTAGGCTAAACATCATGAGCTATCCTGAGTCAATAGGTGAAAAGGAATTTGAGAAGTATAAGAATGATATATACAGGGATGTATATGGTGTTGAGCTTTAGGAGATATTATAATATGTGTGGATTATTAGATAGAGATATAAAATATATAATTAAAGCATTAGAACAACATGATGAAATTGAGAAAGCTGTTATATTTGGAAGTCGTGCCATGGGAAATTACAAAAAAGGTTCTGACGTAGATATTGCTATAATTGGAGAAAATGTAAATAGAAGTATTATTTATAATCTTGAAGACTGCTTAAATGAAGTTTATCCTTTACCATATTTTTTCGATGTTATCCTGTATAATAAAATAACTAATGAGAATTTAATTAACCATATAGATAATGAGGGTAAGATTTTATATACAAAAAAGTAAATATTCATCAATAATAAAAAAACTAGCTGAACTTGTTATTAATTTAGCTAGTTTTTTTTAATATTATAAATTTGTACTTGTTTTAATTTATTTATTAGCCTCAGCATATATCTTTTCTGCTAAATAGTGAATCATATAATTTTGTAGATTATTATTAGTAAGTATCTCTTTAACTAACCTGTCATTTCTATTTTTAGTCTTAACTATACCCCTTTTGAAATAACTTTTTCCGAAAGTATTAACTAAATCTTCATAACTATTTGCTCTAGCTATATCCATGATATTTTTATCATTTTTGAACATTTCTTCATATTGGTCTATGATTATTCTATCTTCTTCTGTAAGTCCAACACCAAAGATATCATTGATTTTTTTAATTATATCATCTAGGTATTCTTCATCTTCTTCTGCTACACGAGAAGTTGCTGTTTCAGATATACCAACCAACTCACCTTCGCCATGATAAAGTGATATATCCTCACCTTTTTTATCATCATTACCAAGTTTTTGTAGCTTATAATAATCTAGACTTAGCATATGGTCAATATCTATTCTTTCTTTACCCTTTTTCGGCAATTTTCTAAGAAGTGCTACTAAATAAACTTGTAATCTTAGAAGATTTAAGTTTTTAAAAGGATATATTTGAATTAAAAAGTTATAGAAAGTAATATATTTTTGACATTTCTTTTTAAACTCATCTGCTCTTTTTTCATCTTCTTCCTCTAAGTAACAATATCTCTCAACAGCTTTATCGATAATATTATTCATCTTCGCATCTTGATATGGTTTTCTATCTTTTTTATAAAATAATATAGTAAAATCATTTACCTCTTCATCAGTATATACACCATACTCATGCAGCTGATACCATAAATCATTTACTACGTTAGGATCAGTCACCTTATCTATATTAGTCATCTCAAAATAAGGCTTGTACGCATTTTGGATATCCTCCACACTATTTTGGAAATCTAATATAAATGTTTGCTTATTAGGATAAGTTCTATTAAGTCTTGATAAAGTTTGGACAGTTTTTACACCATCTAATTTCTTGTCCACATACATAGCACAAAGTTTTGGTTGGTCAAATCCTGTTTGGTATTTTTCTGCAACTATTAATATTTTAAAATCATTTTTATCAAAAATATTTGGTAAGTTTGACTCATTTATATCTGGTGCTACCTCTTGATTCATAGATACTTCTGTATACTCTTCATCCTCATGTTTAACAGTTCCAGAAAAAGCAACTAAAGACTTAATATTATATCCTTTTTCTTTTATATATTGGTCTATGGCCTGCTTATACATAACAGCATGAAGTCTACTTGCAGTAACCACCATTGCCTTTGCTTTTCCATCTAACCACATAGACCTATTATCTACAAAATCATCTACTATTGTTTCAACTTTTTGTCTTATATTATGTTCATTTAAACTGACAAATTTATTAATAGCTCTTTTTGCCTCTCCCTTATCAAACTCAGGATTATCAGCTATTTTCTTTCCAACTTTATAATATACATTTACTGGCATAAAGTTCTTTAATACATCTAATATAAATCCTTCTTCTATTGCTTGTTTCATAGAATATAAATGGAACTCATGAGGTAACCCATCTTCGCCTATTCTACCAAAGACCTGCATTGTTTTATTCTTAGGAGTTGCAGTAAATGCAAAGAAACTAATATGATCAAGATTAGTTCTCTTTTCAATAAGTTCATTCATTTTATCTATACTAGATTTTTCTTCTTTCTCTAGTTCATTATCAATTTTTTTAGCTTCTTCTAAAGTTTTTACTGCTAAAGTTTGCTTCAATGCATTCATATTTTCTCCAGATGTAGAAGAATGTGCCTCATCTATTATAACTGCATAATGTCTTTTCTCATGACTTTCTATTTTAGGCAAAGCATATTGGAATTTTTGTATAGTCGTTATAATAATCTTTGCTCTATTATTAATAGCCTCTGCTAAATCCGATGAATTCTTTTTGTCATCAATTTTTACAACTAAACCATGTTTATGTTCCAACTGATATATGGCATCTTGCAACTGCTTATCAAGTACCTTTCTATCAGTAACTACTATTACAGAGTCAAATATAGCATCATTATTTTCATCATGTAAACTTGATAATCTGTGAGCAGTCCAAGCTATAGTATTAGTTTTTCCACTACCTGCACTATGCTGAATTAAATAATTTTTCCCTGCTTTATTAACTTTCAAATCAGAAACTATTTTTCTCACAGCATCTAACTGATGAAATCTAGGAAATATTGCTCTTCTCTCCTTTGTGCCACCTTTTTCTATAAAGTAAAATCTTTTAACAATATCAAGTAAACTATCCTTTGTCAAAATTTCTTCCCATAAATAAGATGTCTTCTCTTTACCTTCTACTGGAGGATTTCCCTTACCTCTGTTATTTCCTTTGTTAAATGGTAAGAAGTAAGTGTTTTTACCTTTCAACTCAGTAGTCATGTACACTTCATCTGTATCAACAGCAAAATATACTAATACTCTTCTATTAAATTCAAACATACTTTCTTTTGGGTTTCTGTCTTCTTTGAATTGTTTAATAGCATTGTAAACATTTTGATTAGTGAATTGATTTTTTAACTCCATAACTATAAGTGGGAAACCATTTAATGATAAAACCATATCTAAAGTATTGTTGTGCTTATCACTGTATTTTAACTGTCTTGTTACTTTGAATATATTTTTCTTATAATTTTCATAATCAGTTTTGTTTGTAGTTAGATTTGGCTTGTTGTAGAATAGCTGGAACTTTCCATTCATCATCATATCTTCCACACCATTTCTAAGCACACTTATAAGACCTCTTGATCTTATGTTTGAATTAACTAAATCCACAAAAGCTTTTTTATAATTACTTCCTCTGTTATATTTAAACTCATCAAGTAGCTCTTTTTGAGTATTTTCTAAAAATCTAAATACAAGCAGTTTGATAAATCAAACTCTTGTGAGTGTCCCTGCTCATAACCAATCGATACTAAGTAGTTTTCAATTGATTCCTCTAAATTTTTCTCTTTTGGTAACACTGATGCCCCCTCCTATACTATTACCTAATTTATATAAAATTTATAAAAACCCTCTATAAAGTTTATATTGAGGTTTTTTATATACTAAGTTTTACATTTTAGTTCTGAATACACTATAATTCGTTCACATAGCTTTATCGCATCATTCAGACTTATACTATTTAGCTTATCTATAAACAAATCAGCTACTAGATTATCATACCTTTTCTTTCTAGGTATTTGCTTAAAATAAGTTACATCTTCACATACTTTTATTATTTCTCTTGTTCTATACTGCGAATCATTTAAGTTGAATCTTTCTATATGTTTATTTATAAATTCTATTTCTTTATCTGAATATTGAAATTGTTCACTTGCTATAAATTCTTGTTCTAACAAATTATATTGTATTACATACTTATTATTTGTAATCTTATTTACAACTCCAAATGGTTGTAATATTATTTCTGCTGTATCTTTTTTTAAATATATTTCTTTTAAATCTTCATATTGATCACATGGTGATAAACACGTTTGTTCACTACATGTACACTGACTTTCAAATAATTCTATTTCTTTTTTCTCAAGTGCTCTTTTATCTTCTCCAGTTTTTTTAAATGATAGATTACACTTAATACAAGCTATTGATATATTTATATTACAATCCTTAAGTTTATAAGAATTTTTCTTTTCTATAGAATGTTCCAAGTGTCCCGATAATTTGTTATCTATATACACTTTACTATAACAATACATACAATAATTATCTGATGTTTTTAATAATAATTCTTTAAGATTTTGTTTCCCTTTTTCCTTTGAGTAAGTATAATCTTTATTTATATCATACTCTGGTTCAAAAATAGGTATACCTAATAAAAATAAATCTTTACTCATTTTTACCAATTTTTAATTTGATTTATTAAAAATAACTGTGAAGTAGTTAAGTAATTACTTTCAACCCTTTTAAGATCCTGTTCTTCAATTTCACCCCAACATCCAGTTATTTTTAAACTTAATAACCTTCTTAAAGTTATATTAATATCATCTTTATTATCATCTATTGTTTTATCATATAAATCTCTAAATATTTCTTGTACATCAGTAATTGTATTAAAGTCATTACTATCTAAACATTGATAATTTTCATTTTTCAATATTATTAGATTAAAGTTTTTTGCAGATGCCATAACATCTGCTGAATGAGTTGTTATAACCCAATTAAACTCATTAAATTCATTTTTCAAAAACTCTACTATATTTGATTTATTTCTTGATGATAAATATTCGTCTATCTCATCTATAACCACAGTTATTTTGTTATTACCTTTATTTTTATGTATATAAATAATTTCTAAAAATAGCCTAATTATAGCTTGATATCCATTAGATAAACTCTCTATTTTATTATCTACAAAAAGTTTTTCCTCGCTAGAAAATATACCATAATTCACTTCTTCCATCTTAATATCAATATCTATAAATTTCTTTAATAACATTTTTATTTCTTCCATATATTCTTTAAATATTACTTCTATACGTCCTGTTCCATCTCCATAAATATCAAATGAATCTTGCAAGTTAAATATATTGTCATTTAATCTATATTTACTTATATTTTGGAATTTTGTATTTATGCTTATTTCTCTATTTATTATTTTTGATGAATCAAAGGTCCTGTTTATAGCATCTATAAAATAGTATTTATCAAAGGATAAATTTACTAACTTTCGTAATATCTCTGATTTTCCACTTGAATTATCCCCTATTATAATAGTATTTTTATGACTAAAATTAGATTCATGTATTTTATTTGTAACTGCTTTTAATGTACTCTTGTACTTTTCTGTAGACATACTCTAACCTTTCTTTAACTTTTATTTTTGCTGAGTTAGGGGATTTAACATAACTTTGATATGTAGAATCGTTTATAATATTTTCACAAAGTTCTTTAGTAATTTTATATTTATTATTATCTATATACAAACTTACAAAGTACAAACTTTCTAACAATAAAGGGGGTACTTTCGTATTTATTTCAAATCTATCTATAAATGATGTTAAATCAATTTTATATCTGTCGACTTCATAGTCATCAAAGTTTACAGCTTCATCTGAAAAATCATTTAGCATTTTAGTATAAGAGCCATTATATTTATTTATAATAACTTCTCCATCATCTTTTAACTTAAAATATTTTTGAATAGCTGAAAATCTTAAAAGCAATTCTACATCTTTACTGTGCTTATGCTTATCTCCAAATATAGTTCTCCACTTAGTATTAACATCATTTATTTCATGAAGCATGTCATAAAATTTAGATTGATATGCACCATTTCTAATTTCCTGATTTTTAAGTTTTGTTCCACCACTATTCAAATTTTTAAAAACTGTATAAAGTATTCTATTTTTATATTTTGTATTTCCAATATTAATTTCTATTATTGTTATTGGTGTAAAATCTAATTTCCTTTTAACAATATGATCTAAATTGTCATAACTTATATCTTCTTCATGTATTCCATCATTTATGTATTCAAATTTATATTTATAATTTCTTAATAATTTCTTGTCTTCTAATAATTGTTCAAAACTCATATTATCATTCATTAAAATAGGATCTATCATAATTTTAGATAATTCTGCGCTATTCTTTTCTAAATTTTTAAAATATTTTCCTTTATAATATAAGAATAAACTAAGTATTCTTTGTTGACCATCTAGTATTTCCAATTGATTCAAATTATTTCTATATGCATAAATAGGTGGTATAGGTAAGCCTCTAAGCAGAGATATCGCCAATTCCTGTACTTGTTCTTTTGTCCATATAAATTTTCTTTGATACTTAGGTATCACAAAATTCATTGAATCAAATCCTTCTACCAATGTTTTAAATCCTATTTCTGTTTTTACTTGGCTGATATTCATATTAGTATTTATACTACAATCATTTTCTTCTGTTATTTTTTCATCTATACTAATTTCATTTCTTTCATGACTTATATTCATCATAATATCACCACCTTTTATTATTTATTTAATTATAACATATTGATTATTTATTATAGTATAGAAAGTCAACTATAAAAAACTTACTCTTCTGTATATAATTTTCAAATCTACTTATAGCATTTATATTATCCTATTTATATTAACTAGATACTAGAAGTTAATCTAGTATCTCTATTTTTCCTGTTACTGCTTCACTTATTAAACTTTGTTTAGCTTCTTTTAGTTTTTGTATTTGATTTTTAGTGTTATTTAGTATTTTATTCATATAATGTAATTTTAACTCCAGAAACTCACAAATTTCTACCTGTTCTAATTTATCATAACTCAAAGCAAATTTAAATTGTCTTAAATCTCTTATAAGCACACTTGGTTGCATTTGAGATGAGTTAAACCAAGTTATCTGCTTATGACATTCATTGCTATTCAATAGATAGGACAATAACTCTGGAACTATTTTATCATTATGAGTTATTTTAGCTATATTTTGATTAATATGATATTTATTATCTTCTTTTATTAATGTTGCTTTACCTATACTTCCTACACAAGGAAATACTATATCTCCTTTATACAATTTAGACCTATTTAATCTATTTGATAGTTTAGATGATATTCTTTCTATATTATTTAAATTTAATTCATTTATACCAATATTTTGACCTCTTAACGCAATTATTTCTCCATCATCATCAGTTTCCCAATATGATGTATACTCTGCTCCTGCTAATCTAGTTAACTCAGCTATATTACTTAGTTTGTTCACTTCCCAATCCTTAGGTATCTCACCTAACCACTCAACTCCACTATCTTTCATCTCATCATTACTTCTCTTAACTAAATCATATCCATCATCATTCTTAATAACCTTCATCTTACCAGTAACAACTTCACTTATAAGACTTTTCTTAGCTTCTTCTAATTTTTCTATTAATGCTTCTTTTTTAGATATTATTGAGTTAAATTTCGAAGTCTTTTTATCAAGAAAGTTAGCTATTTTCTCTTGTTCTTCATCTAATGGTATATTTATATATAACTTTTTCCCATTATCAACATTTATACCACCTTGAGCTCCTCCAGTTTTATAATACTCAATTTGCTGACTCTGACACATTAAATAGTAATATAAAAACTTAGAATTATAGCTATACTTAGGCACAAATGCCATTACAGACTGGTTTGCAGTTGAATCAAATTGCAAATAACCTACATTTCCACATGTTGCTCCAGTCATAGCTAATACTGTTGTATTTTTAGGAATTAGTTTTGTAGAACTCTCTTTTAAACCTTGATTTGTAATGTATCTACTAACATTTGTAATATAGCAATTTTGTACTTCTCCAGAGTTTATCCAAGGAATATCTCCATCCCAATATTTAGGTTCATTAGTACTAGGTGTTCCTCCTGCAAATACATCAAAATAATACTGTGCTTTTGCTTGATTCCAAGATTTAGGTATATTACCTAACTCCCCCTTTATTAATTCCTTTTGCTCTCTATATCTATACTCCATTATCCAAGCACCTTCCTTATCTCTAGTGCAATCTCACTTTCTAACTCTTCAACTTCTTTCATGATATCAGCAAAAGTTCTTAACTCTTCATATTTATAGAAATGTCTAGTAAAAGGTATCTCATAACCCACATTACCAAAAGTACTCTCATCCATATATGCATCACTCACATGAGGTTTTACCTCTTTTTCAAAATACTCATACACATCATCTTTTAACACAATACTTTCTGTATCTCTAAGAGTTGAATCACTTTCTACATTTCCTTTAGAATCTCTGCAAACTTCTGCATTTTCATTTCTTTCTCCAATAGCTCCTACTATTGCTTTTATAAGTCCAGCAGCTAGTGTTATGCCAAACTCTTTAGATTTAGCTTTTAACTCTTTTACAAACTCATCTCTGCTTAAGTATTGTTTTTCACTGTCAAAGCTTTCTAGAAGTTTAACTAATTTTTCTTGTTTTTCTCTTCCTAATCTTTCTTCCTCTGCTTTAACTTGCTCGTCTTTTTTCTTAGATACTGCAAGATTTATAAACTGAGTAGTATTTTTTACATTTTCTATCGCTTCATTATTTACCACAAAGCTTAGTTTTAAAGGTCTATCTATTGTTATTTTTCTGTATCCAAAATCTTCATTATCAAATATTTTACTATTTTCATTTTCTGCAAAGTTTACATACAGTTCTTTTATTTCTTGTATTTGCTCTTCGGTTATTTCTTTTCTCTTGTTACCTAAACTTTTTCTCATATTTTGATAATAGTTAATAGCATTTACAAGTTGTATTTTACCTTTTCTTTTTTCATCTTTTCTGTTAGTAAGCACCCATATATATGTTGCTATTGGTGTATTATAGAACATATCTGTAGGTAGTGCTATTATTCCTTCTAATAAATCATTTTCTATTATCCATTTTCTGATGTTAGATTCCCCACTTCCTGCATCTCCTGTAAATAGTGGTGAACCATTAAATATGATTGCTATTCTACTTCCTTCTTCATCATCATACATTTTACTTATCATATTTTGTAGGAAAAGTAGTGAACCATCACTTACTCTAGGTGTTCCTGCTCCAAATCTTCCATCAAATCCTAAGTCAGATTCTTCTTTTACTATTTTTTCTTCATCTTTCCAAGTTACACCGAATGGAGGATTTGAGATAAGGAATCTCATATGTTCATTTTTAAATCTATCTTGTGTAAGAGTATTTCCTAATCTTATGTTATCAGGATTTTGTCCTTTCATCAGCATATCTGCCTGACATATTGCAAATGATTCATCTAAAAGCTCTTGTCCATATACGTTTACTATGGCAGAAGGGTTGATTTTTTCCACATAATCTTCACCTATTGATAACATACCACCTGTACCACAGCAGAAGTCCCCTATTGATATTACTTTTCCTTCTTCTGTTAAGAAATGTTCTTTTCCCATAAATAACATCTCCATACAAAGTCTGATAACCTCTCTTGGAGTGTATTGCTCCCCTGCTGCTGAGTTTTCTGTAAATCTTCTTAGCATTTCTTCATATATGTAACCCATTTTATTGTTTGAAACTGCATTTATGTGAAGATCCACTTCATACATTTTGCTAAGCACTGCAAATAGTTTGTCCTTTTTATCTAATTGGTTTATTTCATCTTTAAATTTGAATTTACCTATTATTTCTTTTACATTGTTTGAAAATCCATTTAAGTATTCTTCAAAGTTAGATTTTATATTTTCACTATCATCTAATAGTTTTTTCCATGTAAAATCACTTACATTGTAAAATTGTAAGTCCATATTATGATTTTCTTTTAAATCAGCTATTACTATATCATCTTTTTCTTCTTCTGGTAAGAAGTCATACTCTTTATATACTGATTTTATTATCTCTCTATCATAATCATCTAGTAAGCAGTCAAACCTTCTTACTACGATCATTGGTAGCATTACTTTTCTGTAATCTTCTTCTTTATATGTTCCTCTTAAACTTTCTGCTATGTTCCACAAAAATGCAACATGGTTGAAATTATTATCTTTGTTCATTTTATATCTCCTAATCTTTTTATTAAGATAGAAATAATATTAGCTATCTTAATATTTTATTACTATAATAATTTTACACATTAAGAAGTTTTTTATCTATATTTATTTAAACTTTTTCCTTCTTCAGCATATACTACCTCAAAATAAATACTCAATGGTTATAGAGTTCTAAATAAGTATAATTATTATTATATATAAATAAATAGAATTTTTGAGGGAGTTGAAGATTATGCCTAGATATAAAATTATAATGCAATATCCAGATGGGGTGAATGAAGAACAAGATGAAGTCTTTGAAACAGAAGAGAATGCAGAAGAATATGCTAATTATTTAGTTAGTTGCAGCCAAGTGGGAGCTGAAATTTTAAATTTATCAAATCCAGGTGATTATCCACTTGACGATTATGAAGACCCTGATTTTGAAATAATAGAAATAGAAGACTAAGTTTTAATTTATAGAGCATATTTGATAAAACAAAAATAAGGAACCCTAGTATATTAAAATACGAAGATTCCTTATTTTTTATTCTAACTATAAATTATTTTTAATTAACTTATCTTTAACGCCTAGAAATGCTCTCCGTTTTCGTAATACTTCTCTTTTTCAAAAACTGTGAAAGCTAAGTCCATGCTTTCTATATTTAAGTTTTCTCTTATGTTATTAGTTATTATCTTTGCAACTATATCCTGCACTTCTTGCCCTCTGTCAAACCAAGCAACTTCAACAAATGGATAAACATCTGCTATTTTGCCATCTCTTATAGCAACAGATTTTATACATT
>OBZR01000953.1_pt1 | contig 12880 bp, 11 predicted proteins | sample 1495541 | NCBI WGS metagenome assembly OBZR01 (sample SAMEA2580240, study PRJEB22360) | human gut metagenome | biome: human gut; feature: human-associated habitat; material: faeces | place: Denmark | collected 2008/2010 | reverse complement strand
TCTTAACTAGAGATGCTAGAATGAAAGAAAGAAAGAAATACGGATTAAAGGCTGCCAGAAGAGCACCTCAATTCTCAAAAAGATAGTATTACCTTATATGGTATTTATGAAAGTCTTGAAGTTATTAACTTCAAGGCTTTTTTGCTATATAAAAATAATTAATTAGAGAAAATATATGCGTTTAGAACTTAGTTATAAATAAAGAGGAGATCAAAAATATGTATATTTTTATTATGGACTTTAGTCTGTTGAGTATGCATACATGCTCAACAATAAACCACCCGCTTTGTGGGTTCAACACATATTACGGGTGGTTATGATTTTTATTTTTGGTTTTTTAATATTCTCCATAATGTGCTACGACTAATGCCTAGACGAGCAGATGTCTTCTCCTTGTTATTATTCTCTTCTAGTAAAACTCTTTGAATTATTTTATAATTTATCTCATCGAGTGTGCCATTTAATAGAAAATCATCAGAAATGGCTACTTTAGGTTTTGGTTCTTGGCTTAATATTTGCTTCACGTCACGTCTAGAAATATATGGAGTATCAGTGATTAATATTAGCTCTTTTAGTACATGTTGTAGCTGATCTAAATTTTGAGGCCAAAAATAAGAAGTCATCATTTCCATAGCTTCCGTATCTAATCCGATAATTTGTTTACCCAAAGCAGTATTTAAACGGTGAATATACAACGCAATGATGTTGGAAAATTCATCAATACGCTCTCGAAGTGGCGGCAACTTTAATGTAAGACAAGATAAGTGGTTCTCACAGAAATAACGAACAGTTTTTATACCTTTAGCATACGCTTCATCATCAACGAGAGAGACAATTAAACGCATTCGTTTGCATAGATTAGTACAATCAATATAGTTAAATAGCTGGTCTAACTGTTGTTTGGAAAGTGCTGCTGGATTTTTCAGATGAACCGTACAGTTGACACTATTTAGTGGAGAATTTTCATTTTTAATCAATGAATTCCATTTGCGCTCTCCCATAAGAGAACAATCAATAGTTACTAAAGGCGAATTTACATAGTGACTATTTTTATATAATAGATTGGCTACTTTACTTTTTCCTGTACCAGATTCGCCAATAATAAGAACAGGAAGGCGACTTTTGCTGTAATGTTCTATTATTCGGGATAAATCACTGCCTTGGTTTGTTCTGTAAAATGGTACAAAATCATCAGTAGTGATGCTGGTATGATTGGAAATGACTATACTTGGATCGTTTTCACGTGTAAATGCTTCTTGTCTATGAATCGAAATTGCTGTATATTTCTGATTTTCATATAAAAGATGGCGATTAGATAATGTATATAGATCATTTCTAATCTGTTCTACAAAAGTCTGGTTTGGAACTTTGAGAAAGCTTTTTAGATGTACTTGTACCAAATTCATTAGTGAGGTATTCATTTCATCTATGGCAATGCTAGAAAACCATAATGTTCCAGCAGGAGAATAGATTAAAACTTCTTGATCATTGTCTGTTAAAATTGCTTGAAATAAATCTTTTTGTTTATGCACATATTTAGATGAGCGTACTAGTTTTACCGCTTCATCTATAGCACGTTCAATGCTTTCTACACCAGAAGAAATCAGTAGAGGATTCATACCAAGTTCTTTGGCTGCATTTGCACCGGTCATATCGCATAACACAAAAGTACAACCCTGATCTTTTGCCTTACGTAGATATGGCAGAGCATCTTCTTTATTAGAAAATGTGAAGATATCAATGTTGTACTGAAGCAAGTCACAGAGTAAATGGGCACAATTAGTAATGCCTGGAAAACCGGCAATCACAAATTTGCCTGCATAGCTTTCAGCCAACTTAATGCTACGGAGTATGTCATATACAGAAATAGAAATATCGATTACTGGAATCTCTACTGATGATCGAATTAGTTCGGCAGTTCCCCCTCTAGAGAGAATAACATCATAATTCTTATGAGCCAATTGCATGGCAATTTCCTGTCCTGTATAGAAATCTCCTGTTCGAACTGTAAGAGATACATCATCTCGTTTTTGTGCTAGGTTTGTTATAATATTAGCCATTCCCTCGTATGGGGCAACAGCTAGAATCTTTGTTTTTTGCATAGAATACTCCTTAAAAATTGATAATTAACTTAGGTTGCAAAAATCCACTTTTGTGAAGAGCAACCATTTCCCTTATACTCATTAGTTTTGTAGATAGTCTATGATCCTAGAGTCTACATGAAGTTAAGGGTGATATTTTAAAACATTTAACATAGTAGATAACTATATTGTACGATTAAGTGTTTCAAAATGCAATAATTATTTTACGATAACGTTTCAAAATAATACGAAAAAAAGTTTTATATCGTTGAAAATATATGAAAAATTAGATATTATTAATTTAACAAGATAAATATCGTTTCAAAAAGAAACAAATATAGAAAGAGGAGATTGATTATGAAATATCAAATTAAAATTCCATCTTGTGTTTTTGGTGGAGAAGGAAGTATTGAAAACGTTAAACATATAATAGAAAAAGAAAATGCAAAAAAAATAATCGTATTTACAGATAAAGGAATTCGTGCTACTGGTTTGCTAAACCTTTTAACAAATTTATTAGACGAAATTAATATACAATATAAGGTATTTGATAATTTGGCTTCAGAACCATCTTATCAAGATGTAGAAAAACTTATGGAACAAGTAGAATCTTATGATGGTGATTTTATTGCAGCCATCGGTGGAGGAAGTGTCATGGATGCAGCAAAACTTTGTTGTGTATTAAAAAATGCAGAATATACAGTAAAAGATTTATTAAATGATCCAACACAGGCTAAAAAACAAATTAAAACAGTAATGATACCTACTACTTGTGGAACTGGTTCTGAAGCAACTTGTAATGCTATAGTAGCTATACCAGAAGAACAATCAAAAAAAGGAATAGTTAACGATGCAATGATTCCTGATTATGTAGTATTAGATTCTCAAATGATAGCAAAATTACCAAAAACTATAGTAGCTGCTACTGGTGTAGATGCATTAGCACATGCTGTGGAATGCTATACTTCAAAAAAAGCAACACCATTTTCAGATACATATGCTGTAGCTTCTGCAAAATTAATTTTTCATAATATTAGAGAAGCTTATAATAATCCAGAAAATATGGAAGCAAAAAATAGTATGATGCTTGGTGCATTCTATGGAGGTGTAGCTATCACAGGAAGTGGAACAACAGCAGTTCATGCATTATCCTATCCATTAGGTGGTAAATACCATATTGCACATGGTGTATCTAATGCTATATTATTCGCACATGTAATGGATTTTAACAAAGATGCTTGTGAAGATAGATTAGCAAAATTATGTGATGCTGTATATCCAGAAATGTCAGCAAAATCTATGGAAGAAAAAGCACAATATATAATAGACCAAATTGCAGACATAGTAAAAGTGACAAATATACCAACTGATTTAAAAGAATTTGGTGTAAAAATGAAAGATTTAGATTTTCTAGTAAGTGCAGGAAGTCAACAACAAAGATTATTAGTAAATAATATGAAAGAATTAAGCTTAGATGATATAAGAAGTATCTATTTAAAAGTTTTAAAATAGACAGAGTAAAAAAGGAGAAGATCGATTATGAAGAAACCCATTATTGGAATCACTATGGGTGATCCTGCTGGAAATGGATCTGAAATCACAGTAAAAGCACTTTCAAATCGTAAGATGTATGAAAATTGTAAACCAGTGATTATCGGAGATGCAGCTTGTATGAAAGAAGCAGTAAAGATTGCAGGTATGGAAGATATAATTAAGATTAACGCAATCAAAGATGTAAAAGATGCAAAATTTGAATATGGAATTATAGATGTCTATGACATGGGACTTGTAGATATGGATAAACATGTATTCGGAAAAGTATCTAAAATGTGTGGTGAAGCAGCATATCAGTATGTAGTAAAAGTTATTGAACTAGCACAAAATGGCGACATTGATGCAACCGTTACCAATGCACTAAACAAAGAAGCCATCAATATGGCTGGACATCATTATTCTGGTCATACAGAAATTTATGCAGCATTTACTCATACAGATAAATATACTATGATGCTTGCACATGAAGATTTAAGAGTTGTGCATGTATCTACACATGTTTCATTAAGAGAGGCTTGTGACAGAGTAAAAAAAGAAAGAGTTTTAGAAGTAATAAGAATTGCCAATGAAGCTTGTAAGGCAATTGGTATCGAAAATCCCAAAATTGGTGTTGCAGGGTTAAATCCACATTGTGGAGAAAATGGATTATTTGGTACGGAAGAAATTGAAGAAATTCAACCAGCAATTAATGAGGCGATGAAGGAAGGCATTTGTATTCCAGAGAAGAAACCTACTCCTCCAGATAGCATCTTTTCTAAAGCAATTGGAGGATGGTATGATATTGTGGTAGCTATGTATCATGATCAAGGTCATATTCCATTAAAAGTGAAAGGTTTTGTATATAATAAAGAACTAAAAAAATGGGATGCAGTTGCTGGTGTTAATGTAACACTTGGAATTCCAGTCATCCGTGTATCTGTAGATCATGGAACAGGTTTTGATCTTGCAGGAAAAGGTAAGTCAAATGAATTGAGTTTAGTAAATTCCATTGATTATGCCATTAAACTTGCTGTAAATAAAAAGTAGCAGGAGGAGTAAAATGGTTAAATTGATTATTATTGCAGATGATTTTACAGGGGCATTGGATACAGGAATTCAATTTACAAAATGTGGAATACAGACGCAGGTATTTACAGAAATACCACAAAAAAGTGAGAGTATTGAACCATCTACAGAAGTACTTGTTATTGACTCTGAGTCAAGACATATGTCTGCAAGAAATGCCTATGAAGCTGTAACGGATATCATGAAATGGGCAGAAGAACTTGACGTGGAAATCATTCTAAAGAAAACAGATTCAGCTCTTCGTGGCAATATAGGAAGTGAATTACAGGCAGCTCTAGATTTTGACAAAGAAAATACGATTTACTTTTTGCCTGGATATCCAGAAATTGATCGTGTGACAGTTGAAGGGACACATTATATCTCAGGAAGTTTATTGGAGGATAGTGTATTTGGAAAAGATCCGTTTGAGCCAGTAAAACAGTCTTATATTCCAAATATTATCAAGGAGCAAAGTTCAGTACAGGTGGAATGCTTGAGTCAGCAACAAAAAATTGAAACAGTGGATTCAATGGATAAGAAAATTGTAGTCTGTGATGTGCAAAAAAAAGATGATATTAGAAATCGTCTTATGGAATTAAGACAAAAGAAACAACTACGTCTTTTAGCTGGGTGTGCAGCTACAGCAGAGAGTCTTGCTAATATTATGGATTTTCATAAAGAAAATTGTATGAATTATAAAAAGACAAATGGACTTCTAATATCTTGCGGAAGTTTGAATGAAATTACTGCAAAACAGCTTGATTATGCTGAAAAGTGCGGTTTTATCCGCAGACATTTTACTATTGAACAAAAACTTAATACCGAGTATTATAATACAGATGCTGGAGAAAAGTTTTTAAAAGAAATGGTGTTACTTTGCAAGACAGAACAAAAAGTGATGATTGATTCTTTTGACCAACAGGAGGATATAAATGATTATCTTTCAGAGTATGGAATATCAAAGGCAGAAGTCAGAAATACAATACCATATGCTCATGGAAAAATCGTGAATTGTCTAGCACAGGAAAAAATAGATACAACGATTCTTATGACTGGTGGTGACACGCTAATGGGATATATGAAACTGATTGGAAGTATTCAACTAAAACCTGTGTGTGAAATCGAACAGGGTGTAGTACTTTCAATTCTTGACAATAATGGATTTCAGCAGCAGGTTATATCAAAATCCGGAGGCTTTGGAACACTAGATGTATTTGAAAAGATAGCAGAAAAAATAATTAGATAATATATAAATTATAGAAAAAGGAGATAAAACTTATGAAAAATATCGAATTAAAAGGAATTATTACACCAATTTTAACACCTATGAATACAGATGAAAGTATAAATACTACAGAACTACTTACACAAATTGATCGTCTTATTGATGGTGGAGTTCATGGAATATTCCCATTCGGAACAAATGGAGAAGGTTATATATTAAGTGAAAAAGAAAAATGTGAAGTATTAGAAGCAACAATTGATCATGTAGCTGGACGTGTTCCAGTGTATGCAGGTTCTGGATGCATATCTACAGCAGATACTATTCGTATGAGTAAAGAAGCTGAAAAATTAGGAGCAGATGTATTATCAATTATTACACCTAGTTTTGCAGTAGCATCTCAAAAGGAATTATATGATCATTATGTAGAAGTAGCAAAACATGTAGATACTCCAATTGTTTTATATAATATACCAGCTCGTACAGGTAATAAATTATTACCAGAGACTGTAGCAAAACTTGCAAAAGATGTAGATCTTATTATAGGAGCAAAAGATTCTAGTGGAGATTGGGACAACTTAAAGGCATACATTACAGAAACTCGTGAATTAGATAAAAAATTCTATGTATTATCTGGAAACGATTCATTAATACTTCCTGCATTAAAAGAAGGTGGTACAGGTGGAATAGCTGGATGCTCTAATGTATATCCTCATGTATTATCATCTATTTACAATCTATTTAAAGAAGGTAATTTAGAAGAAGCACAACTTGCACAAGATTCAATAGCAAGCTTCCGTGCAGTATTTAAATATGGTAATCCAAATACTGTTGTTAAAAAAGCTGTATCTATGTTAGGTTATCCAGTTGGGGATTGTAGAAGACCATTTAATTATCTATGCGATGAAGGTGTAGAAGAATTAGCAAAAGTATTAAAAGAAAACGCTGATAAAGGTATGAAATAAGAGTTACGGATAAAGGAGAAGAAAAAAATGAAATTTGTTATGACACAAGCTGTTTGTCCAGAAGGAATGCAGATGTTAGATGGTATTGCAAATATTTATGTAGCAGATAACCAAGATCCAAATAATTATTTAGATGAAATGAAAGATACAGATGCTTTGATTGTAAGAATTGCAAAATGCGATGGAAATGCAATTGAAAATAGTCCAAATCTAAAAGTTATAGGTCGTACTGGTGTAGGATACGACTCTGTAGATGTGAAGACAGCTACAGAAAACGGAATTCCAGTAGTTATCACACCAGGTGCTAACAATCGTAGTGTAGCAGAACATGCAGTAGCTATGATGTTTGCATTATCTAAAAATTTAGTTGAGGCACAAAATGAAATGTGCGGCGGTAATTGGGAAATACGTGGGGCTAAAAAAGCATTTGAGTTAGAAGGTAAAACAGTTGGAATATTAGGTCTTGGTGCAATTGGAAGAGAAACGGCAAAGATTTGCCGTGGATGTGGAATGAAGATTGTCGCATACGATCCATTTATGTCTAAAGAACAAGTAGAGGAACAGGGTGCAGATTACTATGCAGATTATGTAGAATTGTTAAAAGTAAGTGATGTAGTATCGATACATGTTCCACTTACAGAAGAGACAAAAGATATGATTAGCAAAGAACAGTTTAAAGTAATGAAATCAACAGCACTTATCATTAACTGTAGTCGTGGTGGCATTGTTAATGAAGAAGATTTAGTAGAAGCATTAAAAGAAGGTGTTATTGCAGGTGCTGGTACAGATGTATTTTGTAATGAACCTCCAAAAATGGATGATCCACTACTAAACTGTCCAAATCTTATTGTTAGTCCTCACTCAGCAGCACAGACAAGAGAAGCTGTAATTAAGATGGCACAGATGTGTGTAAAAGGTTGTCTAGCAGTTGTAGAAGGAAAAAAATGGCCTTATGTAGCAGATAAGTCTGTCTATGATCATGAAAAATGGAAAGATGCTGAATGGGTAGAAGTATAATATATGTAATATAAAATAGAGAGCTATTCGGCATATGAATAGCTCTATGGAACACTAGATAAAAATATAACATAAAGGGGAAGAATTGATTATGGATTCAAGTATTATTTCTATTATAATCGTATTAATTACGATGGGATTATTTGTATGGAACAAACTTCCAATCAGTGTAGTTTCAATTTTAGCTTCACTATCAATGGCATTATTTATTCCAGAGATGGAACTTTCAGCAGTATATAGTGGATTTAGTGCAACTGGTTGGCCAATGGTTGTTGGTATGTGTATTGTCAGTGCAGCGCTTTTTGAAACTGGTATTGCAAGACAAATTGGCGAAAAAATCGGAAACTCTTTTCTTGCAAAAACAGAACGTAGATTTATAGTAACTGTTAGTGCGGTTTGTACTTTAATGTCAGGATTTATGAGTAATAACGGAACTGTTGCAATTTGGATGCCTATCATTGCAATAGTAGCAGCAAATTCATGTGGACGTATTCGTTCTAAAATGGTAATTTTTCCTGCAGGAACAGCAGCAGTTATTGGTGGCGCTTGTACTTTAATAGGATCTACATCTCAGTTGGCGGCAAATTCAGTACTTCAAGGATATGCAGGATTCGAAGAAGGTCTAGGTATGTTTGATATGACTAGAATTATGCTTCCAGTAGCAATTGTTCAAGTTATTTTCTGGGGGACTATTGGATATAAACTTCTAGACAAAGTATTAAAACCAGAAAATCCTGATTTTGATAAAAATAATATGTATGCAGCTTCAGAAATACACAGACTAGAACAAAATACTCAGGTATCTGATTCAAAAGGTAAAATAGCACTTGCAACTATGATTTTATGTATTATATTATTCGTATTAAGTGGCTTCCAACCATTTAAACAATACATTAATATTGGTATGATTGGTCTTTTTGGTGCATCAATTGTACTTGCAAGTGGATGTATATCTGTAAAGAAAGCGTATGCAGAACTACCTTGGGATGTATTAGTATGTATCGGTACTATTTCTGGTATAGGAACTGGATTAGATGTATCTGGTGGTGGCGCATTAATTGCTAACTTTGTACTGAATGCTTTTGGTGGACAAAGTGCTTCAGTTATAGTATTAACTATTGTAATTGCTATATTGACTAGTCTACTAACAAATATTATGTCTAATAATGCAACAGCAGCTATGTTAACTCCTATTTGTATAGCAATGGCGATTTCTCTAGGTATTAGTCCATTACCTTGGGTTATTCTAATCGGGGCATGTTCTAATTTAGCAATTGCAACATCTTTCGGAACAGCTGTAAATATGCAGATTCTTCCTGCTGGTTACGAATTTTTAGATTTTGTAAAAATTGGAGGACCATTGTTAGTAATTTTAATTGCAGTCATTTCAATCAGTAGTGTAGTATTTTTATTCTAAATAAGAATTAAAAAACATTTCGTAATACATATATTATCTCTTAATTAGCTAAGAATTAAAGTGCAATTAATAGTGCTAAGAAATTGGTGTTTATAACAATATAAGTTATGAAAACGTTAATATAAGTTAGGTATAAAGAGAGCATTCCTATTTTAGGGTTTATAAGTATTTTGGTAGGAGGATATAAAGATAATGGCACAAATATTAGCTATTTTAATTTTTATATGTATGTTTGTTTTAATTGTATTGGATAAAATAGAGAGGCATATAGTTACAATGGTATGTGGTTTTTTAGTGATAGTACTTGTATTTTGCCTTTCTATGAATGATTTAAATGCAGTTTTTCAAACTTTAAATATAAAAAGTATTTTTGACATTGAGTTTTGGTATTCCAGTGGATCTGTAAAAGAATCTAGTACAGGTATAAATTGGTCTACCGTAATATTTATTGCTGGAATGATGGTAATGGTAGAAGGAATGGGAAAAGCAGGATTTTTTAGATGGCTTTGTTTAAAAATTGCTAAAATGGTTGATTATAAAATCATTCCAATTTTAATTACTTTCATGATTATGTCCGGTTTTCTAGCGATGTTTATAGATAGTATAACAGTAATTTTATTTTTAGTTGCAGTTACGATTGAAGTTAGTAATCTGTTTAAATTCAATCCAGTTCCAATTATAATTTCTGAAATATTTTGTGCTAATTTAGGAGGCTCTGCTACTATGTGTGGAGATCCTCCTAATATTATAATCGGGACATCATTAGGATATAGTTTTGGCGATTTTATTACAAATACAGGTGTTATTGCTTTAATATCTATGGTATTTATTATTTTTTACTTTTATATATGTTTCAAAAAACAGCTTATAAATAGTTCTGTTGAACTTATAAATCGAGATTCAGAATGTTTAATGGCTGTTAATGGATCAGATTTTAGTTATGAAGGAGAATATACTACAAATTATCCAGATCCAAAAGATGCCATAGTAGATAAAAAAAGATTTTTAATTAGCTTTATTATATTTTTTATAGCTATTTTACTTTTAATAACACATGCTCAGACAGGGCTTACAGTAGCATCTATTGGAGTGTTTGTAGCAGCTATTACTTTAGTTACTTCAAAAAATGATGCTCTAGACTTAATTAAAAGAGTTGATTACAAGACAATCTTGTTTTTTATAGGACTTTTTATAGTAGTAGGAGGGTTAGAGCAAACTGGAATACTAGAAAGTGTGGCAAATTTAATTGGCAAAGTTAGTGGAGGAAATACAAAAATTATGATTGCAATTATAATTTGGATATCTGCTATAGCAAGTGCATTTGTAGATAATATTCCATTTGCTGCTACTATGATTCCAGTAATTCAAAGTTTAGCTATATCACAAGGTGTTCCATTATCGACACTTGCATGGACATTAACTATGGGAACTGATATAGGTGGGAGTGCGACACCTATTGGGGCATCGGCAAACGTTGTAGGTATTTCAGTTGCTGAAAAAGAAGGATATTCAATTAGCTGGAAAGGGTATTGTATGTATTCTGTGCCAGCTACGGTAATAGTAATATTGATATCTATGATCTACATTTTTATTAAGTATATTTAAGGATAAAATCTAAAAAATTGACATTAATTCACATAAATGAAATATACGCTGAATACTTTGGAGATAACAAACCTGCTAGAGTTTGTGTAGAAATTGCTAGACTTCCAAAGGATGTAAAAGTTGAAATAGAATTAATAGAAGTATTATAAATAAATATGAGGCTATCGCAAGATATTTGCAGATAGTCTCTTTTTAATTTATGCTTAAACTAAAAGAGAGTTGCTAAAAGACTGACTGATTTTGCACTCTATTTTTTGATATAATTATATTAATTATGATGCCGTCTAATTTTATAATGACAGTTAGATTTACTGTCGACAGCGTAGTTTTGGGAATAATATTTAAATAAAAAATATTAAAACAAGGGTATATGGAGGATAATAGCATGTATGAAACTCTATATGAATTTACGAAGACTGAATGCTATTTAAAAAGTGTGGGAGCAGGAATAATAGTTACTGGATTGTGGTTATTTATATTATTTAGTATTATTAGAAGTTATTTAAAACTAAAAAAGACACTACAAGCTGAAAAAATCGATTTGAACCAAGTAAAAAATGATGATGAATATAAAGAAATTAGGCTAGTAACAATAATTGTTATTTTAGCAACTCCGATTGTAATGGCTATTATTATATCTATGCGTAGGGATACTTTCATATCGTATAACTACCTTTATAATGAGTATAAAAATGGAAATTGCTATACTGTAGAAGGTCAAGTTGAAAATTATAAAGTTTATGATGTGGGAAACGATACTGGAGGAATAAGAGTTATAGAATTTAGTGTAGATGGAGTATTATTTATAATAGATAGAGATTATGAAGTATATAATGAAATTAGAGATAGTTGTGCGGTAAAACATAATGGACAAACATTAAAAGTAACATATATGCTAGAAAAAGACTTGGATCTTGATAAATATTATATTATAACTTTCCATGATAAAACACATAATGGAATCGTGAAAATAGAAGAGAAAGTAGAATAATAGTGGTTTTATTTATTATAAAGTGGCATCTTTGATGCCATTTTTATATATATAAAAAATATTTTACAAACTAGTTGACATAATACAAATTTAAGAGTATAATTGCTAATATTATTAGCTATTTTAGAAAAAGGGGATGTTGAAATGGAATTAGTATATTTTATTATTATAGCAGCATTTTCAGCTGTACTTTGTCAGCTTATCAGTAAATTTAAGCCTTCAATAGAGGAAAAAGCTACACAAATTATATTTGGTGTGATGATATCATTATTCTTGATGATAAGTATTGCCCCTGTAAATATTTAAATGTAAAGAACTTCAATATTGACAATATTGGCGTTTGTGCATACAATTAACTAATAAAGTTAGATAATTAGAAAGGGAATGAATAAATGGACTATTATGTTTTAGCGAGAGAACTGATGAGTTTGAAATCTGGTATTAAACATATTCAGTTTGATAGAACAATGTCTAAGCTGAACCAGGGAGGATTATTTGTTTTAAATTATCTCGTAGATCACCAAAAAACTGCTTATCCAAAAGATTTGAGTAAAAGTATGGTAGTGAGTACAGCGAGGATTGCAACGATTCTAAATCATTTAGAAAAAGATGATTTCATTACGAGAACAATTGATCCGAAGGACAATCGTCAAATTATTGTTAAATTAACTGAAAAGGGCGATAAGTATATTCAAAAACAGCGAGATGAAATGTTACAAAAAGTAGTCAAGATGTTAGAATGCTTAGGACCTGAAGATGCTTTGGCTTATATTAGAATTCAAAAAAAATTAATAAGTAGTATTTATAATGAAATGAAATAATTAATAAAAATACGGATATTTTTAGTTGAATATAAAATTATATTCGTGTATAATATGTTTGTACAACAAAGAACGGTCAAGCGACTGGTGGAAAGCATCAAAAGATGTGTAGGATAACCTACAGGGAGCTTGATTATATATTTAGAAATTGCCGACCGCCTGG
>OBZR01000945.1_pt1 | contig 12986 bp, 14 predicted proteins | sample 1495541 | NCBI WGS metagenome assembly OBZR01 (sample SAMEA2580240, study PRJEB22360) | human gut metagenome | biome: human gut; feature: human-associated habitat; material: faeces | place: Denmark | collected 2008/2010 | reverse complement strand
ACGCTTAGTTCCGCTCAAACCCAAGATAGCGGGTGCCCTGAAAACTCAGCTTTCCAATGTCGCCCTCCACAAGCATTCCGTAGTCCGAACCATCTACTTCAAGTTCCATGCGGTCGCCGCTTTCCACCTGAAAAGTCACATAGTATGACGTGAACGTGCTGGTGTCGTATCCGTGCGCACCGGACACATCTCCGGCATTGGCACTACTGGAATGCGAAACATCGGTACGCTTTGCCACCACCGTTGCCGGAACGGTAAGCCGCGGCGAGTGGTTGTTTTTATTCCATGTGCGGAGATTTGAAATTAGGGCAAAGAAAAACATTCCCATAAAAAGCAGGAACAGGATTGGGAAAATGAAGCTGAATATAGCGTCAAACCATCCAAAAAACATTTTACTCCTCCAAAATTTCTTCCAGCAGGTTCTTTACGTCATCCAGAAAAGATTCTTCTCCAATGGTATTGATTTTGAAGAAGACCGCTTGACTGCCGCCTGCGGTAATTGCAGACAGCCGAATCGGGTTATCTCCATTCTGGAACATGGTCAGCGTCAGACTCAGGCGGTTGCCGCCCATCATGCTGTACCGTTCAAACACCCGGACACTGCACCGGGTATTGCCCTCTTTGAAATCGCTGCCTGCCTCTAAATCTGCCGACCAACTGCTGTCCGGGATTTCCTTTTCCAGCTTCCAAAGCAGCTCGTCAAAGTTTTTGTTTCGGATGGTCTTTTCAAAGATTGCCATAATGGTTCCTCCGTTCTGACAATTAAAAATCGGTCCCTTATTTTTGATACGAGCAGAGCCACAGGAAAATTGCGGAGAAATCGCTTGAAGAGAGGAATTTTGTCTGATTTGATTATAGCATATCTTTTGGAAGAACAAAATACTTTATGTACGCCGCCCGCAGGCGGCAAAGATCAGTCCAGTGGAAATTCCAATTCAGCAAACTCCGCATCGGTCAGCAGTTTCAGCTTCTCGATAACACCCTCCGACAGTTCCCGCAGGGCAGTCTCATCGGGCATCAGGTAGCACTGCATCAGCCGCAGTTCGTGCACCAGCCCCAGCCGGGTTCCGGAGTTATAGAGCATCATCAGGGTCAATTCTTCGTGGTCAAAGTTCATGTTCATCCCTCGCTTTCCGGCAGACGGTGGGGTTGCACTCCGGGGCATCGCACTTCTCTTTGAGATTCATCAGCACCGAAGGGCGTTCCGGCTGCTTGTCCAGAAACCCCTGTAAATCTTTGAAGCCGATGCTGTCCACATAATGCACAGACACCTCGCCATTGCGTTTGAGTGCGATCACATCGCTGACCGATAGGCTGTGTCCCTCAAAATCCTGCGGACGGGAGAGGTTGAACATCTGAAACAGTTCTTCCAAAACCTCATTGTTCGGAGCATCCTGCCACATGGCAGGCAGATCAGCATAGTAAGTGACCTCGTAATGTTCCGGGTCTGGCGTTTTGCCCCGACGATGCAGTTCCCGCATGGAAGCAAATCTTTCATCGAGGATTTTTTCGTCATGCCGCAGCTGCATCACCATATAAACATCGCACCCTGCGTTCAGAAACTTCTGAGGGATGTCCGTCATGGGTTCGCCGTCAAAATTCTGGCTCCATTTTTGCTGCATAGCTCACCTCACAGTTCCGGCGCAGAGCGTACAGACGATTTCGGCGCAGACGTATCGCTTGCCAGTTCTGCCAGCTTTTCCAATGTGGAGGGGCGATGGTCTGCGCTCAGTTCTTCTGCTTCCGCAACTTTATCCATGACGGCATCGTAGTCCTGCAACAGCCGCCGCCCCTTTTCCATGTGGTGCGCTTCCAGAATCTGCTCACGGGCTTCCTGAATGGTCAGTTCCGGGGCATCCAACTGCCCGCCGTCCATCACAGAATAATCGCTGTGGTAGAGGGTGTAGTCCCATCCATCCTCACAGGACTGTATGGCAAGGTAGCCTTTGCCGCCCAGTTCCCATGCAGCCTGCTCGTCCTGTGTCTGAATCTCCGGGTAGAAGTCGGCATGGTTTCGTTCCATGACCTCGGCAAACTGGCAGATGTGGAACACATTGCCCAGACCGCCCATGTCAAAGTGATAATCATCCAGATGTTCCACCCGTGCCGTAAAACTGCGCCCATCCGGGTAATCCACCTGAATCACGCCGCCATCTGGAATGCGATAGAGGTCATCATAGTGGCTGTTGATGAGACGAATATCCTTCGGCAGCGTTTCCGGCTCCCAGATGCGCCGTCTGCCGATGCCCGCCTGTGGGATGTTTTCGAGGATCTTTACGCTTTCCTGTTGGATGATCTTGCGGTCATCGTCCGAAAGCTCAAACAGATACCAGTTCCGGGCAGCAGGAATGGCGTTCCGTCCATCCGGCGGCAGATTCTTTTCCGAGATCTGCCCACTTTCCAGCGGCTCGCCAGTTACCTTGTTGTAGGTGGCAAAGCCGACCCCTGCACCGTTTTCCCGGAGGTGGAGATAGCGTTCATCGTTGATAAGGTAGACCGCTTCTTTTTTCTGCTCCATCAGCACCCACCCTCAAATTCCAGACTGAACTTGCTGCGGCCATCGGCCTCACAGGACAGTAGCACGGTGGCGTTGTAGTTTTTTCCCTTGGCACTCTTGCAGTCCTTCAGGCGGACACGGCCATCCCGCAGCAGCTTGTCTGCCACATGAGCGTCCAGCCGCTTACCCAGACGCTTAAAGTAGGCGTTGTCCTTCCACAGCACAAAACGGCAAGGATTGGATTCACAGAACCATCCCTTTTCACGCTCCACAACATTTGCACCGCAATTCGGACAGACACCAATGATTTTGTTTTTCATAAACGCATTCGCTCCCTTCGCAGCCTCGGTGGTTTTTACCAGCGAGGAGATCGTCTCTTTGATTTCAGTCATAAAAGTTTCCGGCTCCATTTCGCCACGCTCGATTCGCAGCAATTTCGCTTCCCAGTCAGCCGTCATATCCGCAGACTGGATTTCTTCGGGCATTACGGTAATGAGGGCTTTTCCCTTATCCGTGGGCAGCAGCACCTTGGTTTTCTTGGTGCCCTTGCGTTCCAGAAAGCCCTTCTGCACCAGCTTTTCGATGGTGGCGGCTCTCGTTGCCGGGGTGCCGATGCCCTGACGTTCTACGCCCTCCGGCATACTGTCTGCACTGGCGGTTTCCATCGCATGAAGTAGAAGGTCCTCTGAAAGCTTTTGTCAAGGGGGTGCGTGGATATTTTTCATATTATTTACGCAGATTCTCTCTCTGCTTCTGCCTGAATAATGCGTTTCAACCTGTCCTCAGCAGTCAAACCGCTACTATGGTCAAAAAACACTTTGACTTTATAATTTGTTTTGCCTTGCTTAATCACAAAAACTCCATCCGGTTTATTTTTCTCCGAATGGTTATTTGGGGTGGGTAGTGTACTGTTCACGATATTTGTCATACGATATTCCTCCTAATTAAATGAAAAAAGCCCGACAAGGAAAGGTCTGACAACGAAGTTCCGACAACGGACATCAGAAAACCTTTTTTCTTTATCGGGCGATACTATCTTTTTACTATTTCCTTTTTCTTTATAATATTGGTTGTCATGGTTGTCAGAGAGGGAAAAGTGCCGCAATATCAAGGCTTTCGGGATTTTTGCCCGACAACCAGACCGACAACCGGCTCGACAACCGAAGCGACAACGGACTTTTATTTCTGCTTTAACCATTCTTCCGGAAGCCCTAACTGTTCCATTTCCTCTGTCGGGATTTCTTGAAAACCATCCATGCTGTTGTCAGGCTCGTTGTTGTTCCTGATACGCTCCCAGCCCTTTTGTCGGCGGTAAGGCTCTGGAAAATACCTCGGATTGCTGAACGCCCTCCAGCCTGTGACAGCGTTATTCATAATGTCATTGATCTCTCGCAGTTCCCATTGTTTCGGTTCGTCATAATCATGCCCCAGTGCTTCTTTGTAAAGCTGTTTGGAGCAGACTATGCTGCCGGAGTAGCGTTCCAGATAATCTAAAATCTGTCCTGCCTTTGTGTCCTCCGGCATAAAGTCCTTTTGGTGGGCTTTCAGATAATCGTTCATAGCCGGACTGAATCTCAGACGGAAATTGCCGCTTCTGTAAATCTCCATAGCTTCTGCCCACATCTGATTGATATACTCTCTGGAAGCCTGTTCATCTGCCAAAATATGAACCTCAGCCCTTTCAGGATAGACCATAACCGGAACAAAGCGGCGGTTGCCTGTTCGGTCGAGGGGAAGAAAGTCAAGGGTATTAGAAGAACCTCCAAACACACATTGGCGTTTTCTGTCTGCCGGATGTGTTTCATAGGGTATCTTATAGGTTTCCTTTTGGCGGCTCAGAAAGGACTTGATTTCTTCAATGCTCTTAGCGTTGGCAGTTGCAATCATTTCCGACATTTCAATAATCCAATGCCCCTGCATTTTGCGATACACATTTTCATCATCCAGCTTTTTCAAGTCATCAGAGAACCAGTCATCATTGACCGCAAGCAAGCGGAAGAAAGAGGACTTTCCGGCTCCCTGACCGCCCACAAGACAGAGCATAACCTCAAATTTACACCCCGGCTTAAAGGCTCGTGAGATAGCACCCAGCAGAAACAACTTCAATGCTTCATAGGTGTAATCATCTGTATCAGAACCGAGAAAGCGGTGCAGACAGAAGCGTATGCGTTCCGTTCCGTCCCATTGCAGGGCATTGAGGAAATCACAAACAGGGTGGTAACGGTTTTCGTTGGCAATAACCGCAACTGCGTCTATGATTTTCTTCTCTACGGTCAATCCATAGTTTTCTTCAAAATATAGGAGCAGATATTTCACATCCACATCCGTCAATGTCGGGCTGTCACGATACCAGCCGAGGGGCTTCACAATGTCGATTCTTTCGGTCAGAAGATTTTTTCGGATAGCCCCTTTCAAAAGTGGGTCATATTGCAGAACACGCTTATAATTTGCGGCAGTATTATAAACCTTACCTTTATCGCTCTGCTCTAAGCTGTTTCGGATTTCTTCTACTGTGCATGGTTCTGTCTGCTGACAGTTCTGCAATTCGCTGTTCAAGTTTCAACACCTCCTTTCTCTGTTCTGCCACAAGTGCTTTTCGTTCCTCCAATGAACCATACAGAAGAATATCAAGCAGATATTCGATATAGTTCTTCTTATGCAGTGCTTCTGCAAACAGAGGATTCCATTCCTCATCCGGCTGTTTAGGAGCGTATTTCTTTTCCCATTCTCTAAGAAGATGAAAATAATCTGTCAGCACCTTGTAGCAATGATTTTCTTCTTTTTGATACTTCTGTTCCGGTGTCGGCTCACGAATACGAGGGCGGACACTGGGCTTTTGTCGGCTGTCATAGTTAAGACCAAAATCTTCTGCAAGTTTGACAGCAGCTTCCCTCAGCCCGATACCGAATAGCTTCGCTGTCAGATCAACAGCGTCTCCGGTTGCTCCGCAGCCAAAACAGTAATAGCGTTCATCCAGCTTCATACTGGGGGATTTATCCGAGTGAAACGGACAACACGCCATACCTGTGCGACCCACTTTCAAGCTATAGGCTTCTGCGGCTTGTCGGGCAGTAACATTTTCTTTTACAACTTCAAATACATTCATGTGACTCCTTTCCTGAAACGAAAAAAGCACCTGTCATTTTCAAAGTGAAAACAGCAAGTGCTTTAAAGTTTCATATTTAATTTTAGGTGCAAAGAAGCAGGAGACCTTTTCAGATTTCCTGCTTCTTTTGAAGAAAATTAAATTATATAATTCCGGTTTGTTGAAGAAAGTCAATTACCTCATTAAACTGTTTCTTCTTACCAACATTCTTTAATATCAAAAGAATGATAGTAGAGATTGCAATTTGCATTATTTCAATAAATACCATTAAGAAAACACTTTTAAAAAGCAGCAATATACCTATGAGCCAAAACACCATTGGAATATAATAATACATATATTTCATATCTGTTCGGAGTTTTTTCTGTAATTGCAAAATGCAAGAATTATTATCATTTATAATTTTTACTTGTATCCAATATAGTGAATGACCTCGGAGTTTTTTTCCAGTGTAAAATAAATCAAAGCAATTATTACTTTCTATTTTGCATAGCATCAAATTATCGGAAACAACTTTTGATAACATATAACTTGAAGTATTGTTTTCGATTATAGGGATAATTGTATTTGAGGGAAGTTTGCTTTTTACAGTGTAGTGTTTCATGTGTTCTCGTAACCTCCACTTCTGCGATTTGGAGTGAAATCATTTCAAGAAATAACTTATCTCCATTATACTTCATCAACCTAAAGAATGGAAGATATTTTCTTGCTCCCTAAAGCAAAAGCACCTGTCATTTTCAAAACGAAAATAGCAAGTGCCTTAAAGTTCCATATCCAATTTGGGGTGCAAAACAACAAGTATTCTTGATAATATAAAATATCTGTTAACAATTAAACATCCAAAACTACTTTTTCTTGCTTTATTTGCGAATACTCATCAATTTCTGCTTGCCAATATTTCAATTTTTCTTCTGTGATTTTATTTCCTTTTCCAAGTCGTTCCATATCAGCAATTCGTTCTTCTATGGTACGAATATGCCCGATTTTTTTACTTCGACAACGAGAGAAAAAATCAGATAAGTTTGATGTTAGTTCTATATATTTTTGTGGAGTATCGTGATAGCAAAAAAATATCTTTCCTATATTTTTTCCATCTAATCCGATTAAAATATAATCTCCAAATGAATTTGTTGCAATAGGAAACATCTTATCACTAATCATGTTAAAAAACCAATCAGTAGTTTCAATCATTGAAATATTGTAATTAGAATCAGCTTCTCCTAAACCATAGAACGCCTGAATATCTGATGAAATATTTTGAATGTGAAATACTGTGTCAGGCGTTTTTCCCCCATTGTACTTTAGTAAAAATGCTCTATATTCTACAGGAAAAAAGAAATTATAATGAATCTCTATTTTTTGAATAACGCTCTCTATACTATCATTGCAAAATTTTGAAATTAACATATAAACTCCTCAACTATCAAATATGAAATTTAATGCTACTCGAATATGAGTTTGTTTTATTATACTTCATCAACCTACAGAATGGAAGATATTTTCTTGCTCCCTAAAGCAAAAGCACCTGTCATTTTCAAAGTGAAAAATAGCAAGTGCTTTAGAGTTCCATATCCTGTTTTTTGCTTTTCGCCTGATCTGTCCGGCTGACTTCACGCTCTGCCATTTCTTTCTTTTTGCGGCTCAACTGCTCTATAATGGAACTTTTGGCTTTCTTCTTGATTTGCTCTGTTCCGGCTTTTTTGACCTCCGGTTTCATCAGCGTGGTTTGAATTTTCTGAATGGTTGACTTCATAGCATTGCCGCCATTGATGACCTGCTGCACATGGATGGGAATCGGCTCCTCCACGGCAAACGCCCTGCCCGTGTCCGTCACCAGTCCCGGAAGGGAAGCCGCCATATCCTCCGTCAAAAACCGGCTGTCCGTGCGGGGGTAGGTGATAAGCCGCTTTTCGTAAAGGCTTTGGGCATAATCCAAGGTCTGCTGTGCCGTAAATCCCAGCAGACGGTTGGCATCCCGCTGCAATGCAGTAAGGTCATAGAGCTGCGGCGGGCTTTCGGATTTCTCCTTGCGTTCCATCTTCTGCACCGTGACACGCCCCTCCTTTCGGCATTTGGAAAGCAGCAGTTCGGCATCCGCTTTCTGGGCAAACCGCTTGCTGGATGCGGTGCCGCCGTCCGCAAGGGTCAGGGCAACCGTGTAGAATTTCTCCGGCACAAAGGCGGCAATGGCGGCTTCCCGCACCACCGTCATAGCAAGCACCGGGGTCATAACACGCCCCACCGCCAGCGGTTGACCATACAGACACGAAAAAAGCCGGGACGCATTGATGCCGACCATCCAGTCGGCACGTTCCCGGCAGAGTGCTGCGTTGTACAGCGCATCGTATTCAGTTGACGGTTTGAGATGGGCGAATCCTTCCCGGATGGCATTTTCCTCCATGCTGGACAGCCACAGGCGGGAAACAGGCTTTTTGCACCCGGCTTGCTGATACACTAAGCGGAAGATCAGTTCTCCCTCACGTCCGGAATCTGTAGGATAGTTCTCGGAGGTGACTTTTCTGACGTTGTTATTCAATGGCATCCAATGGGCCGATAAAGCGGTAGAAAATCTGGATTTTCTGGACGTATTCGCCATCGACCTTTTCCGCTTTGGATACCAGAATCTTGTCAATCAGCTGATGCAGAATCTTATAGTTCAGTTCGGTGATGCCAGCGTACTTGCTGACTTCATCAATAAAATCCTGAATCTTGTCCAGCTGATCGTGTTCAGCACGGCCTTCCCGCTCGTACTGCTCAATCTTGTCGGTCAGTTCAGCCTGTTCTTTGTCGTAGCGATCCGCAAGCATTTGAAAACGTTTCTCCGGGAGAAGTCCCTTTGATACGTCCTCATAAAGTTTTGCATACAGGTCTTCGATTTCTGCGATTCGTGCTTTACACTGCTTCAAATCCCGTTTGTGCTGCGCCCGGTCAGAGGACACCCGGAGGTGCATCTGATTTGCAATCTTCTTCACAAGGGCTTCCCGATTGCTCACAGCAGCCTTTGCGTGTGCCTGAATGTCTGCAAAGACAGCTTCATGCAGAACACGGGCTTCCAAATTGTGAGAGTCACAGGCTTTCGCACCATATTTCCGATAAGTGCTGCAACAATAAAAGGTCTGTTCCAGAACGCTGTTGCGTTTGCGCCTGTGCTCAACCTTGACTAACATCGTTCTGCCGCAGTCTGCACAGCGGATAATTCCCTTGAAAATATTGTCGTAGTCGGTCTTATCACACATAAAGCAGCCAGAACGGCTGTAAAGGATGCGCTGCACGTTCTCCCAACGGTCTTGTGGGATGATTGCTTCATGTGTATTCGGAACGATAGCGCGTTCTTCAAAAGGAATATAACGCCGCTTTTTGGATTTCATGGACACGGTGGGCTTGGCTTCATAGATGATGTGTCCGGCGTAGACCGGGCTGTGCAGAACCTGACTGATATAGGCACTGTCCCAATCATACATCTTTTCATCATCAATAAAGCGGCCAAACATCTCTTTCTTGTAGTAACACGGCTTCAAGACTTTTTCATCGTGGAGCCGCTTGGCGATGCGGTGAAGCCCCAGCCCTTCCTCTGCCATTGAATAGATATACTCAACAACGGGGGCGGTGTTCGGGTCGATCACAAGGTGATTGTGGTCGGCAGGGTCTTTCTGGTAGCCAAACGGTGCGCCGCTGGAGATATACTTTCCGCTTTTCTTGCGTGTCCGAAGGGCACTCTTGATTTTTCGGGAAGTGTCTTTGGCGTACATTTCATTGATGATGTTTCGGAACGGGGCAATATCCATCTGAGATTGCTCGTTGGAATCATAACCATCGTTGATTGCAATATAGCGGACACCGTGTTCAGGAAAGAAGATTTCCATATACGTTCCGGTTTCGATGTGGTTGCGTCCAAGTCGGGACTGGTCTTTGGTAATGACTGTTGCCACCTTTCCTTCCCGGATATCATCCAGAAGTTCCTGAAAGGCAGGGCGGTCAGAGTTCGTACCGCTGTAACCATCATCGACATAGTACTGGCAATTCCCGAAACCGTTGCGTGTGGCATACTCCATAAGCATCGCCTTTTGAGTGCGGATGCTCAGGCTTTCGCTGTTTGAACCGTCATCTTTTGACAGCCGGCAGTATAAAGCAGTTACTTTTTTGTCCTTTTCCATGTGTACCTCCATAATGGAAAAGAGACCTCATCAGTCACATTGTAGCGGATGCTGCGTGATGATGCAAGCCCTTTTCCGCAGTAAAACGTCCAATTAACCAGCGGCGAGATACGATTCGGCAGTTTTACGAATTTCTTCTTCCGCAAGCCGCTGAAAAAGCGTATTCATCGGCACATTGCCGATATAATGGCGTTCCACGATCAGGCGCACAGACTTCGGACTTCTCGGCGCACGTTTGCGTGTAGTGGGCTTCTTCTCAGATTTTTCTTTGTTCAAGGGCAGACCTCCTCATTCATGTGGTGCAAATACGGAAAGGAATGGATGGATTCTATTCGTTTTTCTCTTTTTGTTTTATTACGTTGGTTAGGTGAAAGTTTTCTTTGATACAGTCTTAAAGGCTGCTATACTGCATAGGAAAAATCTCTTTTGCAGATGCCATTAAGAATCTGCATCGCAGAATCGTGATTTTGGCGGTTCTTGAATCGTGAAAAACGCAGAACTATTCAACATTTGGAATTTTTACAAAGATGTGATTGGGCGAAGAAAACCGCGTTCGTCTGCGCTCGATCAATCCCGCAGCGTCCAATTCCTTAAGCGCACTGGAAACACTGACCGTGCTGCGCCCTAGCTGCTCAGCCAAAGAGCAAATCGTAAAAATGACAAACACGAATCCACGTTCATCTATCCAGAGATTTTTCTGCGAGAGCGTGGCACGGTCGAGCAGCAGCGCATAAGTCATTTTTGCAGTCTGGCTCAGGTCAAGTTCCAAAAGAAAGCGTGGGTATGGGAGAAACGGCGGCAGCGGAGTTTGCGTGGTAAGATATTCTGAAATGTTGATCACCTCCAGCTGAAGCAGAAATCGGAAACAAAGCGTATGTAACGAGAATTGGTGGGTTCCAATTCTCCAGTCGCAGAAAAGCACGAAACAAGTGCTCAACTGCGTTAATAAGTTAAGGTCTCCCATATTGGTCCTCGACTTCCCTAGGAGTGGGGAATCGTCCGGCGGCGGGCTTGCACCGCACCATTGGCATTTCAGCCACCCCGTCTTCGTTATGACCGGGCTGCGAGTTACAGAAGTACCTTTTGTGAAGTACCGGACGATTGAACTATTCTGTTTTCAAAGAACGGAGTTTTATAGAAAATCTTCGGAATTTAAGGCTTCCGAAAAATTGTCCCTCTACTTACGAGCCATCGAAAACGGCCCAAAAGTAGCCCGAAAAAGAAATTTGTTGAAAAGTTTTTGGAAAATATAGTTGAAGTGGCTGCTTGATTAAAATAACATTGATCCATGGGCGACCGACGGAGGACGAAACTTTGCAGCAGCGGCAGTGCCTGAAGTTGAAAGTGGTCTTGAAAAAGATGCCCTACACTTGGTAGGCATCGAGAACGCCTGTTTCGTAGCATTGGTGAGAAACTTGTAATTGAATTGTAATTCTTGAGACCGAATCTCCGCTTTTGAAAAAATCCTCTCAATAGGTAGGCAACGAAAACAGCCCAAAGACAACCATCTTTTTGAGAATTAACAAAAAGGTCACAAATGACTGGCCTTCAAAGAAACACTTCTACTATTAACAGAAAAAGTGGCCTAAAATGGGGGGTGTTGGAGAAAATTTCCGCCTTAAAAATACGCCTCTACTCACTAGCCAACGAGAATAGTCAAAAGCTAACAAAAACATACGAATTATGTATTTCTGCCACTGATTGCAACGGCGTATCGGTGACAGAAAGATCGTTTAGAGCGATTCTTCGCGGTTTGGGGTGGTGGAAATCGTTTTGTAGTTGGACTTTTTCTGCTGAAGCTGCTCCAGCTGTTTCAGCACCGATTCCTTTTCCGGGGTCTTGCCGCCCGGTGCGGAAAGCTGCTGCTTATTCAGCACCATGTCGATATACTTGCGGATATTTTTCAGGGCAGAGACATCCGGCTGCAAGGTTTCCAGTTTGGTACGCAGTTCTGCGCTGCCGGATTGCAGCGCAGAAAATTCGGCATCCAATGCCGAAAAATCTACCGCTGTGCTGCCGTTCAGTTTCATCAGAGTGCGGACAGCTTTATTAAAGGTGTCCAGCTCCTCTTTGTGCTGGGCGGCATAAGCGTCCTTGGTCAACTTGAAGTTCTTCTTTATAAAGGTGTCGTGGATAGGTTTCAGCTTGGCATGGACGGCAGCAGCGTCCTTGATCTGGGCGATTGCCCGCATACGGTCTTCGTTCTGCTTCAACTGCCTGCGGAGAGGGGCAGCTGTCTGGTTCAGGTTAGAAATTGCAGTGTCCAAATCCTCGATGGTGTTCAGAGAATGGGTTTTCAGGTAGTCCACCGCCCGTTTGACTTCCTCAAAGTCTCGGACAGTGCATTTCAGTTTTGCCTTGCCAGACCAATCGCTGCGCTGTTCGTTGCGGAGATTGAAGTAGTCCACCAGCAGGTCGGACAGCGTAGGCTCCTTCGCCTTTTCCAGTGCGTCCAGAAGAAGCTGCTTCTTTTCGTTCAGGTCTGCAATCCAGCGTTGCAGCCCACGGATGGCGCTGCGGATGGACTGCATCAGGCTGTTGGCTGCACGAATGTCCCGGTTCAGGTTTCCGAGAAAGGTTTCCACTCCACGCTTTTCCATCTGGTGCGCAGCAGGGCCGAGATGCACGGTCGGTATCTGCTGGATGCCCTGTCGTTCAAAGGAGCGCAAGTCAACACGTTCCGGTCTGCCAGCTGCTTCCAGATAGCGGTTGGTGATGGTTTCCCAACCATGCCGCCAGACCTCTGCATACTTCTGGTCGTTCCAGTCCACCGTGTTTTCCTTATGGCACTTCCAGTTGCCAGAAGGAAGTTGGATGCGCTCACCGTTCTCGTCAAGGTCGTAGACCTTGCGGGCTTTTGGAAGCCACTTGCCGTGTTCGTCCATTGCCCGGAGCGTCAGCAGAATGTGGGCGTGTGGATTTCCATCTCCCTTGTCGTGGATGGCAAAATCGGCAATCATGCCCTTGGAAACAAACTGCTCCTGACAAAACTCTTTTATCATGGACAGATACTGCTCTTTCGGCACCTCCACCGGGAATGCCAGCACGATGCGGCGGGCAAGCTGGGAGTTCCACTGGTTCTCCACAGCTTCTACGGCGTTCCAGAGCGTTGCCCTGTCTGCATATCCGGGCGGCGCATGGGACGGCAGCATGATCTCGGCGTGGACAAGCTCTTTCTTCTTGTTGTAGAATTTTGTTTTCTGGTCGTACTCGCTGAACAGCCGTTCGC
>OBZR01000944.1_pt1 | contig 12987 bp, 12 predicted proteins | sample 1495541 | NCBI WGS metagenome assembly OBZR01 (sample SAMEA2580240, study PRJEB22360) | human gut metagenome | biome: human gut; feature: human-associated habitat; material: faeces | place: Denmark | collected 2008/2010 | reverse complement strand
TGTTCATATATTATTTTACAATATAATTTCAAATTTTAATATTCCAATTTGTTATTACAAAAATTAGGAGAGTATTTCTATTTTAGATACTCTCCTTTAACAATTTATATTAATTTTATTTTTTCTCTACTACTACTGTAAACATTGGTGTTGCTGAATATCTCACTTGTTCTTCTTCATTAAAAACTCTTTGATTTATATTTTCATCTATTCTAATTATATTAAATCCAAATTTAGATAAATTATTTCTATCCCATTCAGGTCTTTTTTCTTTTGAAAGTGGAAGTCCATAAGATACATTAGTTAAAGAAACGTTACTCACAGCATATTCAGAATCCTTTTTATAAATTTTTTTATACTTAATATCTGCCTGTTCTCTATCTTTTCGAGATTGTTCATCGTGCAAGTATAAATACCAATTTGCATCAAAATAAACCATTCTTCCGTCTTTTTTTAGAATTCTTCTACAACCTTTAAAGAAATTTTCTATCTCTTGTAAGTTCCAAGTTACATTTCTAGATATAATTAAATCGAATGTATCATCTTCAAATTGAAGATTTTGTACATCCATACTCACAAATTCTACATCTACATTATAATTTTGGGCATTTAATCGAGCTTTTTCTAGCATTGCTTCTGTCATATCAACACCTGTAACATTATGTCCTGCTTTTGCCATCAATATTGAAAATTCTCCTGGTCCACATCCTATATCTAATACTTTTAAACAACCTTTTTTATCAACATTTTCTAATATGGCTTGTGTCCAAATTTCATTTTGATTGCATTGCAATTCTGCATTATTTTGTTCTGAATAAGTTTGCGAGCGATTTGTCCAATATTTTTTTATAGAATCTGATATATGATCAGAACTAAAATCACAATTTTCATCTGTCTTTTGTGCACTAATCATAAACATAGGAGTAGCTCCATATAATAGTTTTTCTTTTTCATCCCATACTCTATCTATTATATTTCTTTCTACTAATAAATTTTTAAACCCTATTTTACTCAAAGTTATCTCATCCCATCGTGGACGTATTTTATCTTCAAGTGGAAATTTTTCTTTTACTATGTATTCTTCTGGCCCTTCAAAAGATTTATAAGCACTACCATATTCCTCTATACAAAGCTTTCTTCTTCTATCATTTTCTATTTTTAATTCTTCATCATATTTATCTAAAAACCAATTTGCATCAAATATTAATAATTTTCCTTTTGGTTTTAATACTCTATGCCATTCTTTATATGCTTTTACTGGTTCAATTAATGTCCATGTAACATTTCTATTTATAATTAAGTCAAAAGTATTATCCTGAAATTCCAAATTATGGTTATCCATTTGAATAAATTCTGGATTTACTCCATTCTCTTTTGCATTTAACACCGCTTGTTCTAACATATTTTCACTACAATCTATACCTACTACATTGTGACCTGCTTTGGAAAGTATTATTGAAAAAAATCCTGGTCCACATCCTATATCTAATATATTTAATCCCTTTTTATATCCAATTTGCTCTTCAATTAAATTTAACCATGCTTGTGGTCTAAAACTATTTAATTCATCTTTTATTATGTTACTATATCCATTTGCATGGTATTCCCATTCTCTTTTTATCTTATTTATTAATTCCAATTTGACCCCTCCCTTATTAAAAACTTAGAAAAACAAAAAATCCATGAATGGATAGATGTTCACATCTTTTTCCTTCATGGATTATAGTTCTCTAATTTATTATTTTTTAGATATATTATTATTATACATGATTTCTAACAATAAATCATTATATATAAATCACAATTTTATTATTTATTCAAATATAAATTGACAATTTTATACAATTATATTATTATTTAAACATAATAATATAATTGTATAAAATTGAGTTATGAAGGCTCTATTACTATCAGAGATAGTAGTGGGCCTTTTTTTACGCTTTTTTATAATTTTTAGCAGAAAGGAAGTGATTATAATAAAACATATGTTTAATATATTAAACTTAAAAAAACTAATAAGCGGCTTAATAATCATCTTGGGAATTACTTTTGTTTCTTTTGCTCTAATGTATATATCTCCTGGAGATCCAGTAGAAATAATGATGTCATCTAATGGTTCTACAGTTTCAGAAGAAGTAATTAATCAAAAAAAAGAAGAATTGGGTTTAAACAAATCTTTTTTAGAACAATATGCAACTTGGTTAAAAGGTGTTGCAACTGGAAATTTAGGTACTTCTATAAAATACAATAGGCCTGTTAGTCAAGAAATCTTATCCAAATTGCCTGCAACTTTATATTTAGCTTTATTATCTTTAATAATTTCTATTATTATAGCTCTGCCAATAGGGGTATTTGCAGCATCAAATAATAATAAAATATCTGAAAAGATAGTACGAATTTTAAGTCTATTTGGTCCTTCGATGCCATCATTTTTTATAGCACTCATACTTATGTATTTTGCTTGCTATAAATTTAGACTTCTTCCTGTATCAAATGACGGACCGAGTGCAATAATTTTACCTACTATTACTATGGTTGTTGGTATAGCATCAAAATTCATAAGACAAATTAAAAGTATTGTTTTAGAAGAGCTTAATAAAGAATATATCATTGCTCTTAAAGTCCGTGGCGTATCTAAAAACCAAATTTTATTTAAACATGTTTTAAAAGGCTGTGCTCTTCCAATAGTCACAATGCTTGGTCTATCTTTCGGAAGCTTATTAGGTGGGGCAACTATAGTTGAAACCGTCTTTATGTGGCCAGGTATTGGTAAATATGCTGTTGAAGCAATATCAAGTAGAGACTATCCTGTAGTACAAGGATATATTGTTTGGATGTCTCTTATATTCTTACTTATAAATTATCTAACAGATAAATCATATTATTTATTTGACCCTCGTTTAAGAAGAGAGAGAGGTGAAAATTCAAAATGATAGATGCAACATCTGATAAAAAAAGTAAATTAATGAAGAATTCATCCAAAACTAGTTTTTCAAATATAATGCTAGATAAAAAAAATAGAAAGATATTAATTTATTCTACTTTAATATTAGCACTGTTTGTTCTAGCACTTATTTCTGACAAAATTGTACCTTACGACCCAATTAAAGCTGATTTAACTACTGTTTTACTTCCACCAAGCAGTACACACTTTTTGGGAACAGATAATTTAGGAAGAGATTTATTTTCTAGAGTTATATGTGGTTTAAAAACTTCTCTATTTTCATCTTTGATTATAACTGCTTTTATATTTTCATTTGGTATGATAATAGGTGTGACTGCTGGATATTATGGTGGAATAATAGACAATATATTAATGAAAATAACAGTTATATTACAGTCTTTCCCAAGTTTAATATTAGCTATAGCTGTAGCAGGTATGCTTGGACCTAGTTTAAAAAATACAATAATAGCTATCTGTATTATTAACTGGACAAAATATGCTAGAATGGCGAGAAGTTTAGCAATTTCAGCAAAAGAATCAAACTATATAAAATCTGCTTTGTTATGTGGTGCAAAAGGGTATCAAATTATACTAACTGATATTATTCCAAACATAGCTTCTACTCTACTTGTTATGGCTATGCTAGATATCGGAGGTATGATACTGGAAATTGCGGGACTATGCTTCTTGGGATTAGGAGCACAACCACCTACTCCAGAATGGGGACTTATGATGAATGAGGCTAGAAAATATATATACAATGCACCTTGGATGATTATTTTCCCTGGTATTGCAATATTATCAGTAGTTTTCTTGTTCAATCTTTTAGGTGATGAATTAAGAGATAGATTTGATATTAAACAATAAACAAAATTTTTTAGTTAGCTGAATACTTATTAAAACAGTATAAAATTTTTTAATTTTAGATAAAGAAATATATATTTAAGGGGGTAATTTCACAATGAAATTCAAAAAATTAATAGCTGTATCTAGTGCATTAATTATGTCATTAGGACTTTTAACAGGATGCAGTAGCAGTAATAGCAACTCTTCTTCAGGAGGAAATACAGGAAAGGATTCAGAAAAATCTCTAGTATTTGCTGATACCCAAGCTCCTAACAACTTAAATCCACATCAAGATTGGAATGGTTGGTACGTAAGTAGATATGGTATCGGTGAAACACTTTTTAAATTAGACGACAAACTAAATGTAGAACCATTCTTAATCGATACATATGAAAATACTGATGATACAACTTGGGTATTCAAATTAAAGGATGGTATAACTTTCTCTAATGGGAATAAAGTTGATGCAGAAGCTGTTAAAGCATCTCTAGAAAATACTATAAAAGAAAATGACCGTGCTGTAGAACTTTATAATATAGATAGTATGGAAGCTGATGGATTAACACTTACTGTAAAAACTAAAGATGCTAACCCTGGTCTACCTGCTAGTTTATGTGAACCAATGGGAATAATAATGGATGTAAATGATAAAGAAAACAGCGATACAAATCCAATATGTACTGGACCATTTGTTGCAACTGGATACAAAGAAAAAACTCAATTTGATGTAGCTAAAAATGAAAATTACTGGGGTGGAGATGTAAAATTAGACTCTGCTACATTTAAAGTTTTAGCTGATACAAGTGCTCTTGATATGGCTACTAAATCTGGGGAAGTTGATGTAGCTGTAAGTATGCCTAATTCTAGTTTAGACGATTATAAAAATGATGATAACTACACAATATCTAGTAACCCTGGTTCTAGAGCTCAAATGTTATTCTTAAATTATAGCAATAAATTCATTCAAGATAAAAATGTTCGTGAAGCTATAAGTTTATGTATAGACAGAGATAAATACAATGAAACTTTAAATAAAGGTGGTTCTACTGCTGCAAAAGGTTTATATCCAACTTATGTTTCTTACTGTGGTTCAGGATATGAATTTAATGTGGATAAGGCTAAAAAATTATTACAAGATGCTGGATATAAAGATACTGATAATGATGGAATATTAGAAAAAGATGGCGAAAAACTATCTCTAAAATTAATAACTTACTCTACAAAAGCTGAATTACCTACTTTCAGTGAAGCTTTAAAATCTCAACTTGCTGAAATAGGTGTAGATTTAGATGTTCAAATAGTTGATAATATTACAGATGAATGTAAAAATGGTAACTTCGACATCTCTTTATGGAGTTTCACTATGTTACCAACAGGTGATCCTCAATACTTTATAGATATAGCATTTACTTCTACTGGAAGTAGTAACTACGGAAAATACAGCAACAAAGAAGTTGATTCTCTAACAAAAGAACTTGACTCTGAATTTGATACTAAAAAACGTGATGAAATAGCTACTGATATAGTTAATAAAGTAATGGATGATTACGGATATATAGCTATAGGACATGCTAATTATACTTACGTCATGAATAAAAAAGTTCAAAATTGTGTAGCAAATCCATCTGAATACTATCTACTTGATGCTAATGTAGATATTCAAGAATAGGAGTGAATGTAATTTGCTTAAAATAGATAATTTAAACATCTCTTACGATAGTGTCCCTATCGTAAGGGATGTTTCTTTAAAAATAAATAAAGGTGAAATTTTGGGAATCGTTGGCGAAAGTGGTAGCGGAAAAAGTACTATTCTTAGAGCTATTATGAATATTTTAGGGAATGATGGGGAAATCGATAGTGGTAATATTACTTTCGATGGAAAAGATTTATCAAAAAAAGAAAATCAAAATATATATGGAAAGGATATTTCCATGGTATTTCAACAAGCCACTTTATACCTAGATCCAATTACTATAATAGAAAAACAATTCCTTGAAATTATGAAACATAACAAAAAAAATAAAGCACAAAAACATGAAGAGATTATAACATTGCTTAAAAACCTTCATCTTGAAGATGCAGAAAGAATACTAAAAAACTATCCTTTTGAACTCAGCGGTGGTATAAATCAAAGGGTATCACTTGGACTTGCTATGATAAACAAGCCAAAATTAATATTAGCTGATGAACCTACATCTGCTTTAGATGTTACTGTTCAAGCACAAGTTGTTCAAACACTAAAAGAGCTTAGAGATAATTTTGATACAAGCATCATAATGGTTACACATAATATGGGTGTTGTTGCAAATATTTCAGACACAATTGGTGTTATGTATTATGGTCATCTACTTGAAATCGGTCCTAAAATGGAAATTTTGAAAAATCCTCAACATCAATATACTAAGGAATTATTAAAATCTATCCCAACTTTAAATGGAGATAAGCCAAAAGGTATAGATGGTAAAATTCCTGAGTTTGGCTCTGTTATAGAAGGATGTCCTTTTTATGATAGATGTAGCATATGTGATTCAAAATGTAAAACTACCAAACCTGAACTAACAGAAACTTCAAATGGTCATTTTACATCTTGTTTAAAATATGCGAACACTGAAAATAATACTTATCTAGGAGAAGTGCTATGATATTAGATGTAAAAAATCTTACTAAAACATTTGAAAAGAACAACACTGTATTTACTGCAGTCGATAATGTAAATTTTCAACTAGACAAAAAAGAATGCCTTGGTATAGTTGGTGAAAGTGGTAGTGGCAAAAGTACAATTGCAAAAATGCTGGTTAAACTTCTAGAACCTGATAATGGCGAAATTAATTTTCTAGGAAAAGATTTAGTTACTATCAATAATTTAGAACTTAGAAAAACTAGAAAAGATATACAGATGATTTTCCAAAATCCTATGGATTCTTTTAATCCACGTAAAAAACTCAAAACAAGTGTTGGTGCTGGATTAAAATACACTTTGGGATTAAATAAAAAAGAAATTGATGAGAAAGTAGATGAAGCATTAAACTTAGTTGGACTAAAGTCAGAATACAAGGACAGATATATAAATAAAATAAGCGGTGGTGAATGTCAAAGAGCTGCTATTGCCCGTTCAATAATAATAGAACCAAAACTATTAATTTGTGATGAAATCACAAGCGCACTTGATGTTTCTGTACAAGCTCAAATTATTGATTTATTAGTTCAGTTAAGAGAAAAAATGGATATGTCATATATATTTATAACTCATGATCTAACTTTAGCAAGATATTTATGTGATAGAATACTTGTTATTTATAAAGGTAATGAAGTTGAAAGTGGAAATGCAAAAGATATATTTGAAAATCCTATGCATCCTTACACAAAACTTCTACTTTCATGCATAATGACAATAGATAATATTGATGAAAATAAAAATATAAATTATGAAAAACTAGAACATTCTGGCGGGTGTAAATTTAAAGATATGTGCCCAAATAGAATGGATATCTGTGATTCTTGTAACCCTGAAATCAAGGAAATTGGAAATAGAAAAGTAAGATGTCATATGTATAACAAATAGCCTATTTTACAAATATTTAAGCCACTTTAAAAGTGGCTCTTTTTATTATATTTAAATATAATACTAACGTTAAATAATATTAATCAACTATCTCAACATGTCTTAAATCTCCAAAAGCTCCTATAACTCCATCTTTATGTATCATCAATCCAGCATGATTATACATAACTCTACAATCTTCAGTAACTCTATACTCTCCTAAAATATTTCCATAAAAATCTTTAACACACCCTATTAAATCACCCTTTTTAAGTAACATTCCGGCTTTTACATCTGAGTACCAAAGTCCAGTTTGATTACATGTCATATATTTCACTCCCAATGAATTTTTATCTTTTTTATCTATAACTTTGAAATAATCCAAAATTAAATAAATATCTTCAACATAAGCTTCGTAATCAATTCTATCGCATTTATTAAGAGCTCCCCTTTCAAGTAATATAGCTGGAATGCCTTTAGTTGTTGCATAGCTATAAAATCCATCCTTTGCTGTCGATGCAATTAAATGGTTAATTGTTGTTGCCTTTGCCACTTCTAATGATATTTTATTTACCTCTTCACTCGCTGCAACAGGAAAGAAAAGACACGGTAACAAAGGTTCTTCACCTCCACCGCTGTGAAGGTCTACTATAAAATCTGCTTCACTCATAATATTTTCTTCAAGAAATGCAGCTATTTTTTGACTGATTGTTCCTTCTTTATCTCCTGGAAAAACACCATTCATATTACCGCCATCTTCTGGCACAAATCTTTCATGTTTCGAAAAAAATCCCTGAGTATTTATACAGTGCAAAATTATAATACGTCCATTTACTTTTAAAGGATCTATTTGTTCTGAAAGTATGCCACAAGCTGCAACTCCTGGGTATTCTCCTGAATGAATACCAGCACTTACAACAATTGTCTTGCCTTTATTGATGCCATTAATTATAGTAATCGGTATATCATAATCTTCATTATATGGATGAGCCATAAATTGTAACTTTGCTCCTGGATCTACTTCTTGCCCTAATAAATGCCAACCATCATTTTTCATTAATTAAACCTCCTTTAAAACTATAATAAACTTCACATTGAAGTATTTTTTGTTTATTCTTAGTTATGTAAAATTTCTATACTATAAAATTTTGAATTTATTTTGTTAAAACTAGATAATAAGTATTATCATCTTCAAAAGCTTTTTCTACTTTCAAGCCAATATCTTCAAATATTTTCTTTTGTTCATTTACATCAATAAGCCTAGATTCACTAACTAAATCGTGTTTACTTCTATGCATATTATTTAAATACTCTCTACTATCAGAATGCGCTATAATAAGTTTTCCACAGTCTAATAGGTTTTGCTGTACTAATTTTTTTATGGTATTTGTCTTATCTTCTAAGTGTGGAAACATAGAATAAAGTACTATTTTATTGAATTTTTCATCTAAATCTTCAGTTTCAATATTCAATAATTTAAACTCTACATTATTTATATTTTTGAATTTTTCCTTAGCTATCTCCAACATATTAAATGACATGTCAACAGCTTCTATCTTACCCTTTGGATTTAACTTTGTTAAGAACTGAATTAATACACCTGTTCCAGTTCCTACATCTAATATAGAATCCCCTTCTTTTATATCAATTTGTGATAAAAGATAATTTATTTTTACTTCATCTACTTTGCTAATACTGTCCCAATCCTTCGCTATTGAATTAAAAAAATTTACTTGGTTCATAATTTTCCTCCTACTATTTATAAGTTTTTCTAATAAAAAACCACGAAGGGATATAAATTTTCTATAAATTATAAGCCTTCGTGGTTTAATTATCATATATAATTATATTGTTATCTAGATAATGAGATTGCAATATTTCTTTTAAAAAACTTAACTTAAAATCCTCTACTATATTCATTAAAACAATCTAAACATACTTTTTTGCCATCTTGGAATCTTATCTTATGCTCTGGTGCTAATTCTCCGCAATGTTCACATTTTATAGATTTAAAAATTCGTGCTTTTTCAGGTAAATTATATTTTGGAATAGAAAAATCAAATATTTCATCTATATCGGCATTTAACAAATACTCTTGAAATTCATCCCTTGGCATATTTTTATCACTACCTCTAACTTTTAAATATACCCTTAATTTATCTCCATTAGCTCTATTAAAAAACGAAAATGCTTGCTTTCCTGTGTCTCTATAAATTAAATTCCCTTTTCCTATAGAGCAACCTAATATTACTTGGATTGCATCTACACCACAAGCATCATTTTCTGTTACACATACAATTTCTTCATCCTCAGATGCTTTTATATTCATTTTTAACATAGCAGCTTCACATGCTTTTACTCCAATAGCTAATCCTGGACATTCATGTCCATGAAATTCAACAGCCTTTATCCATAGATCTCTATTCATTTTTTCCTCCTATTATAATTAAAACAAATAGAAAAAGCCATGAAAGCTCAGTCATCTATTTTTTAACTAAACCTTCATGGCCTATATTTCATATTTATTGTTTATTTATAGTTAGAGTATATCACATATATTTTCAAATATGAAAATTATTTTCTGTAAAACAGTATTTTTATTTTAATAAATTAATCAAATTTTCTCTTTTGACAAGATAATGGTAATTCTAAATCACACTCTTCCATTAAATCTTTATCTAGTAATATATTTTGAGTATCTTCATCAGCAACTATTTCTCCATTTTTCAATACTATAGTTCTCTCACAAGTATCTAATATCATATCCAAATCATGACTAGCTATTATTTTAGTGTAATCAAAACTATTTAAAAGATTGATTAACTTTCTTCTCGCTTTTGGGTCTAATGCCGATGTCGGCTCATCCATTATAAGTATTGATGGATCCATAGATATCGCTGTTGCAATAGCTGCTAGGTTTTTTTGTCCACCTGACAATCTGTACGGAGCCCTATTTTTTAATTCTAGTATCCCGACCTTTTCTAAAGACTCTGTAACCCTTTTATCTACCTCTTGTTTGCTTAGTTTATAATTTTTTGGTCCAAAGGCAACATCTTCATATATACTCGTTGTAAACAGTTGGTCTTCTGGGTTTTGAAATACAAATCCAATATCTTTTCTTATTTGTGCTAAATTATTTTTATTGACCTCCAATGAGTTTATTTCTATTTTTCCACTTGAAGGTCTATTTATTCCAGTTAATTGAAGTAATAAAGTAGATTTTCCTGCTCCATTTGAACCCACAATTCCAAGTGATTCACCCTTATATAAAGTTAAACATATACCTTTTAAAGCCTCATAACCATCTGGATATTTATAATATAAATCTTTAATCTCAATACTAATATCTCTCATTGCATATACTCCCTGTCTCAATTATTTACAAACTTCCTACAACTAAATTTCCTATAAATAGTGGTATATTTATAAATTTAATTATTATGAAAAATAAAATCCAAAATAACATATACATAAAATCTTTTAAAGTAATTTTATCATTAGTAAATGTAACATATTCCCCATCAAATCCTCTTAAAATCATCGCATTATATATTCTATCTGCTCTTGAAAAACTTCTAAGCAATAGATGTCCTAAAAGCGAACCCCACAATCTAAAGTGAACACCCTTTTGGTTTGGAGCTCTTAACATATAAGCATTATATACTTCATTAACACATTCTATAAGTACAAATATATATCTGTACATAAATACTATTTGATTTGTAAAAACCTTTGGAACCTTAATATCTCTAAGAGATTTTGCAAGTCCTTCTATACCTGTCGTGCAAATTAATAAAATACCCGCAGTAATAGTAAGCATCCCCTTCACAAACAAAGATACAAGAGAAATTGCCCCCCAAGTTATAGGGACAATTCCAATATAAAATGCTACTGTTCTTTCAAATATAAGATTAAAAACTCCTAATCCTATTATGAATGGTAATCCAATAAGAGATGCTTTAAAAATCAATTTAATAGGTATATCAGCTAAATATATTATTAATATTGGGTAAATTACAAATGGTATTAATCCTGAAATATTGTATTTTTGAAAGGATACAACAAATAGTATATACAATAAAGTAACTATTAATTTTGAAACAGGATTTATATTATGTATAACGCTCTCTTGTTTTCCCAAATCGTCAATTTTATTTAATTTATATATAGAATCGCTTAAAGTCGACATTTAAAACATCTCCCTCTATTTATTAAGCATGTTTTTTAGAATTATGATTTGAACTATTCTTAACCTTGCTTGCTCCAAATCCTATTAATGCAGCAAGTCCAAGTGTTATAGCAGATCCAACTATGCCAGAAACTGTAGTTCCCACAGTATTTTCTGAATCTGATTTAAATGCATAGTCAGGTAAAAATGCTGTAGATTCTTGAACAGAACCTAATGCATCTGATACACCACTACTTCTATCTAGTTCAGTACTTCCTGTTACTTTTTGTATTGACCACTCAAGTCCATCAGGATTTGCTGATGCAAATAAAGATAATCCTCCACCTATTAAAGCAGCTACAACTACTAAAACTAATGCAACTTTTTTAACACTTACATTTTCTTTTACAGTACTTCCATCATATCCAACAAGTAGTTCTGGTTTTGCATTATAAATAAATATAAGTACGCATCCTGTTAGAACACCTTCAACTAAACCTATTGCTAGATGTATTGGTTGCATTAAAACTACAAATGTACTAAATGGAAGTTCAGTTACACCTGATAACATTGTTTCACACACTACTCCAAATGCACCAAGTTGAAGCGAAATTACGACTGATACAATAGATGCTATCATGATTTTCGTTGGAGTAAATCCACTCTTTAATATTTTTTTATAAATGAATGGGAATCCTATAAAACAAGCGAAAAATCCCATATTAATCATATTACAACCAAGCGCTAAAAGACCTCCATCCGCAAAGAATAGACACTGAATTACTAATACCGAAGCTATTGTCAAAAATCCTGCCTCAGGACCTAATAATGATGCTAAAAGAATACCGCCACCTATATGACCACTTGAACCTGTACCTGGAATCGTAAAGTTTATCATTTGTGATGCAAACACAAATGCTCCAAGCACACCCATCAAAGGAATTTTTTTATCAAAACTGACTGATTTAGGACTGTTTAGATCATCAGAATCCCCTTTTGATAATTTTGTTGCAGAATAAGCTAGTGTTCCTGCTGCTGCAACCCACATAACACCACCAACAGCTGGTGATAATAAGGCATCTGCCATATGCATAACTACCATCTCCTTAAATTAAAAATAAAAAAACCACAAAAACATATGGTTCTCAAAGAACCGCTAAGCCTTCGTGGTTTAATTTCTTTATTTATGTTTTTATGGTCTATTTAGTTAGATAGTAGCACTATGTTTTTTTATTGTCAACTAATAAATAAATTAGGTGAATTTTGTAATACGTGTAATACTTGTTACTATATTTTTATTTATGCTAACTTAATAAGTATATAAAATCATTTGTTAAATTATACCATTTTTAGTTGACATAGTTTGTAATTGTATATATAATCTAAGTATAAAATTAAGTTATTGATAATAAGTGTTTGAAAACATGTAAATTAGGTCAGAAGACTTGTCGTCTTCTGACTTTTTTAATTTTATAACTTAATCATATT
>OBZR01000943.1_pt1 | contig 13005 bp, 10 predicted proteins | sample 1495541 | NCBI WGS metagenome assembly OBZR01 (sample SAMEA2580240, study PRJEB22360) | human gut metagenome | biome: human gut; feature: human-associated habitat; material: faeces | place: Denmark | collected 2008/2010 | reverse complement strand
GGTACGGAACTTTATACACCGGATGATATGCCGGACATTGATTATCTCGTGATTAGTCACGATCATTGGGATCATTTGGATTACAACACAGTCAAAAAATTAAAAGACCGGATTGGAGCAGTGATTTGTCCGTTGGGTGTTGGCGAACATTTCGAATATTGGGGATTTGATAAAGAGCGTCTGATAGAACTTGACTGGAATGAAGACGCAAACCTCGCTCCGGGCTTTATGATACATTGTTTGCCTGCCCGTCATTTCTCCGGTCGCAGACTTACTGCCAACCAGTCACTTTGGGCTTCTTTCCTGCTAGAAGCTCCTTCACAAAAGATATACATTGGCGGAGACGGAGGATATGATACGCATTATGCAGAAATAGGCAACCGGTTCCCCGGCATCGACCTCGCAATTCTTGAAAACGGGCAATACAACGAAGAGTGGAGCTTAATTCATCTGATGCCCCAATATATGGCACAGACGGCCAGAGATTTAAAAGCGAAAAGAGTTCTGACCGTACATCATTCTAAATATGCGTTGGCCAAACATCGTTGGGATGAACCTCTCAAAAATGCAGAAGAGATGAAGAATAAAGATTCTCTGAATGTATTGATTCCGGAGATTGGAGAGGTCGTGGCATTAGAAAAATAGTGTTTTACCCAATCGGCTAAAGGTTTTCCCGTCTGTTATCAGTGAAATTGGTAAAACATTCTGTAATTTGTATAGTTGAAAAACAAATTTCCCTGATTAACTTTGCAAAGTTGAAATATAGATGGTTCAATCCTGACAGTTTTAGACATTTAGATATAACTACTATAAATTGAAAATTAATTAGTTTATGCTACGTACTATCAGACTTACAACCGCCATTGTGTGCTTTACACTTATTACCCTGCTCTTTCTCGACTTCACGGGTACATTGCACACATGGTTCGGATGGTTGGCGAAAATTCAATTTCTGCCGGCTTTATTAGCCTTGAACATAGGTGTCGTATTGTTTTTAGTTGTACTTACATTCCTGTTCGGACGTATCTACTGCTCTGTTATTTGTCCGTTGGGAGTGTTTCAGGACATTGTTTCGTGGGTATCCGGCAAACAAAAGAAAAACCGGTTCCGTTATTCACCAGCAATGAAATGGTTGCGGTATGGCGTTTTAGGAGTATTCATTATTATGATGGTTGCAGGATTGAACTCTTTGGCTATCTTGCTGGCACCGTATAGTGCTTATGGCCGGATAGCTTCCAGTCTTTTTGCACCGGTCTGGCAATGGGGAAACAACCTGTTGGCGTACTTCGCCGAACGAGTGGATAGTTATGCTTTTTATGAGGTAGATGTATGGATAAAGAGTCTTTCGACGATGCTGATTGCCATTGTTACCCTTGTTGTTCTTTTCATTCTGGCGTGGCGCAACGGACGAACCTATTGTAATACGATCTGCCCCGTAGGTACTGTATTAGGGTTTATATCCAAATATGCGATATTCAAACCGGTAATTGATACTTCCAAATGCAATAGTTGCGGTTTGTGTGCCCGCAATTGCAAAGCATCGTGTATTAATCCGAAAGCTCATGAAATAGATTATAGCCGTTGTGTGACTTGTATGGATTGCATCGGAAAGTGTAAGCATGGAGCCATTACATACACAAGACGGAAACCTAAGAACGAAACAGCTACGAGCGAAGATACGAAAGCAAAGTCTGTCACTACTGAACAGGTAGACAATGCCCGTCGTAGCTTCCTTTCAGCATCGGCCATTTTTGCAACAACTTCTGTACTGAAAGCACAAGAGAAAAAAGTAGACGGAGGATTGGCTACTATCGAAGATAAAAAGATTCCCCAAAGAGAAAATCCTATCTATCCTCCCGGTGCTTTAAGCGCACGCAATTTCACTCAACATTGCACAGCCTGCCAATTATGTGTCTCTGTTTGTCCCAACCAGGTATTGCGCCCATCGGACAACCTATTGACATTGATGCAACCGGAAATGTCATACGAACGTGGGTATTGCCGTCCCGAATGTACTAAATGTTCGGAAGTTTGTCCTGCCGGTGCTATTCATCTCACCAGTCTTGCCGAGAAATCAGCTATTCAGATCGGGCATGCCGTATGGATTAAAGAGAACTGTGTACCTTTGACAGATGGAATGGAATGTGGCAACTGTGCCCGCCATTGTCCGACAGGTGCCATACAGATGGTAGCTTCCGATCCTGAAAAAACAGATTCTCCAAAGATTCCGGTAGTAAATGTAGAAAAATGTATCGGTTGTGGGGCGTGTGAGAACCTTTGTCCGTCCCGTCCTTTCAGCGCTATTTATGTGACAGGACATCAGATGCATAGAATTATTTGATCTAAATCAGTATAAGATTATGGAAGATAAAAATAAGAAAGATATAAATAGAAGAGATTTCATTAAGATTGTAGGTATTAGTGCAGCCACGTCGACAGGGCTATTATACGGATGCTCTTCAAAAGGTACTTCCTCTTCAAGCAGCGCAACAGGAGAAGGAGAGGTGCCTACCGATAAAATGACTTACCGCACGTCTCCGACTACCGGTGACCGTGTTTCACTCTTGGGATATGGTTGTATGCGTTGGCCTCTCAAACCTGTTCCCAACGGTAATGGTGAAGTAATCGACCAGGATGCCGTGAATGGACTGATTGATTATGCAATCGCTCACGGAGTAAACTATTTCGATACATCTCCGGCATACGTACAGGGCTTTTCCGAAAAGGCAACGGGTATTGCATTGAGCCGTCATCCCCGTGACAAATATTATATCGCCACCAAGTTATCCAATTTCTCTCCCGATACATGGTCTCGTGAAGCATCGCTCAAGATGTACCACAAATCGTTTGCAGACCTGCAGGTAGATTACATTGATTATATGCTGCTTCACGGCATCGGCATGGGAGGAATGGAAGCCCTTAAAGGACGCTACCTGGATAACGGAATGCTTGACTTTCTAGTGAAAGAACGGGAGGCAGGACGTATCCGCAATTTGGGATTCTCCTATCACGGGGATATCGAAGTGTATGACTATCTGCTTTCACGGCACGATGAATTCAAGTGGGACTTCGTACAGATACAATTGAACTATGTAGACTGGAAACATGCCAAAGAAACCAATACCCGGAATACGGATGCTGAATATCTGTATGGAGAATTGCATAAACGAGGAATTCCATCTATCATCATGGAACCGCTTTTAGGAGGTCGTTTGTCTAAATTGAATGACAACCTGGTGGCACGGCTCAAACAACGCCGTCCGGAAAGTAGTGTCGCTTCCTGGGCTTTCCGTTTTGCCGGTTCATTTCCGGACATTCTGACTGTGTTAAGTGGTATGACTTATATGGAACATCTGCAAGATAATCTCCGCACTTATTCTCCTTTGGAACCGTTGACAGATGAAGAAAAAGAGTTTCTCGAAGAAACGGCACAATTAATGTTGAAATATCCAACGATCCCTTGCAACGACTGCAAATATTGTATGCCATGTCCGTATGGGTTGGATATACCTGCTGTGTTGTTACATTACAACCGTTGTGTCAATGAAGGGAATGTCCCCAGGAACGGGCAGGATGAGAATTATGCGAAAGCCCGGCGTGCTTTTCTAGTCGGATATGACCGTAGCGTGCCCAAACTTCGTCAGGCAAGCCATTGCATCGGTTGTAACCAGTGTGTGGCACACTGTCCGCAGAACATTGATATTCCGAAAGAGCTGCATCGGATAGATCAATTCGTAGAACAATTGAAACAAGGTACTTTATAAAAGAAAAGATGGAAGAATTAATCAATTTACTACATACGGGAGGATATTCCTGTACTATTGCCAACAAAGGAGAAATCCGTACTTTCACTCAACGCGGTGTGGCTGATATCTATGATTTACTGACCCAGGAACCGGAGTTTCTTAAAGGAGCCTCGATTGCTGATAAGGTGGTTGGAAAGGGAGCTGCCGCCCTGATGATTCTGGGAGGTATCAAAGAGTTATATACTGATATTATCAGTACCAAAGCTCTGGAGTTGCTTCAGAAATCAGATATAAAAGTTGGTTTTACAGAGAAAGTACCTTTTATCTGGAACCGTAACCATACAGGAGGATGTCCTGTAGAGACAATGTGCAGCGAAGTGGAATCAGCAGAAGAAATATTACCACTGATCCGCGATTTTCTGGAAAAGATCAGAAATAAGAAGTAAAAAGAAGAAACTTGAAACACGAAATAAAGTATGAAAAGAAATACAGCTTGTTTATTCCTGTTCGGTAGCTTGCTTTCCATCTCGGGAATGGCACAGACTAAAAAGGATAGCATACAGGCCGGAAGAAATTATATGATTGATGAAGTCGTAGTCACCGGAACACGTAATGAAACCGATGTGCGTCATCTTCCGATGACCATTTCCGTAGTCGGCAGGCAACAAATTGAGAAAAGATATGAGCCTTCTCTTTTGCCGTTGTTAACGGAGCAGGTACCGGGATTATTCACTACCAGTCGTGGCATCATGGGATATGGCGTATCTACCGGAGCTGCAGGTGGCATGAGCTTGCGTGGTATCGGTGGTAGTCCGACAGCGGGATTATTGGTACTGATTGACGGTCATCCCCAGTACATGGGGTTGATGGGACATCTTATTCCGTTCTCTGTACTCATCATTATACGTCCATCTACTTCCGGCAATATTGTAAATATTCTATTTGAAACTAAAGCAGAATTATCAGAAAAATAATGTTCGAAAGTCTTATCTTGAGGATTATAGATAAATACTCCCATACCATTTGTCCCGATATATAACAACCCATTATCTGCCTGATAAAGCGTATTAATATAAGTGATTCCTATCTCCATTTCAATATACTGATATTCACCAGTATTTCGATTCAATAAATACAAGCCAGCAGCAGTTCCGATCCACATATTATCTTTGTCTTTTTCAACAATTGATGTTATGGAATTCAGTCCCGGATATAGACGCGCACTGTTGGTCTCCAGATTAAAACATTTTAGATTATAATAGCCTCCCGACCAGATATGTCCTCTTGAATCTTTAACTATATCACGAATATATTTATCCGGACGCATATTGACGTGAGAAAGAAGGTAAGGAGAGAAGTATTCAACTGATAGCGTTTCTTTATTTATTTTATAAATGCCGGAAGTATATCCTCCTGCCCATATAATGCCAGGAGCCACTTCACATAAAGTAATAAATATATGATTCTTGTCCTTTAGTTGATGATTAAAAGAGCTTAGAAATGAATGCCACTGACCTGTTTTTGAATTATAAAGACTAATACCATTACTAGTTCCAAACCACAGATCACCTTCATGATCTTCGATAACCGCTTGTACCTGATCATTGATTAATGACTGTGCATTACCCATAGCATGTTTCATCCAATGATAATTTTCATAGCGATTATCAATCACTGTAATTCCTGTTGGATAATTAGCAAGCCATATCCGCTTTTCTTCATCTACAAAAACATCATTGATATTATTTCCATTCATTTCATTATAACTCTGATAATTAGCAATAATGTAATCTTCCAGTTCACAGGTATTTACGTTAACTTTATACACCCCCATTCCTTCCGTTGCAATCAGTAACTCTGTTTCATTCAATGGGCTGATACGAGCTATGTTTACATCACTAAGATCAGCGTCCGGACGTATAATTTCCTGTGTATTCATATCGTACACAAAAACTCCTCTTTCAAATGAACCAATGAACAATCTTTTTAATTGCCGATGAAAATACAGTTCACTCACCTGTGCATGAAAATAGTCCAGTGTTTCAACAGGCATGGTCTCTAAAATACCATTCTCCAGTTTGACATATCGTACGCCCGTCTCCGTTGCTATAAAGAAATGGTGCTCATCTACTTGTTCTATTGCCGTAATACTACTATGCAATACATTGGGAAATCGAACTATATGAGCATCTTTAATATTATACAGCAATACAGTATCTTTACGACATATCCAGATATTATCATTGCGATCCAGATAACCACAACTTATTGCTTCAGAGGTATCCGGTAATTTATATACCATTTTGAAATCGTCTCTGTCGGCTTCGTATTGAAAGACTCGTCCTTGTTTGCCAACCACCCATATACCGATATGTGGTTCTGTATATAACCATCCCAAACGTATGGGAGCATCCAAAATAGTGCCTTCTTTATTTAATTTATAGTGTTTTATATCTTTACCGTTGTATCGGTCCATCCCTTCATTTGTAAGAAACCACATATAGCCCTGAGCATCTTTCTGAATATTGAATATCCGGCGATTGCTCAAGCCATCTTCTATTCCTATATATTTGTATGTTTGTGCTGTAACCCAAACAGGAAAAAAGAGAAGAATATATACAATGTATTTCATATAAATAGTTGTTTTTTAAACTACTTCTAACGATCATATAAACATAACAGTTAACGAAACTAGACAAAAACAATGACAAATGCAAAGAAATAGGAGAGATTCTACAAGAAAACATCTATTTAGAAACATTTTTATTTCCAAAGTTGATTATTTACTTTGCGAAGTTGATTTATCTGAAAGTGTTCTTTTGCTATATGTTATAATTAGCGCATGTTTTGTTTTTGTTAATTTAACTAATCAGATTTGATTCCAGTTTCTTCTTATAGACCCATATACTTATTGTAAAATAAATAAGTGCCTGTATCCAGAGAGTTATATATTCCGGTCTGATATCAGCCATACTGGCTCCCATAGAATTCAGTTTCACAAAAGCGAGTGTGCCTGGTGCAGCTGGGAAAATGTAATGGACTACTTTCCAATACCAGGGCATTAGTTCCATTGGATAGGAAACGCCGGAAAGAAAGATTAATCCTACGGAGAAGAAGGCGATCATGAGTAGGGGAGCTTCAGAATCCGTAAAATACCTGGATGCAGCCAATCCCAAGAAAGAAGTTGCCATCAAATATGGAATCAATAATAGTACGATGTACAATCCGTTTCCAATATTGGGGATGCTGAAAAAGTGAGGGAGCAAGCCTAATAGAAAAAAGGCAAAGATGGCATAAAGAGTACAGTATACGGACGTTTTTCCTGCCACTATACGAATAGCAACTCCCCAGCCATACCCCAAAGGAGTATATGCACGGATTCCTTTACTACTGTATTCTTCTCCGGTCACCATACCAATAACCATCAGCAAGGTCTGGAAAATTATAATCATCATGACTGCCGGAATAAGATAGGAACCATATCCTTCGGTATAATTGTAGAGTGCAGTGCCTTCCACATTGATCGGTTTCGCCATAGCTACGGCGAGCAATCCTTGTGGTGGAAGAAACACTGCTTCATCTGGCCGGTATTTATCATTAATAGCCAGCATGACACGTGAAGAAGCACCTTGCAAAGCTTCGAAATACAAGAAGGCATCAGTAGTTGCATAAAGGGAAAATACGGCTTCATCTCCCCGGAACACCCGTTCCTCAAAATCATGAGGCAGGTAGAGTATTCCCTGTACTTTGCCTTCTTTCATCCATTCTTTTGCTTCGTGATAGTCCATAGCCTGACTAAAAATCTCTGCTTGGGGAGTAGCATCCAGCCAACGGATAAAATCACGGCTCAATTCACTGTGCGAATTGTCGACTACGGCAACAGGTACATCGGTTACAATATTCGGTGCATACATATAATTGTAGAGCAACCCGTAAACGAAGATTCCTCCCATCAACACCAGTAAAACCGCATAACTGGTACTGATAGCTAGAAATTCACGACGAATGATGAATGACAACTGTTGTAACTTACTTAATGTTTTCATACTTATGACTTTCTATAGCTCGTTTTAAATGAGGAAGCAGCGACAGGGCCAGCAACGGGAAGATACAGAGTATCACAGCCGATGGCCAAAGATGGATAAACCCACCGCCTCCATAGAGCATGGTTTGCATCATTTCCGTAAAATGACGGACAGGGAACAAATTGGAAGCATCCCTCACCAACGGATACATATTGGGAACCGGAAAGGTTACTCCGGACAAAGTAGCCCCCAGAGAACCTACCATAGAAACTACACTTATAACCAACGATATTGCCGGAAACAGCGAGAATAAAAACAGCCCTAAAGCCTGTGTTGCAATGATGAAAAGCACAGTCATGATATTCATTAACCACCAACTCCCCTGAAAAGGAATATGCAAAATACCAAACATGACGTAATTAGCCAACCATCCTATCAGTATATATATAATGGTATAAGGTAATAATTTACCTAAAACAGCTGTCACTATATTGCCTTTTGCAGTCGCCAGCCAATCATCTGCTGTGCGGAACTTGATTTCAATGCCAACCGCATACACGGTAATCAACAGAATCAAAACCTGAAACAGCACAAAGAAAAAGGGCTGACTTAAATATACCGAATAATCCAGACTAGGGTTATATATCGGATGGTTATTAGCTTGTACGGGTAATAAAAAGGTGGTAATCTGATCCTGTTCTACTCCGAGTGCCATCGCTTGCATCACCACAGGAGAAAGAGCCACCGGAGCTAAGGAAGTTTCGAATGCCGCCATCAACTCACCACCTACCGACATTAATGCATAATGATAATAGTAGGAGAGTGTTGCATTCTTTCCGGTAATCGCATTCTGTTCAAATTGGGGAGGTATGGAAAGATATCCATAAATCTCTTTCTTTTGCACAGATTCACGGGCAGCTGCTTCATTTACAAAATGCTTTGTCACTTTAAAAGTTGGTACGGCAGAAATATTCCTGACTATCGTCCGGGAAGTAGCAGTATTATCCTGATCGACAATACCAATAGGAATGTTTTCCATCTGTCCGTTACCAAAGATCGTAGCCATAAAGAAAAGGGTGAACAATGGCAAGACAATGCAGACACCAAAATAAAGGCGCCGTGAAGTCATTCGCCACCACTCTCTGAGCAGTACGGAACGAAAAGGGGAATATGTTTGTGATTCATCCATTCTCTGGTTTATTTGATGTCGATTAATCTAAAGTCAATAACACGGACATGCCGGGACGCAAGTCATCCACCTTTTGGGTTGGACGGGCATGAATCTCAAAGGTACGTAAGTCATAACTTCCGGTTTGCTTGGTTGATTTCCAGGTAGCAAAACTGCCTAGCGGACTAATATAATAGATTTTGAATTCAATATTTTTTTTACCGATAGCGGGCACATCCGCAACAAATGTTTCGTCCATTTTAAATTGCGGCATCAGATCTTCCCGCACGTTAAGAACAACATGTATATCATCCACCACCACCAAATTCATAATGGGAGTTCCCGGTGCAACCAACTCTCCACGTTTAGGGAAGATTGTTGCTATCTGACCGTTTTCCGGAGCGGTCAACCGAGCATCGACCAGCAAAGCCGAGACTTCATCCACTGTGCTTCGAGCAGCATCCACCATGCTGGCAGCAGACGCTTTATCTTCTTTTTGTGCACCATCTACAGCCATCTGATACTGTTCATGGGCAGCCCGTTCGGCTGCTACAGCCGCTTTATACATAGCTTCTACTTCATCCTTTCTTTGAGAAGTAATGACACTGTCCTTATATAAAGTAAGAATACGGTTGTAAGTTGTCTGGGCGAGAGTAAGATCGCTCTTCGTTTTATTCCATAATTGCAGTGCAGTAGCCACGATCTGACGACGGGTTCCGGCATCTATTTTCTTGTTCTGTTGTACTGCCACCTGTTCCAAGGCATTCACTTGTTGATACTTGGCATGTACTTCAGGGCTATTAATGACGACAAGAGTATCTCCCCGGTGTACCCAGTCTCCCTCCTGAACGAAGAAAGTGTCGATACGGCCGGGAAGTTTCCCACTGATACGGATTTCTGTTGCTTCAGCTTGTCCTTGCAAGACCAGCGGCTGTTTATGCATTAATATAACTCCCAAGCCGGTGAAAATACCGACAGCCAGAAGAATGATGACAAAAGCCCATGATAGGGTTTTACTAGTTGGTTTCATTGTTTGTTACGGTTTAGGTTGATAGTTTGCAAATTGTTCCGGTGTGCCACAAAGCGAGAGTAGATTCATTAGTGCCACATCATATTCATAATATGCTGCCAGGCGAGCCACTTTTACACTGGCAAGCATGGTTTCAGCATCAATAACTTCGGTAGAAGTTGCCATCCCTTCTGTAAATGATTTCTTTCGGATGCGTACCAATTCTTCACTTAAAGCAATCGTTGCATTTAAAGCTTTTACATTATCCTGTGCCTTTTCCAGCTGCGTATAAAGCTTATCTACCCCAACAGCCAGATCATCACGGGCCTTCATCTGGCCTAAAGCCAGAGTTTGTTCCGTTAATTTTGATTGCCGCACTCTTTTTTCACGATCCAGTCCGTCAAAGAGGTTCCATGTAAAACCAATGCCTACCATGGTACGCGGTAATAAATTACTCTGAATACCATGCGAATACAAGGTCTGTTTTCCAAAAAGGGCTATATTCGGCAAATAGCCGCTTTGAGCAATCCGCACTTCTTGTTTGGCAATATGCTGCTGCAGCTGTAATTGGTTGAGTGTATAGTTCCCACTGTTTACTGAAAGATCAAATAGCATTTTAGGTGGCAATGAATCATTCATAAAAAGGGGAGAGGTAGGAATGATATTGGCATCTGCATCCTTTTTATTCAGCAAAACCTTTAAGGCACTTTGCACTACTGTTTCTTCTTTTCGCGCAGCTTCCAATGCACGTTTGGCTTCATCCATATTTACCTGGGCAAAAAGCCTTCCTGCTTTGTCAATCATTCCTGCTGCCTCTAACTTCAAGGCATTTTCATAATGTTTCTTCAATCCGTTGTAGGTTTCTTCACGAACCGTCACAATTTGTTGTGCCAGTCGAAGCCCGTAATAGCTTTCAACCAATAAACTTTGCTGATTGGCCGATACCTGTGCCCGACTTTCCCGTGCCAGATCAACCATCGTTCTTCCGATGTTGGTGGCATGAAAACGCTTACCACCGGAAAAGAGTACCCACTCGGCTGATAAATCAACAGTTGTCAAATTTCTTGGAGTCAAAGGAAATATAAGGGTATTTGCCCCAATTTGATCCAGTATAGACGAAATGATCTGGTCATCCGGAATAATGGAATGTACAAAGTCTTTAGCCGGATCGGTAAACTGCGATAAAGGCTGTTTAACTTCGATCTTCTCCGACATGTGTACAAACGCACCTGTAGACTGAAGACTGGGATACCAAAAAGCATTCAACTTATCACGTTCAGCCTTCGCAATCTCAATACTCTTATCCGCTATTTTCAGACTCTGATTTCCTTGATTCAACAGATGCAGTGATTCTTCGAAACTTAATGGTATCTGTGCATCTATCTGACCGATGGAAAAATACAAAGTCAATAGTATACAAAGTCGCTTATTTTTTTTCATACTGGTTAGGTTATATCTGAATTTGAGATATTCTAACAGATGAAAAGAGAGGTTTGTTCATCAGAAAGAATATAGCAATACAACAAAAGAAGGTTTCAACGCTTTTTTATAAGATGTTCTATTTTTCATCTTCTCTTTGAATCACGTTTGTATCATTTCTATCAGATAGAAAAAATGATGCATAAAATAATGCAAGTATATGCAATAAGCGTGTTATTAATGGATATAAACTACTTGATTATACAAAATATAAATGCATATTGGAGTTGTTTCTTTAAAGGAAAAGCTCTGTTCCTTTAAATGGAACCAACCGTTGGTCGGTGAGAAGCGTGTTCTCCCTTTAAAAGAAAGCTACCAAACAGCCCATAAAGTACCAGTTTGTCTCTAAATCTTATTTATTTTGCTAGAAACTAAATCTGTCAATTTGAAATAATATAAGCAACTTTGTTCTCACATATTCAATATTCATTCTCTATTTAGAACCTAGTGATAGATTATTCACTAAAATAGTTTATATCTGAATCTTATTAACCGGAAATCCTGGAATTTTTTCTATAGCGACTATCGCCAATCTGTATATTTTTAATTATACGGGCTACTAATATGCGTTTTTTCATATCCGGTTGTTTTTCATCAAAACAAAAGAATTGAAGAGGCTTTAATTTCTCTTTTTTCTTGCATTAAAATTTCTGCGATTTTATTTGAGATATAAAAATTATGTTTACCTTTGCATCACCATTTCATAAGGCTTTTGAGTCGAGAAATGCAGTAAATATGCGGTAATAGCTCAGTTGGTAGAGCACTAGCTTCCCAAGCTGGGGGTCGCGAGTTCGAGCCTCGTTTACCGCTCTTTTGAAAATCAGGTGGTTATCTTAAAAAAAACTTTTTATTTTTCAAGCCCCCTTTTCTATGGTTTTATCTATTATCGGACAAAACCTAAACTGAACATATTGTAGAATAACCCTAATTGAATAACCAATATGGCTAAGGAAATAGAGAAATATCTCCCCGTAGATTACAGTGACAGTTTTTCCATAGAAGTTACAGAAAATCGTTTGTCTCCTAAAGATATTATTTTAAAAGTCTTTGCTCATAACCCCGCTTGGCTCCGAATGTTGTATGCAATAAGGGCCTGTTTAGTCAAACCTTTCGGTATAGAAACTAAAGCTATTGAAAGTGAAGAACTTATTATAGAGGAAGACAAGCAAGAAGCAATTATGAGAAAAGACGATAAACATTTATTGTTTTATGTCGATATTTTCATTACGCCATTGGAAACAGGAAAACAAATGATTGAGGTTACCACATTAGTAAAATACCATAATTGGGTAGGAAAGGCTTATTTCTTTTGTATAAAACCTTTTCATCGGGTCATAGTGCCTTTAGTTCTCAAAAAAGCGCTATGCTGAACAAGCACAGTCGCGGATGCAACTATATAACGAATATGAAAAATGAGATATGTAATATAGAAGTACATGACTTTAGAAAATTAATGCATGAAGAATAGGGCAGTTCATGCATTTTTCGTATTTTTGCACCCTGTTTTAACACTCAAGAAAACTTTAAATAGAAAAATATAATGGCAAAAGAACTGAAAGACCTTACCAAACGTAGCGA
>OBZR01000937.1_pt1 | contig 13133 bp, 8 predicted proteins | sample 1495541 | NCBI WGS metagenome assembly OBZR01 (sample SAMEA2580240, study PRJEB22360) | human gut metagenome | biome: human gut; feature: human-associated habitat; material: faeces | place: Denmark | collected 2008/2010 | reverse complement strand
TAGAAATTTTATTTAAGTATATATTATGAGTTAAAAAAGCTAGATAAAAATTATTTTATCTAGCTTTTTTTGAATTAAAGTATGTAAATCCACATTTCTATTAATATCTTTGCGGAATGACAGAATATACAGACAAAATTCAAGATATTTCTCCAATATATGGTAATAAATGGTAAAATATAAATATGCTTACTATTATTACAAAAGGGGGAAAAAGAGTGAATACAAAAGCAAATCAAACAACTATTAACATACAAGAAAAATCAAGTCTTATATGGTCAATAGCAGATCTTATTAGGGAGAACTATAAACCACACGAATATGGGAAAGTTATACTTCCCATGACTGTTATCAAAAGATTCAACGATACTTTACAACCAACAAAACAAAAGGTACTAGAAACTTATGAAAAAGTAAAACATCTAGAAGTTATAGATGGATTTTTACAAAGGGCATCTGGATACCAATTTTATAATATAAGCGAATACGACTTTGAAAAATTAGTCGACGATTCTGAGCATATAGAGGAAAACTTTAGAGCATATTTGAACGGATTTGCTGAAAATGTTCAAGATATATTGGAAAACTTTGATTTTGATAGAGAAATTTCAAAATTAGCGAATAGTGGAATACTATTTTTGGTCATAGAAGCTTTCAACAAGCCTAATGCGTATATGGGTGCTGACAAAATTACAGCAGTAGATATGGGATATATTTTTGAGGATTTAGTCAGAAGATTTTCTGAAAGTTACAACGAACAAGCTGGGGCTCACTTTACTTCAAGGGACATCATTTATTTGATGACTGATATATTGTTGGCAACTGATAAGGATATATTGGTTGAAGAAGGAGTTGCTAAGACAGTTTACGACCAAACTATGGGAACTTCACAAATGCTTTCATGTATGGAGGAAAGATTGCTTCAACTAGATAGAGAAGCAGATGTAAAATTATTTGGACAAGAGCTTAATCCTGAAACTTTTGCGATTGCAAAGGCAGATATGTTGATTCGTGGTGGAAATAGCGACAATATGAGACATGGAAATACTTTATCTGATGATAAATTCAAGGATTATACTTTTGATTATGTGATTTCGAATCCACCATTTGGCATTGAATGGAAGGTTGAAAAAAAGGCAGTAGAAGACGAACATAAGCTTGGAGATAAGGGAAGATTTGGAGTAGGACTTCCTAAAATATCAGATGGTCAAATGTTGTTTGATTTGAACGGACTTAAAAAATTAAAAGACGATGGAAGAATGGCGATTATTCATAATGGTTCTTCTCTATTTACTGGGGCTGCTGGAAGTGGAGAATCTGAAATTAGAAGATACATGCTTGAAAATGACTGGGTGGATGCCATTATACAACTTCCAAACGACATCTTCTACAATACTGGAATTACTACATATATTTGGATTATGGACAAGGATAAAGAGGAAAAAAGACAAGGCAAGGTTCAATTAATTAATGCTTCTAAAATGTATGAAAGTAGAAGAAAAAATATAGGTAATAAACGCGTCGACATCACTGATGAATGTAGAGAGTTGATTGTAAAAGTATACGGCGATTTTAAGAATAAAGAATATAAGCTAGATGATGATAAAGTTTGCGAATCTAAAATATTTAATAATGAAAATTTTGGATTTAATAGAATAACTATAGAAACTCCATTATATGATGAATACGGCGAAATTGTGAAAAAAGGAAAGAAAATAGCTCCTGATACTAAAAAACGAGATTATGAAAATGTGCCTTTAGTAGAGGATATAGATGAGTATTTTGAGAGAGAGGTCAAACCTTATAATCATGATGCTTGGATAGATAAGAAGAAGACAAAGGTTGGATATGAGATACCATTTACTAGATATTTTTATAAGTATGAAGCCCCTGAAAAATCAGAGGATATTGCTGAGAGAATAGTGGCTCTGGAAGATGAGATTAGTGAGTCTTTGCATAAATTGTTTGGTATGGAGGTTGCTTATAATGAGTAGAGAGATGAAGGATAGTGGTGTTGAGTGGATTGGTGAGATACCTGAGGATTGGGAGATAATTAGAGCAAAGAATGTATTTAGTTATCATAAAGATATTGTTGGAGAAAAAGAAAATGAATATGAGAGATTATCATTAACTTTAAATGGAGTTTTAAAACGAAAAAGAAATGATTCTAAGGGGTTACAATCTGAAAGTTTATCTACTTACCAAATTTTAAATAAAGATGAATTAGTTTTTAAAATGATTGATTTAGAAAATATAAGCACAAGTAGAGTAGGATATTCAAAATATACAGGTTTAGTATCACCTGTTTATATTATTTTTAATAATTCAGATTATGCAAGATTCGGATATTACTATTTTTATAATATGTGGCAAAGGGCTATTTTTAATCAATTAGGTAATAATGGAGTTAGAAGTGCATTAAATGCATCAGACATGTTAAATTTACCATTTCCTAAAATATCTAAAAAAGAAGCAAATAAAATAGCTAATTTTCTTGATGAAAAAGTTGGAGAAATTGATAGACTTATTGATAATGCTAAAAAAGGTATTGAAGAATATAAGAAGTATAAGCAATCTGTAATTACAAAAGCAGTTACAAAGGGATTAGATTCTAACGTAGAAATGAAAGATAGTGGTGTTGAATGGATAGGGGAAATACCAAAAGATTGGGAATTTAGAAAAATTAAATCGTTTTCAGATATTATTTCTAAAGGTACTACACCAAAGGAAATGAGTACTATTAAAGATAGTAAATATACTATAAGGTATATAAAATCAGAGAATATAGTTGATGATAAGCTTATTGACAAACCTGAATTTTATATTACAAATGATGTAAATGAGGAACTAAAACGTTCTCAATTAACAGATAAAGATATATTATTTGTTATAGCAGGAGCATCTATAGGAAAGGTTGCAATAATGGAAGGAGATTTGTTACCTGCTAATACAAATCAAGCAATTTCTTTTATAAGAATTAAGGATGAGTATTTAATATATAAAAAATATTTATGGTATTTTTTACAATCTAATATAATAAAGGTTGTTATTAATTTATATTCTGTACAATCTGCACAACCTAATTTATCAATGGAGAATCTAGGTAATATAAAAATTCCATTTCCTTTTTATAAAAATGATATAAATGAAATTATAGAGTATCTTGATAATAAGTGCTATGAAATAGAAAATTTAATTTTTAAAAAAGAAAAACTAATATCAGAATTAGAATCATATAAAAAATCACTTATTTATGAATATGTAACAGGCAAGAAAGAGGTATAAAAATGATTATAAAGCAACCAAATGAAATTAAATATTCTATTCCAAAATCAGAACAGAGTGCTAATACATTTTTTCATTTTATGGATAAATATAAGTTTTTAAAAGAAATAATTAAAGATAAAAAGTTGTATCCTAGATATTGTAAGGAAGATTTAAGTCCATTAAATCTTGATTTTAAACAAATTAGAATTGCTATGAAATGTTTTGGTGATATTCCATTACATAAAGTTGATTCACACAGAAAAGTTTATGGGGATTATTGCATTGGATTAACTAAAAATTGGGGAATAAAAAATGGACTTCAGCCAGCAATATATTATAATACGAATTCTGGAATTGCACAAAGCATAAAAAAATCATTTGATGCTGCAATTAGATATTCTGAAAATGATGAAAATCTTGATGAGGTCGCAGAAATTATAAATACAACTTTGAAATATTTAAAATGTATAAATGGGAAAGATTTTAAAACTAATAAGATAAAAGATTTTACAGATGAAAAAGAATGGAGATTTGTTCCTAATTTAGATAATAAAATGGAATTTGAAGAATTAATTATTGATTCCAAAATTATTGATAATATAGATATTGTTGAATCATATAATAGAGAACTTAAAAAATATGATGATTATTGCTTAAAATTTGAATATGATGATATAAAGTATATATTTGTTAAAAAAAGTAAAGAACGAGATAGTTTAATTAAGTTGATATTAAAATGTAATGAAGAAGATAAAGTAAAATATAGATTAATATCATGTATAAGAGTTTGGGAAGAAGTGAGGGGAGATTTTTAGTGGCTACATTTTCAAAGAATTTTAAAAATAAAAATCAAAGTCAAGGATTTATTCCAAAGTCGATTTTAGATAACTTAAATTCAAAATTAAAAAATAATTTAGAATATGTTTATTGTGGGGATGATACATATATACTTACATCAAATTCTGATGAAATGGAAATTAAAATAAAAAATTTTGATGTAGAAAATATTGAAGAAATAAAAGATAAATTAGGCAAAGATAATCTTAGAATGGATGAATTATTAGAATATGCATATAATGCACAAAAAAAATTAGTTTTATTACCTAGAGAAAATTTTGAGCAATATATAAATGGTGTTTTGGTTGATAATGATAAATTCATGATTGGTAAATCGACTGTACATTTAAATGAAGGAAAATATTTTATAACACCTTCTAAAATGGATACAGTTGCTAAATTTTTAATTGGATCTAAAAATAATGCAAAGGAGATATTATTTTATAGACGACCTATAGAAAGTTTAACAAAAGTGAGATTTTCAACAGGAAATGATGAAAAAATATATATTCAATATATTATTGATAAGGAAAAAGGAATAATAAATTTTACTATAAAATCTAATGATAATAATATAGAAAGTATAGATGAATATATAGAAGTAAATGAGTGTATAAGAGATATATTAGTTGATGGGTTATATATAGAAAATTCATTAATTAATATAGATAAATCAACTCAAAATGATTTATATATTGATGATGTAAAAAATAAAATAAATATTTGGAAAAAGGTAAAAAAAATTGAAGAAGTATTAAATTTGAAATTTGATATTAAATCATTTGATTTGGATGAAGAAGGTATAGAAGATATATTTGTTTTATATAAAACATTGGTAGAAAAAAAAGCAGTAAAAAGATATGAGAAAATAGAAAATTTTTCTTATAAATCTGATCAAATTGAGGATGATACAATTGAAGATTTAAAAAAAGTTAAAGGTTCAGGAATATATCTTGAACACGAATGTACATATATTTTGAATATATTTAAGAAAGATTACGAGTTTTACGGTGTTATAGGATATTTTAATATGTACATATCAAAAATAGAAAATGATAAAAAAGAAAAACAATATAATGTATATATGAAGAATTATAAGGACAAACAGATGTATAGTGGAATGATTTTATTTCAAAATAAAGATGAAGTCAATGAATTTAAAAAAGATACAAATCATGTAGATAAATTACATAATGCAGTTCCTATATTTGAAGAAATTGAGGGGAATAAATAAATGAATACAAAAGAAAAACAATTTGAAAGCGACATAGAGCAATATCTCATAAAACATGGTGGCTACACAAAAGGCGATCAATCTAACTACAACAGAGATAAAGCAATCGACATAACAAAACTAATTGAATACATACAAAAAACTCAGCCAAAAGAATGGAAAAGATACCAAAGAGTCTATGGCTCTGATGCTCAAAACAAGCTATACAAAAGATTCAACGAAAGTGTTGAAATGCACGGATTACTTTATGTTTTGCGAAATGGATTTGACGACAGGGGAATCAGAATCAAAGTAGCTTCATTCAAACCTGAGACTACTTTAAACCAAGAAGTTATAGATAAATACAATGCTAACATACTTACTTGCACTAGACAGTTTAAATACTCTACAGAAAATGAAAATAGTATAGATATAGTATTGTCTCTAAATGGTATTCCGATAGTGGCGCTTGAATTAAAAAATCAGCTAACAGGTCAAGATGTAAACAATGCCAAGAAGCAATTTATGTACGATAGAAATCCAAGAGAGCTTTGTTTTAATTTTAATAAAAGATTTTTAGTGTATTTTTGCGTGGATTTATATGAAGTATATATGACTACTGAGTTAAAGGGGAAGGACACATTTTTCTTACCTTTTAACCAAGGTTCTAATGGTGCTGGAAAAGTAGGGGGAGCTGGCAATCCTGAGAATAGAGATGGATATACTACGAGTTATTTATGGGAAAAAGTTCTGCAAAAAGATGTTTTGATGGATATTTTGCAGAGATATATGACTGTGGCGGTGGATGAAAAAATAAATAAAAAGACAGGCAAGAAAAAAATATCAAAGAAATTGATATTCCCTAGATACCATCAATTAGATGTAGTTACAAAGCTTATAGAAGATGTAAAAGTAAATGGATCAGGTAAAAACTATCTAATTCAACATAGTGCAGGTTCAGGAAAGAGTAACTCTATTGCATGGCTAGCTTATGGACTTGCAAATTTACATAACAACAATGAAAAGATATTTAAATCAGTAGTAGTTGTAACTGATAGAACGGTTTTGGATAGTCAGTTACAAGACACTATCTATGGTTTTGACCATACAGAGGGAGTTGTCGAAAAAATAGACGGTAAGAAAACTTCAAAAGATTTAAGGGATGCTATCAATAATGGTAAAAAGATTATAATCACTACATTGCAAAAATTCCCATATATCTATGATGAAATAGACGACAATACAAATAAAAATTTTGCAATTATTGTAGATGAAGCTCATTCATCTCAAAGTGGAAATAATGCTAAGAAACTAAAGGCTGCACTTGCAGATACAACTGATTCATTAAAGGAATTTGCAGAAATAGAAGGAAAAGAAGAATCAGAAATCAAAGATAGTGAAGATATATTAGTACAAGAATTGTTAACACAAGGATATCATAAAAATCTATCATTCTTTGCATTTACTGCAACTCCAAAAGAAAAGACACTTGAAATGTTTGGACAGAAGCTTGATGATGGTGGTTTTGCACCTTTTCATGTATATTCTATGAGACAAGCTATAGAAGAAGGCTTCATATTAGATGTATTGCAAAACTATATGACTTACAAAACTTGTTACAAAATAGCAAAACAAACACCTGATAATCCTTCTTTGCCAGTTGGAAAGGCAACTAAAACTGTTAGACGATTTGAGTCTTTACATCCACATAATTTACAACAGAAAACTGCGATTATAATAGAGACATTTAGAGATGTAACTAAGCACAAGATCAATGGGCAAGCTAAGGCTATGCTAGTAACATCTTCAAGGCTTCATGCTATAAGATACTACCAAGAATTTAAGAGATATATAGAGAAAAATAGTTATGATGATTTAAATGTTTTAGTGGCATTTTCAGGAGCAGTAAAAGATGGTGATATAGAATATACAGAAGAAGGTTTAAACAAAAGAAAAGACGGAACAACAATCAAAGAAAAGCAATTACCAGAAGAATTTAGTGGAGAAGAGTATGCTATGCTGATAGTAGCAGAAAAATATCAAACAGGATTTGATGAACCATTGCTTCATACAATGTTTGTAGATAAAAAATTAAGTGGAGTAAAAGCAGTGCAAACACTTTCAAGAGTTAATAGAATAGCTAGAGGAAAGTCAGATACGTTTATACTAGATTTTGTAAACACTAAAGAAGAAATAGAAGAAGCATTTAAACCTTATTATGAAAGTACTGTTTTGGATGAAGAAATCAATGTAAATCTTATATACGATACAAAAGTAGTAATAAGAGATTTTAGACTGTACAATAATGAAGATATAGAAAAATTTATAAAAATATTCTCTAAACAAGCTAAACAAACAGAAAAGGATCTAGGAAAATTGGCAAGTGTATTTAAGCCTATAATAAAGAGATATATGGATTTGGACGAAGAAACTAGATATGAGTTTAAAAAAACGGTTAGAAATTTTAATAAATGGTATTCTTACATAACTCAAATAAGTAGAATGTTTGACATGGAGCTTCATAAAGAATATACATTTACACAGTATCTAGCTAAAGTACTTCCTAGAGCTTATGATGAAAAGGATGTTGATTTAGAAGGTAAGTTAAAACTGGAGTTTTATAAATTAGAGGAAACATTTAAAGGAAGTATTTCTTTAAATCCAACAGTAGAGGATAAGACATTGGAAAATGTTAAATCACTTGATACGGCTGGAAAAGTAATGGATGAAGATGACTTGCTTGAAAATATAATCAACAAGGTTAATGAGAAGTATCAAGGTAAGTTTACTGACGGTGATAAGGTAATAGTTGAGACTATTTATAATAAATGTGTCAAGGGTAATAAAAAGTTGAAAAACTATGCTAAGAAAAATGATGAAGAAGTTTTCAATAAGTCTATTTTTCCTGAGATATTTAATAAAGTAGCACAAGATTGCTATATGGAACAGGTATCAGCTTTTTCTAAGTTGTTTGAGGATAAGATATTTTATAGTTCTATTATGGAGGCTATAGGGAGAGAGGCTTATAAGGATTTGAGGAATGGATAGGGATGTATAAATAATTAAAAAATAAGAATATATTAAAATTTATATAATTGGGGGAAGAATTAATGTATATTTCTAAAATACATATAAAAAATTATCGTACATATGATGATTTAGAAATTAAGTTTAATGATAGAATTAATATTATAATAGGTCATAATAATGCGGGAAAGTCAAATTTAATAAAAGCAATTTCTTTATTTTTTGATTCTAATACAAAAAAAAATTTAGGTATTAATGATTTTAATAAAAATATTAGTTTACAAGAATTAAAAATTAAACCACCTAAAATTTTTATAGAATTGACAATAAAAGAAAGTTATAAAGAAAATTTAATGTCAGATGATTTGGTTACTGTTAGTAATTGGCTTATAAAGCTAGAAGAACCTTATGAAGCAAAATTAACATATGAATATTTTTTAGATCCAAAGTTAGAGAGTAAATATGTAGATAAAGTTAAAGGTTTGAAAGAAAAGGAAGAAGTTTGGAACATAATAGAAGAAGATTTTATTAGGTTTTATAATTATAAGATTTGGGGGGGAAATATAGAAAATAGAATAGTAGCTGAGAGTGAATCTTTACAAAAGTTTGATTTTCAATTTTTGAATGCTGTAAGAGATGTTGAGAGAGATATGTTTAATGGTAAAAATACTATGCTAAAAAAAGTATTAGATTTTTTTATGGATTACGAGATAAAGTCAAATGAAAAATTAACTGAAGAAGAAAAAGAATCTAAAATTAGAACTAAAAAAGTAGAGTTTTCAAAAGAAGCTAATGGTGTTTTAGATAGGTTAAAACAAAGAGTCGAAAAGGGTAAAGAACAGGTATTATCTTATTCTAATGAAATAGGGGCTTCTTTTGATAAATCTCATCCAAATTTTGATGGTAAAATGTCAGAAGAAGAATTTTATTCTACATTAAAACTGATTGTAGAATATGAAACAGGGGTGAAAATACCGATTTCTAATAATGGATTAGGATATAATAATTTGATTTTTATGTCATTGTTATTAGCTAAAATGCAAATAGATTCAGATGGAAAATATTTAGGTAGTAATGCAAAAATATTTCCTATATTGGCTATAGAAGAACCTGAAGCACATTTACATCCTTCAATGCAATTTCAATTTTTGAAATTTTTAAATAAAAATTTATCTGATAATAGAGTAAGACAAATATTTATTACTACTCATTCGACACATATAGTATCATCTGCAGATCTTGACCAAATCATTTGCTTATATAGAAATGAAGATAAAATAAATGTAGCATATCCTGGACAAGTATTTGAAAATAATAAAGAAGGATTGAAAAGTAAAAATTATGTACAAAGATTCTTAGATTCAACTAAATCGGATATGCTATTTGCAGATAGAGTTATATTAGTTGAAGGCCTTGCAGAACAATTATTATTGTCAATATTTGCAGAATATATAGGATTTTTATTAGAGGAAAAACATATTGCAGTTATAAGTGTTGGAGGTAGATATTTTGATCATTTTTTAAAATTATTTGATTTTAAAAATAATAAAAATGCTCTATATAGAAAAATTGCCTGTATAACGGATATAGATCCAACAAGAAAATCTAAAAATAGTGGAGATGGAAAACTAAAGAAAATATATCCGTATGAATATAACATGGAATTAGAGGAATACGATTATAAAAAGAATACAAAATTAAATCAAAAATATGATGAACTAGATTCTAATATAAGAATATTTACACAGGATGATAAAATAGGGAAAACATTTGAATACGATTTAGTACTTCATAATCCAACTTTAGAATTATTAATTACAGATTCTACTAAGAATAAAGGTGAATTGAAGAATCTAATGAAGGCACTTTATGAAGATAAATCTGTGAAAGAAATAGAAGATTTATTAGGAAATAGTAAAGAAAATAATCGTATAAAGGATTCTATTAATAAAGCAAATGATGAATGGGATGATGAAAGTAAAAAAAGGGCAATAATTGCTTCTCGATATTTAAATTCCGTGGGAAAGGGAGAAAATGCATTGGAGCTAGCATATGTTTTAAAAGAAAATTTAAGAAATAAAGAAGAGGATAATTATAAAGAGTTTATTGTACCAAAATATATAGAAGATGCTATAAAGTGGGTGTGTGAATAATGAAAATAAAATCAGATGACCTTATTCCTATAGAAAATAATTTTAAAGTTTGTGATGGACCTGGAGCAGGTAAAACGTATTGGTTGATTAACCATATAAAAAATATTCTTTGTAATTCCAAAAGATTACAAAAAAATAGGAAAATAGCATGCATAACTTATACTAATGTAGCAGTAAAAACTATTAATGAAAGATTGGGGAGTTATAGTAAACAAGTTGAAGTATCTACTATACATAGTTTTTTATATTTTAATTTACTAAAACCCTATGTTTACTCTATTGCGAATGAATATGGATTAAATTTTAGAGAAATAGATGGTCATCAAGATATGAAGGTAGAAGGAGGTAAAATACGAAAATGGATAAAAGATCATCCTAGAAAGAATTATTTTAAATCACCAATACTTTCAGAAAAGCAACTTCTAAATCTTCAACCAAATAGAAAAGCAATAAATAATTGGATAAAAACATTAAGATATAAATTTAATGAAAAAGAATTGATCCTATTTTGTGATAATTCTAAAGCTGTTTATAAGGCTGATGATGGGGAAGAAACAAGAATAAATAAAGATACATTAGATTTACTTAGTTCAGGATTATTTGAATATAAAAAACTATATTGGCAAGAAGGTATTATAGATCATGAGGATGTTTTATTTTTTAGTTATCAACTTTTGAAAAGGTATCCATTCATGTTAAAAATATTAAATGCTAAATATCCGTATTTTTTTATAGATGAGTTTCAAGATACCAATCCAATACAAGTTAAAATTATTAATATGATAGCACAAGAAGAAACAGTAGTGGGTGTTATTGGAGACAGTGCTCAGTCTATATATGGATTTCAAGGCGCTAATTGTGAACAATTTGAATCATTTGAATTAATGAATATGAATAATTATGAAATACATGGAAATAGGAGGAGTACTAATAGAATAATAGATGTATTAAATAGTATGCGTAGAGATTTTAAACAGAAATATATACGTAATAAAGAAGGAGAAAAACCAGTTATAGTTATTGGAGATAAAATAAAAGCTATAAATAAATATAACAACGAAAAATTAGTTACATTATCTAGAAAAAATATTACTGTTAATAAAATAAGGAAAGATATAGAGAGTACGATTTTTGAAAATGATTTTTTAGAACGTTTTAAGGAAGCAGATAGTGATAAAGAAAGAAGATATACAATTATGGATACTATTTTTGCTATTGAAACTGCTAAAAATGGTAATTTTAGAGAAGCATTAAAGATATTGGATAGAATTAGTTTCCTTGAAAAAAATAAAAAAAATAAATTTCATTATTTAAAATTATTATTAGATGATTATGATAAGTATTCAAATGATTTTTTGATAGATTTATATACATATATAAATGACGTGTTAAATGTGAAGCTAACAACATTAAGAAAAAATAGTAAAATTAGATATTTTTATGAAAATAGCAAATATAAAGAATTTGTTATTTGTGTAAATAGTATAAATGAAAAAAGTGATAACAAAACAATACACCAATCAAAAGGAGATGAATTTGATAATATAATGATAATAAAAGAAGATGATAATCTAGATTTTTTAACTAATCCTGATTTGATAAATAATGAGGAACATAGAATATATTATGTAGCTATGAGCAGGGCAAAAGAAAAATTGTTTATAAATATACCGTATTTGAACAATCCTAAAAGTTTAAAGAATTTAGAAGATTTATTTGAATTTATATACTTAGAATAAGTTTAATGTATATATTATATAAGGAGGAAAAATGACATTAATAGCAGCAGGAAAAATAAGTGATAAAGAAGGTTTTGTTGTATCAGATATTAGATTAACTGATGGAAATATTCAATCTGATTCTGCTTTAAAATTTACTCGTATAAAAAATGATGAAAAAGAATTATACATATATATAGCAGGAATGATTTCATTATTAGAAGAAATTGAAAAAGAATTTTCAAGTGGATATTTAGATTTAATAAAATATGACTCTATAGATCAAGAAAATGAAGTATTTATAAATTTATTAAATAATATATTTCAAGAATATTTGAAACAAGAAAAAGATAAGTCTGATTTAATAGTAATATATTTAGATAAGAGTCAAGATATATTTAAGTTATTTAAGATAGAATTTTATTTAGAAAATGGAGAATGTAGATATAGAATTATAAATAATAGAAATTCTATAATTATAGGTTCGGGAAGTGCTATTTGTAATGGAGGATCAAGTGAGTTTATTTTAAATATTTATAATGATGCCAAGAAAAATGGTTGCGATTTAACAACAGCAATATCTGCAGTAATTTTTAATATAAAAGGCAAATTGGAAGATTTACAATCAAATGTATATTGCAGCACAGGGATAAGTCCTGTATTTCATTATGCAATAATTGAAGGTTCAACTTTTGAGTTACAAGAACTTGAAATTAAAGGGATAAACTTAGATAAAAATAAAAAGATAAACTTTTTTGATTATTCTATTGAATGTAATGATGATTATGATTTAATAGAATTTAAAGATAGAATAAATAATAATGAAACTAAAGTTGAAAAAATACATAAAAATGTAGATTATAATACTAATAAAAAATTTGATCCAGAAAAGAGAGAAGAATAGAAAATTATTTTAGA
>OBZR01000935.1_pt1 | contig 13149 bp, 12 predicted proteins | sample 1495541 | NCBI WGS metagenome assembly OBZR01 (sample SAMEA2580240, study PRJEB22360) | human gut metagenome | biome: human gut; feature: human-associated habitat; material: faeces | place: Denmark | collected 2008/2010 | reverse complement strand
AATCTCCAGACACAAATGAATCCGCTGCTTTAGGAATACTAATTCCATTACTAATAACTTCTTGAAAATTACTATTTCTAAAGGCATTAATAGCTGGAAAAATAACTAAAATACCTATAAATATCATAATTTTGAACAAATAAGGATTCTTTATTTTACGCTTTATTATTATTAATATTCCTAAATAAATTCCTGCCATCCAAAATCTTGCTGTAGCAGTGGGAAAATTAACAATTATTCCCAATATGGTGCATAATATAAATTGTATTTTTCTATAGACGTACTTATTTTTTATTACAAATAATAGATTCATTGCTATATATACAATCGGTACTGCCCTAAATGTCTTTGAAACAATCAATCCAAAACTTGAGGAGTCAATTTGTAGTACATTTGTTGCCCTTGCAAACAAATTACTTAAACCCGTTTTTAAAATTATATATAGAGAGCAAAATACTGTAGCTATAAAAAATATCCTCATCACAAAACTTATATTTTTAATCTCTTCATTTTTAAATTTATGCCTTTTTAATATATTATTGAAAATTCTATTATATATACCTATATAAACTAATATGAATAATAGTATTATTAGATTTGTATATATAATCTTCTCCTCTGTAAGCAAATATGTATTCCACCAAGGAAAAGCATTTTTAATGTATTGAATTAATGGACTCATAAACAAAAATACTACATCCTTTAGACTATATCCATTGTTTGAGCTTTTACATAACTGAAAAATTATAATTATTCCATTAATTAGAAATGTTATAATTACTATACTTTCTTTATTTATTACATCTATATTAGAAAAAAGCATAATTCCTCCTAGTAAAGTAATGCATACAAATAAATATAAGTATAATAAATTCTTAGCAAAACACACCTTCATATTATCATTCCTTTTTATATAGACTTATATATTTATTAAAATTATCTCTTTTATTAAACAATCTAGATTTCTCAATTAATGCTTCTTTCTTAACCCCTATATAATCTAAAACTTTAATAATTTCCATCATTTCCTTAACATTACCTTTTTCTACTATAAAACCAGATTTTGCATCGACACTCTCAACACTTCCCCCAGTACTAAAAGTTAATATCGGTATTCCACAAGCTAATGCCTCTAGATTAGTAGTTGGAAAATTATCTTCTAATGTAGGATTAACAAATACATCTGCCGCTGAATATATTTCTACTAACTCCTTAATATTATTCGTTTTTGTTATGCCTAACATATTTATAGGTAATTTTTGTTTTTGATTTTCAGTAACTCCAACAGCAATAACCTTATACCTATCATCCAGCTTTTGTGATAATTCTATTAAATAATTTAATCCCTTACGCCTATTCCAAATACTAGCAACTCCCAGAACAATAAATTTATCTTCTAATCTATACCTATCCCTAAAATTGCTTTTTGTTGGTTTAAAAACATCTAAATCAATTCCATTAGTAATAACTTCAATCTTGTATTCAGATAAATATGATTCTTCAACTAGTCCAGCTAACCATTTCGAAGGTGTCACTATAGTAAGGTCTTTTACCCCCGTAAATATGTTTTTCTTTTTATAAAAATTTAGACTTGAATTATCTATTAATAAACTATTAGGATACTCTTTCTTCTGAGGGCATTCTTTGCACTCATCCTTCCATTTATTACAACCAACATAATCAAAATAAGCACAATGTCCAGTAAATGCCCAACAATCATGTAATGTCCACACTACTTTCTTATTTGCCTTCTTTAAATATTCAAACAAGATTTCAATATTTATATAATATCCATGGATATTATGCAAATGAATAACATCTGGATTATATGCCTCCACCTTTTTAATAAATTCTTTAGTAGCTCTAGTAGATCCAAATCCATGTTTGTCAAATATTCTTGTTTTTGCTACATGCTTATAATTATCAAAATTTGATCCGATTTTAATGGTCTTTATACCTTCTGGTGCACTTCCTCTTCCATATGCTATAACACAATCATGCCCTTCTTCTTCTAAAACCTTATATAAATCAGTTGCAATTCTACCTGTGCTTCCAACGCCACAAACAGAATTAATTTGTAATACTTTCATACTATTTTCTCCATATAAATCTATTAATTACATCAGTATAGCCCTGAATTATATTAATAACCTTATTAGAAACATTTATATCAGTATAATCATGAACCTTTACAAGTTCAGCTCCAGTTTGCTTTTGTTTAGTTATAACCTCAATTGCCTGAGTAATACTATCAAAAGTAATTCCTCCTAATATAACTGATCCTTTATCTATAGCTTCAGGTCTTTCAGTACTAGTTCTTATAGATACTGCTGGAAATCCCATTATATTTGATTCTTCTGCTAATGAACCTGAATCAGATAGTACACAAAACGCTTCTTTTTGTAATTTGTTATAATCATAAAATCCAAATGGCTTTAATTGCTTAATATTCTTATGAAACTTAATTTTCATATTCTCAATTCTTTTCCAGCTTCTTGGATGAGTTGAATATATCACTGGCATATCATACTTCTCAGCAATTGCATTTAAAGCATCTGTTAAACTTTTGAAGTTTTCATCGTTATCAATATTTTCTTCTCTATGTGCACTTACTAGTATAAACTTACTTTTTTTAAGTTCTAATCTTTCAAGTACATCAGATTCATCAATCTTTGTCATATACTTATAAAATACTTCTGGAAGTGGTGATCCAGTTACAAACGTATATTCTTTTCTCATTCCTTCTGAAAGTAAATATCTTCTGGCATGTTCTGTATAAGCTAGATTAACATCTGAGGTAACATCAACTATTCTTCTATTAATTTCTTCTGGAACATTTTGATCAAAACATCTATTTCCTGCTTCCATATGAAATACTGGAATTTTTAATCTCTTTGCTGCAATAGCACTTAAACATGAGTTTGTATCGCCTAATATTAGTAAAGCTTCTGGTTTTTCTTTAGCTAAAATTTTATAACTTTCTGATATTATATTTCCCATTGTTTCTCCAAGATCATTTCCCACAACGCCTAAAAAATGATCTGGCTTTCGCAATTCTAGTTCTTCAAAAAACACATCATTTAATGTATAATCCCAATTTTGACCTGTATGTACTAATACATGGTCAAAGTACTCATCACATTTTTTTAAAACTTCTGATAATCTTATAATTTCAGGTCTTGTACCAACTACTGTCATTACCTTTAGTTTCTTCATAAACTATACCTCCATAAAAATCGTATCAGGCTTCTCAGGATTAAATACTTCATTAACCCACATTACTGTAATCATATCGCTTGTCCCAGTATTTATTATGTTATGTGTATAGCCTACTGGAATATCTATTACTTCAAGCTTTTCTCCACTAACTTTATACTCAATAACTTCCTCACTATTTATTTTCCTAAATTGAATAACTCCCTTACCACTTACAACTAAAAACTTTTCATTTTTAGTATGATGATAATGATTTCCCTTAGTTATTCCAGGTTTGGATATATTAATAGATACTTGTCCTCTATCTGATGTTTTTAAAAACTCAGTAAATGATCCTCTATTATCAACATTCATTTTTAATGGATAACTAAATCTATCTTCTGGTAAGTAGCTTAAATATGTGCTATAGAGCTTTTTAGTAAACTCATCTTCCATATTTGGAATCATTAAGTTATTTCTACTTTCAACAAAACTATTTAGGAGTTCTACTATTTTACCTAAAGTTACCTTATGCTCTATATCAACATTTACATAACCACTTAATGAATTTTTATCTTCCATTGATGAAATTAAACACCTTACAACATCATCTATATAAACTAAATTTAATTCAATATTAGAATCTGAAATCCAGACCTCTTCTCCTCTAGCAATGTTATGACAGAATGTTGCTACTGCTGAATTATAATTTGGCTTACACCACTTTCCAAAAACATTTGGTAGTCTATATATAAATACTTTTGCATTTGCTAAATTACTATACATTAATAACTCTTCTTCTGAAAGCTTCTTACTTTTTCCATATGCATTATCTAAATCAGCTTGAATAGAAGATGTTATTGCTATAGGTGTATTTTTATTATTTTCCTTTAATATTTTTACTATTTCCCCTGTTAATCCAGAATTTCCTTCAAAAAATTCACTTTCCTCTTTAGGTCTATTAATACCAGCTAAGTGAAAAATAAATTCTGCTTCTAATAAAGCTTCTACTAACTCTTCTTTTGTATTATCTTTATCTATCGAAATAGTTTCGTAATTCTTTAATTCTTTTAATCTCGCTATAAGATTTTTTCCAATAAATCCTTTAGATCCTGTTACTAATACCTTCATAATTATCTCCTATTACACACTTTCAGAAAAAATTTCTGCTTCTTTTTCTTTAATAACTTTAAAATCCCTTAATTCCTTTTGAATATAAGGAAGCTTTAATAACATTTCCTTAACTTCTTCAATATTAATTCTATTTGTATTATCAGAGTTATACTCTTCTTGATTTCTTCTAGACCCGTCACCTTCTGTAAAGTATTTTGCATAATTTAAATCTCTATTATCTGATGGTATTCTAAAATAATTCCCATGATCTTCTGCTTTAACAAATTCTTCTTTAGTTAATAAAGTTTCGTAAGCTTTTTCACCATGTCTTGCTCCAATTACTTTAATTCCAACTTGTGAATCAAATAACTCTTTTAAAGCTGTAGCTAACTCTAATATTGTACATGCTGGTGCTTTTTGAACAAATATATCACCTTGCAGTCCATATTCAAAAGCATATAAAACTAAATCTACTGATTCTTCAAGAGACATCATATATCTAGTCATATTAGGATCTGTAACTGTTAATTCTTTTCCTTGCTTCATTAGTTCTATAAATAATGGAATAACTGAACCTCTTGATGCCATTACATTTCCATATCTAGTTCCAGAAAATATCGTTTCTCCTTCTTGTGCTGATCTAGCTCTTGCTATCATAGTTTTTTCTGCCATTGCTTTAGATATTCCCATAGCATTTACTGGATATACAGCTTTATCTGTACTTAGTAGAATGCACTTTTTTACTCCATTAAGTAAACATGATTTAAAAACATTATCTGAGCCTTCTATATTTGTTTGCACTGCTTGCATTGGATAAAACTCACAAGAAGGAACTTGCTTTAAAGCGGCTGCATGAAATACATAATCTACACCTTTCATAGCATAATTAATGCTATCTAGATCTCTAACATCTCCTATGTAATATTTAACTTTATCACTTTTTATAATTCTTCTCATATCATCTTGCTTTTTTTCATCACGAGAAAAGATGCGTATCTCCTTTATATCTGTATCAAGGAATCTATTAAGGACAGCATTTCCAAAAGAACCAGTCCCCCCTGTTATAAGCAATATTTTATTATTAAACATACCTACGCCTCCAAAGTTGAATTATATTCAAAGTATTTATCCATTTTTTCTATTAATTTCTTCTTATCAAAATTTCTACAGTAATATTTTCTTGAATTACTTTCTAATTCAAATAGCTCTTCTTTTGATTTTTCTATTAATTCAGCTATATTTTCTGCAAGCTGTTCAACATTACCAGCTTTACTACATAGTCCTGAATTAGATTCATTAATTATTTTGTATGTTTCTCCATTAGCAGACGCTATAATTACTTTTCCACAAGCCATATAAGATTGTAATTTTGCAGGTATTGTCATTGAAAAAATCTGCTCGTCTGTTAGACTTAAAAATGCTGCATCACAAGCTGCCATAAATTCAGGAATCCTTGTTGCTGGTTGCTTGTTTATAAAATTAAACATATTATCTACATTATTCAAGGAAACTTCTTCAATTAATTTCTCTTTATATCTTCCATCTCCTACAATATTAAATCGAATTTTTCTATCTAGTCTCTTTCTACTAAGTAATACTGCTACTTTAGGTAATATATCTAACCCTTGTGCATTTCCAATATTTCCAGTGAATATTATATTAAAGGCATCATCATTCGGAATTTCTTCAATAATTACTTTGTTTAAAGGAACATAAAAATCTTCCGCATATTGTGGCCAATATTTAATTTTTTCTCTTGGAACTCCACGTTTAGAAATTTGAGATATAAAACTATCTGATGTTGTGAAAATTTTTGTACATCTTGTGTATATATAATCCACCATTCTACCTAAGGACCCAATAATATATTTATTAGTTATACCTGTAATTATTTCAACATTCTCAGGCCACAAATCTTGTACATAAATATAGCATGGTATATTTCTCTTTTTGGCATACCAAACGCCTGGTAATGCTTGTGTCATTGGTGATACTTCAAATATAAATACATAATCGGCCTTTATTCTAGTAAATATATTCCAAAGAAATCCTGATACAACAAAAGACAAATAATTTAATACAAGCATCATTGAGCTTTTCCCTCTAGGTATTAATGGAATTCTAATAATATCAATACCATTATAATTTTCTTTTCTCTTTTTAAATAAGCCATATCCAGAATAGTACTTTCCTTTCGGATAATTTGGTATTCCTGTAATTACTGTAACTTTATATCCTCTTTTTACCCATTCTCTGCAAATATCATTTATTCTGAATTGCTCTGGATAAAAATATTGAGAAACAACTAAAATATGTTTTTTTAAATTTTTATCCTTCATTTTAAATCCTTTCTGTAAACCTAACCGATTCTTTAAAATCTCTTACTATATATTCTTCTCTATATTCACTCATACTCTTTTCATAAACTAAACTTCCAAAAGCTTTGTTTACTACTCCTATACAATTTCCCATGACTCTTAGTATAGGATTAAATATTTTTGTTAGTCTTATGTCTTTTCCATTATATTCTGCAGCTACCATTACTAAATTTGAAGTATTGACGTACTCTTTATTTTGTGGAAAGAATATACCTCTTTCTTCATTCAATATCATTAATCTAATAAACTCACATAAGTTATCTATATGTAGCATACTTCTTTCATTATCTATGTTAGGAAATATAGGAAGCTTTTTGGCAAACTTAGAAAGCAATTGATAATTACCTTTTGATCCCTTTCCATATATCATTGGAGGTCTTATTACCACTACATTAAAAGTATCATCTTGAAGTGTTAATATTCCTTCCTCAGCTTGTAACTTACTTCTACCATAAAAATTGCTTGGCTTGGGAATTGTATTTTTATTAATTACTCTTTTTTTATTTATATGACTACTATCACCATAAACGATGATACTACTCATAAAAATAAACTGTTTAACCCCATCTAATTTTACTTTTTGGGCAGTTTCAATCGTTAGATCCCTATTTACTTTATAATATAAATCTTCCATTTTAGGATCAGTAGATACATGAGCAATACCTGCTACATGAAATACAACATCGTATTCCGAAAAACTTTTTTCTTTCCAAGATTGATCTTTCATATCAATAGTATCTACTGAATATTCATTAGGCCAATTATTTAACCATTTTTCAAAACTAGTTCCTATATAACTATTTGCACCAGTAATTAATATTCTTTTCACTCACGCATCACCTCTTATTTTTAATTTCATATATTATATACTCATTTTTTCTTCTCTATTTTCAACACTATTCTTATTAGTTCCTTCAATTACTCCATCCGCTTTTAAAACTTTAAAAACTGTTAAGAATAATATTTTTATATCTAATCCTAAGGATTTATTTTCTAAATAATATTTATCTAATTTTGTCTTTTGAGCATCATCATTATGATCTCTTCCATTAATTTGTGCCCACCCAGTTATTCCTGGTAAAAGCATATGAACTCCTGCATTGGTTCTAAGATTCTTTAAATTATATTGATTATATAAAGCAGGTCTTGGACCAACAAAAGTCATATCTCCCTTTAATATATTTATCAATTGTGGAAGCTCATCTAAGCTTGTCTTTCTTAAAATCTTTCCAACTGCTGTCAAATAACTTTTTGCATCAGTAAGTTTATCTGTTGCTACATTTGGTGTACCAACTTTCATTGTTCTAAATTTATAAAGTTTAAATAATTCATTATTTTTTCCTATTCTCTTTTGCGTGAAAAATACTGAACCTTTAGAATTTAGCTTAATAAATATTGCTACTATCAAAAATATTGGTGAAAATAAAATTAAAAATATTAAACTAATAAAAAAATCAAAAAATCTTTGCATTACTACATCCCCTCATAAATCAGTCTATATAACTATTCCAGCATTAATAATAGTATTCTTACTTATATTTTTGCCTTGAGTTATGCAAGCTCCTTCCCCAATGATTGATAGTTCTCCTATATTGACCATACTTCTGACTATTACGCCAGATGAAATATGAACTCCATCTTCAACATTACAATCATGATCTACAATAGAATTTATATTTAAAATACATCCTTTTCCTATGATTGAATTTGTATTTACAATTGCACCTGACAAAATTGCTGTTCCAATCTCTATTTTGCTATATTTACTAATTGATGCATTTGGATGTACTATATTTGGAATTATAAATCCTTCATTTATAAGTTCATTTATAAGCTTTAGTCTTACAGTATTATTTCCTATTGCAACAAAAGCATATCTATATTTATCCTTAAACTTTTTATAGTCATTGATTTTTCCAACTACTGAAAAATTAAATATTTTATCTGTATTACTATTATCATCTAAGAATGCTATTTCATCATAATTTTCTTCAATCTCCGCCGCTTCTGCTACAACTTTTCCATGGCCGCCTGCCCCTAATATCAATAAATTTTTCATAATACACCTCCCTTTTATATTTTCTTTTAAACAGTAACAGCAACTTCATCTTTTTTTCTTTTATATGTTGGTACTATTTCTTCTATCTTTGAAATTACTTCGTTAACATCATCTGTTTCTACTAATTGATTAAGATCAAATAAGTTTTTTCTTAAAACTTCAATATCAGCAAAAGTAGGTTTTCCTATGAATATTTTCTTATGTGATGTATTGGTAAGTCCCTCTTCACTCATTAGCAACTCTTCGTAAAGCTTCTCTCCAGGTCTAAGTCCAGTTATTTTTATCTTTATATCTTTATTAGGCTCAAAACCTGAAAGCTTTATTAAGTCATATGCTAAATCATATATTTTTACAGGCTCTCCCATATCTAAAACAAATATCTCTCCACCTTTTGCAAAAGCACCAGCTTGAAGAACTAGCTTTGAAGCTTCTGGTATAGTCATAAAATATCTAATTATATTTTTATCAGTAACTGTTACTGGCCCCCCATGTGAAATTTGCTTTTTAAATAAAGGTATTACCGATCCATTACTTCCTAATACATTTCCAAATCTAACTGCTACATACTGAGTTCTACTAATTTTGTCATATGATTGTATTATCATTTCACAAATTCTTTTTGTGGCCCCCATTATATTAGTTGGGTTAACAGCCTTATCTGTAGAGATTAATACAAATCTTTCAACTTTATATTTATCTGCACATTCAACAACATTCAAAGTTCCAAATGCATTGTTTTTTATTGCCTCCATTGGGCTATCTTCCATAAGTGGAACATGCTTATGTGCAGCAGCATGAAACACTAAATTAGGATTATGTTCATTAAAAATCTGTTCTAATCTTTTTTTATCTCTGATAGATCCAATTAAAACTACTAGATTTAAATCAGGATATTTATATTTCAGCTCATTTTGAATATGATAAGCATTGTTTTCATATATATCAAAAATTATAAGTTTTTCAGGATTAAATTTAGCTATTTGACGGCATAGTTCTGAACCAATAGATCCTCCTCCACCAGTAACTAATACAGATTTATTTTTTATATAATCTGAAATTCCCTTCATCTCTAACTCTATAGGCTTACGACCTAATAAATCTTCAATATCAACATCTTTAATTTCTTTTAAAGATACATTTCCATCTATTACTGAATAAATACTTGGAAGCATTTGAATCTTACATTCAGTCTTTTTACATATATCTAATATTCTTGTTTTATCTTCTTCATTTATTGATGGAACAGCAATTATTATATTTTCTATATTTTTAGTTTTTACTACATTAATTATATCTTTTCTTGTTCCTAATACTTTCACTCCTAATATACTTTTCCCAACTTTATACTCATTATCATCTATTAAACCAATAGGATTATACTCACTATTTTTATTATTTTTCATTTCTTTAATTACTAAAGTTGCAGCTTCTCCTGCACCTATAATTAATGTTCTTTTCAAAGTCGATGTATTTGATTTATAGTCTAGAATATTTGTGAATCTACTATATATTCTAAAAGAAACTCTAATCCCAACTATTGATAAGATTACAAATATACCTGATAAAATATTTACTGCATATGAAAATTGAGTTTTAAGTATAATTGAAGAAATGCTACTTAAAATATTTCCTGTAATGCATCCACCAATTACAAGCATAAATTCATCTATACTTGCATATGTCCATATACTTTCATATAATTTGAACATTAAAAAGCAAAGTAAATAAATAACTGTAAAAATCATAGCAACTCTTTCATAATCTTTTATTAAATCCAAAAAAGTACTATATTCATATCTAAAATATATAGCTAATGTATACGATAGATTTACTAGAATTGTATCTATAAAAACTAATATTACCTTTCTATATTTACCCAGGTCCTTCATAATCTCTTCACCCCTTTACAACATTAAATCTAAACATAAAAAACATATTCTAAACCTTGCTTAATATACCAAATATCCCTTTTTTCTCTTTTATTAAACTTCCCTTAAATTTAATTTCTTTATTATTTAAAAGATTTTCCCCAGAATCTAGTAAATAATTTGCATATTTTTTATTAAAACTTTCCAAGTAATTTATGGCATTTTTCATATTTGCATTTCTTTTTGTATCTCTATGTGCATCTGAACCAACAAAACTGTATATATTATTTTTTAAATATATCTCTGTAGTTTTCTTAACTTCTTTTCCAAAATCTCCTGTTAAACTGTCCTTATTTACCTGAAAAAGAAATCCTTCCTTTATAAATTCATTTATCAAAGAAGGATTTTTTATAAACTTTTGATATCTTTCTGGATGAGCTATAACTGGTACTATTCCTTTTAGTTGTAACTCATAAATATTTTCAATAGCTTCTTTAATAGAAAAATCCCTCATGTTGAATTCAATTAGCATGTATCTTGAATTATTTATGGTCCCTATATAATTATTAATGTAGTTTTCATATATTTTGTCTGTATAATAAACCTCTTGCCCTTGATAAATATCAAGATTTATTTCTTCTCTTATAGCTAGCTTCATTATATCTTCTGTTCTCTTTTTCACTTCATCTAAGGTCGCCTCAAAATACCCTGGCATATAATGAGGAGTAAGAACTAACTTAGTCGTTCCCCCCTCAATAGCTTGCCTTAACATATTCAAAGTCATGTCCCTAGATTTAGATCCATCATCAATTCCCCAAATCAAATGAGAATGTAAATCTACCATAAAAAACCTCCCAAACTTCAATTGCTCTTACTTTTCTCCGTAGTAGTAATAATATTTATTTCTACTATTATCTACTCCATTTAATACTGTTCCAATAATATTTGCATTTACCTTCTTTAAAAGGTTTATTGCATTTTCTACTGAATCCTTTTTTGTTCTTTCTGCTTTAACTACAATTATTGTTCCATCTGCCTTTGTAGAAAGTATTTGTGAATCTGTAACAGCTTGTACAGGTGGAGTATCTAAAATTATATAATCGAAATTATTTTTAAGTTCTTCTAATAATCCAGTCATTGTCTTAGATGAAAGCATTTCAGATGGATTAGGTGGTATTTTCCCTGAAGTTAGTATTACTAAGTTTTTATTATATCTATGAATTGCTGTAACTAATTCTTCTTTACCTATAATTACATCTGACAAACCTATTATATTTGAAACTTTAAATTTTTTATGTAATGATGGTTTTCTTAAATCACAATCTACTAATATTACTTTTTTATCTCCTTGAGCCAAACATAAAGCAAGATTGCCTGCTGTTGTTGATTTTCCTTCTCCTGGCTCAGAGCTTGTTACCATTATTACTTTGTATTCTTTATCAAAAGATGAGTATTGTATATTTGTTCTTAATGTTCTATAACTTTCTGCTGCTATAGACTTTGGTTGTTTTTCTACTATAAACATAACATCCTCCTAAAGTTCCTTTACTGTAGGAATTAAACCAATTACTGGTACTTCTAATTCTCTTTCTAATTGTTCTTTAGTTTTAAATGTATTATCTAAGAACTCTAGTAAAAATGCTAATCCTACACTTGCCATTAGCCCTAATAAAAATGCTATTGCAATATTCATTTTCTTATTTGGACTTACTGGCTTTTCTGGTAATTGAACTTCTTCTATTACTCTTATATTTCCATTTGGAACTAAATCCTTTGATGTTCTTATAAACTCATTAGATACTTCTTTGATTACATCCTTTGCTTCTTCTGGATTATTGCTTTTATATTTTATTTGTAGAATTTGTGTATCTGCAACTGAAACTACAGTTAAACTTTTCAAAACATTTTCTACATCTAAATCATAACTTGTCTTATTTAAAGCCTTAGAAACTAAATCTCTTGTTTTTATTGTTTCTGAGTAAGTTTTCATAAGCTTTTGATACATAATTACATCATTTTGATTATAACCCTGTGTATCACTTTCATCTTTACCTATAAAAACTTTTGTACTAGCCTCATACTGTGGCTTAATTACAAAAAAGCTTAATGCAGCTGATATAACTGTAGCTATTAATGTAATTGAAACTATCATTAACCATCTCTTTTTTAAGGCTTCAAACAATTCATCTAATCTTATTACTTGTTCTTCCAACTTAATTCCTCCTACTAAATAATCGCATTTCTAGTTTATTATACCATTAAAAACTATATTATTTGCATATTTTTAGATGAATTTAAGTAAAATTTATACTTTTATTAAACTTTTTATTAAATTTTCTATGCATCACTATTTTTTTTATTTATATATATTATAACCTGAATATTTAATCATAATATAAAATCTTATATTATGGCAAATTACTGCGACAATATAAAATTATAGCATATTTGCATATTTATATTTTATTTTTCTATCAACATATTTAGCTAAATTTCAACCATTATACTTTATACTACATTTTCGAATGTTGTTTTA
>OBZR01000903.1_pt1 | contig 13707 bp, 10 predicted proteins | sample 1495541 | NCBI WGS metagenome assembly OBZR01 (sample SAMEA2580240, study PRJEB22360) | human gut metagenome | biome: human gut; feature: human-associated habitat; material: faeces | place: Denmark | collected 2008/2010 | reverse complement strand
TCCATTTTTTGCCCGATATTCTCCTGTTCGGTGCTGTTGATGGCGTCTATTTCTTTTGTATCCAAGTCGGCTGTCTCTTTCCGGCTGCGAATATAATCATAAAAAACATTATAAGCAATACGATACAGCCACGTAGAGAAACTTGACAAGTTCCGGAAAGAGGCAATGTTCGTATATGCTTTGATAAATGTATCTTGCGCAAGGTCGTCACTCAATTCGCTGTCGCCGCAAGTCAGGTTCAGGAAGAATCGCCGGATGGGCGACTGATACTCCTTCACCAACTGGTCAAAGGCCCTGGTGTTCTTGAACACCACGACCTGTGCGACTAACGATATATCATTGAGTTGGCTCATTTATTCTCGTCGTTCTTTTCTTCGTTTACTCCTTTGTCTTTCTCTTCGGATTCAGAAGGGATGATTTCGAAACTATCGGTTCTAACGTTATTCGGGTTCTTTTTTTCATCCTTATTACCCGTATACATCCGGGTAGCATTTGCGTCTTGAGTCTGTTGTTTACTACCGATAATCCATTGTCCGATACCCATGAATGTAACGAGTAAGCCGATAGCTCCAATTCCGAATTCGCCGGTGATTGCCCAGAGGAAGATGAAAAGACCGATACCCGTAAAAGTGTTCTTGATGCCTTGTGAACGCGAATCGACTGTTTTGTTTTCGCGGATAAACTCTGCCGGAAGCGGTTGGCCGGCAGCAAGTGCCTGTTCGGCAAGGCGATAACGTGCTTTCCGGTTTTTATAACGGAAGAAGAAGATTACAAATAGAATGAATACCGGAAATCCGAATACAGCAATGATTGCAATGATTGCTACCAGAATACCTCCGCCGGCACTAACATTGTGGAAGGGGAAATCGCTGTCATCCGAATCGAATGTGAAGCTGGCTTTGCCATGAGTGGTGCTAACATTACTTGAGTTTGCATTTACGTCTGCAGAATCAGCATCTGCTGTGTCTACACCAATCACTGTGACAGCAGTATTGTTCGTATTTGCTTTATTGTCTTTGGTCACAGTTACTTTTACTTTCCCGATGGAATCACGAACAACGGTGGTCTGGGCAACAGCCAGTGTGCAAGTGGTCAGTACAACCATCAATGCTAATAGAAAATTTTTCATATCAATAGTTTTTTAATTTATTTCTTTATCTGTTAGACGTAGTTAATATCATAGAAAGTTGCAAAGAGACGAAATATTTTTGATATTTGCGGAAATTAATAAACGAAAGATGGAATTACCTGCTTCTTTTATAGACTACACCCGCGCTCTATTGGGCGATGAAGAATACGACAAACTGGCTGTTGCCCTCCAACAGGAACCACCGGTTAGCATCCGGTTGAATCAATTGAAAATCAATCATTCTTTATCGGATAAAGTACCTTGGTCTTCCGAAGGATTCTATTTGGAGGAGCGTCTCACTTTCACGTTCGATCCCTTATTCCATGCAGGCTGTTATTATGTTCAGGAAGCTTCTTCCATGTTTGTGGAGCAGGTACTCCGGCAATATATCACGGGACCGGTGAAGATGTTGGATCTTTGTGCGGCTCCCGGTGGAAAATCGACTCATGCCCGTAGTGTACTTCCCGAAGGGAGCCTGTTGGTAGCCAATGAGGTAATCCGGAATCGTTCGCAGATTCTTGCTGAAAACCTGACGAAGTGGGGACATCCGGATGTGGTAGTGACCAATAATGATCCGGCAGATTTTTCGGCTTTACTCTCTTTCTTTGATGTGATTCTTACAGATGTTCCCTGTTCCGGTGAAGGTATGTTCCGTAAAGACCCGGTAGCTGTGGAAGAGTGGAGCCCCGAGAATGTGGAAATCTGTTGGCAGCGCCAGCGACGGATTATTGCAGATATCTGGGATGCGTTGAAGCCCGGAGGTATTCTTATATATAGTACGTGTACATTTAATACAAAAGAGGATGAAGAGAATGCACGTTGGATTCAACAAGAGTATGGGGGCGAACCATTAACTGTGCAGGTGCAGGAGAATTGGAATATAACAGGAGATCTTTTGTCAGATAAAGGGGATCATTCTAAATCTTCTATTCCCGTCTATCATTTTTTCCCTCATAAGACGAAAGGTGAAGGCTTTTTTCTGGTGGCTTTTCGTAAGCCGGAGACGGAAGAAGAGATCCCAGTATCTTCTTCCGCCAAAGAGAAAGCTTTCAAGAAGAAGGATAAGAAAGGAACAGCAGCATCTTCTCCTGTATCGAAAGAATATCTGAATATGGCTAAAAGTTGGTTGAATGATGAAAATTCGGACAAGTATATTTTATTGGCGGAAGGAACAAATATCCGAGCTTTCTCACAGTACTATACTAATGAATTGGCGACGATGAAACAAAGCCTGAAAATTGTGTCGGCAGGGATTGAGATAGGCGAGGTGAAAGGAAAGGATTTGATCCCTAACCATGCGTTGGCAATGTGTACCTCACTTTTATGCCGGGAAGCATTCGCTACGGAAGAAATAAGTTATGAACAGGCCATCACATATTTACGAAAAGAGGCCATTACCTTACCGGTAACAGCCCCTCGTGGATATGTTTTGCTTACTTATCGGCATATTCCTCTCGGATTTGTGAAGAACATCGGCAATCGTGCCAATAATCTTTATCCGCAAGAATGGCGCATCCGTAGTGGATACTTACCGGAAAATATACGCATCTTATCAGAATACGTTACTGATTAAGGCAGTATTCCCGCAGGTATTTCCTGTTGGGAAAGACTAAAGCTAAGCTGTCTGCCTTTTCCGATTTCTGTGCCTTCAGCTATTTCTTCCAGCGTGTAGGAAGGAGGAGGTGCAGGTGATGTCCGCGTTTCTCCAATAGGCGGAGTGTTCCAGTTCAGATTTAGGCTTTTATCCAACCGATGAAATAAGTACGAGTTTCCCCATATTATGAATTTATGATCGGAAACAGGTGTTGCCATATCTTCCGAAAAAGTGAGGGTTAGTGTCATTTTCTTATCGTCTCCTTCTTCTTTTTCCAGTTTGTAACTTCCTTGGGTTATTAATTCAAGTCCGGATGAAAAGGCGGTCTGTTCTCCTTGTTTGAAAAAATAAGCATCCCGTGCGTGGTTGTTAATCAGAAAAATGTCGGAAATACCGGGTAGAAGATTCGCATCTCCGTTGGGTAAGTTAGACAAGTAGCTGCGTAGCAACTCCATATTTTCGTAATTATCGACCACCTTGATTGGTAAAGTGCAGGTTTCTTGTGTGGCGTTGTCTGTTACTGTCAGATAAGTCGTTCCGGTGAGGATACCGGTTACATAAATCATACGTCCGGCAGGTACTCCACTCCAGCCAGTTTCAGTTCCGGCACTTGCGATGCGTGTGTCTTTCACTGCAAGTGAGTAGTCACCATTTCCGCTTTCCAGGCCGAGGTAACGTCTGCCACCCATAGGTACTTCGTATTCACTGTTGTAAAAACGCAGTGGATTGTCGTCATCATCTTTACAGCCACTTAGTAGCGTAAGGATGCAGCATAACATGAATAAATAGAAATGTTTAGGTCTCATAATTCAGATTTTATGTTCGTTGCAAATGTAATGTATTGTTTTGAAATATCCAGTCGGAATTTGAAGAAAAAGAGAGGAGATATATTTAGGCACGAATTACACGGATTAACACTGTTGCTTTATAGTTATGACAATACTAAAGACCGTGAATTCTGTGTAATCCGTGCCTAATTTATTATATAAACATACTTATATAACTTAAAAATAGAAATTAGTATGTTCAGCGTAACCCATACCTAAAGGGTTTTATGTACTATTTATAGCTTGCTTTTGTAAATCCGTGCCATTGCCTTTTGGTACTGATTTTCCAATTGCAGATAATTTTGATGACTTTGATAGATCACCGATACTTCAACGAAGTACTCGATCATACTAATTTGTCCACCTGTCAAAGCTTGTTTCAGCAATGCCAAATCTTGTTGAGACTGGAAAGTCTTGCTATATTCTTCCATTGAAGCATGCAGCGTTTTCGCTTCCCGGTAAAGTTGTGCCAATTCAGATTCCACTTGCAGTGTAGCATTATCCTTTTGCAAGTCGATGTTGAGTGCCTGCGCTTTAGCAATTTTCACCTTATTCCGATTTTCGAAAAGCGGGAAGGAAAAGCCCACCACTACACCGTTGAAAGGCACACCAGTCTCTGTATTCCGACGGTAGCCGAGTTCCAGCTTCGGCAGCCACTGGGATTTATTGACAGCAATCTGTTTACGGGCAACGAGAGCCTCGTTGCCTAGTGCCATTAAGGTACGGTCTGTAGCCATGACTTCTGATTTCAACATTTGGTAATCGCTTGGGAACGGTATAGCCGGATATTGATTTTCTTCGAAAACCACCGGAATATTACCATTCAGCGTATTCAGTTCCTGCTGCTTATTGCGAAGTGCCGTTTCGTTCAGAGACGCTTCCGTTTTGACATTCAACAGTTCCAAGTTGATTTTATTGGTTTCGAGAGCATTTGCATCCCCTGTTTGGAGACGTTTGGCGTACATTTTAGCAAGTTCTTCCGCATTGCGGAGACGTTCCTCCAAAATATGCTTTTGCTGACGAAGCATGATAATGTCCAGGCAAAGTTCTTTTGCCTGTAACAGTTTCTCCTGACGAAAAACATCCGACTGACTGTCAAGAGTTCCGGCTTTCAGACGGTTTAACTTGTTACGTGTGGCGTATAAACTAGGGAAATCAAAGCTTTGTGAAACAACCAGCTCACCGATTGTTTCGCTTTTATCTTTTGCTCCCCATAGATGCGCGTAAGAGAGAGTAGGATCAGGCAAGTTATTATCCGTTTTGGCTTCCAGCTTCTGCGAGGTAATCAGTTGCTCGTTTGCCTGCAACTCCTTATTGTTCGTTTCGATATTCTTCAATACCTGTTCAATTCCGTTTTGGGCTTGCACTTCACCTATGGTTAAGAAAAGAAGTGCAGCGCTTATGGTCATGATTTGTTTCATTTCTAATTTCTTTATTTATTACAATCTATTGTTGATAGATACTTTATGATAAGGCATCTATTTGTTTGACACCGAGGAACGACCCGTTCCTCACCGAGAAACACTTGTTTCCTCACCGGGGAACGATGGTTTTCTCACCGAGGAAAAATATCCCTCTCTACAGGCTTTTCTGGGCCTCTTTCCGATGCATCATCAGATAAACAATCGGAACGATAAAACCGTTCAAAAAAGTAGACGTTAATAATCCTCCTAGAATCACTTTTGCCATCGGACTTTGAATTTCGTTACCGGGCAAGTCGCCGGCAAGTGCCAATGGAATCAGTGCCAGTGCAGAAGACAATGCCGTCATTAAAATCGGATTCAGGCGGTCGAGAGAACCTTGAATCACACTATCATATACATTCAAACCTTCTTCCTTTTGCAAATGATTGTAGTGACTGATGAGCAACATACCGTTACGCGTTGCAATACCGAACAAGGAAATGAAACCGATGATAGCCGGAATACTGACTTCTCCTGTTGTAATCACCAAAGCAAATACACCACCGATCAGTGCCAGCGGAAGATTCAGCAAGATAACCCCGGATTCTTTCACACTGCGGAACTCATTGTACAGCAACAGGAAGATAACCACGATACTGATAAATGAAGTCAACGCTAATGTCCGGCTGGCAGCCTGCTCGCTTTCAAACTGTCCACCATACTCGATATGATAACCTTCGGGTAATTGTACCGATGTGTCGATACGTTTCTGAATATCATTCACAACACTGCGCAAGTCACGATCGGCCACATTGGCGGAAATGACAATTTTACGTTTCACATTCTCGCGGTTGATCGTATTCGGACCCATGGCCGATACCACTTCCGCTACATAGCTCAAAGGAACTTTGCGGCCGTCGTTCGTGTCTACCATCAGGTTACGGATTTTCTCTATTTCATCCCGGGCATCATCCTTCACTTTTACGATCAGGTCAAAACTCTTGCCCTGTTCATACACTTGTGAGATCACTTTTCCAGCCAAAGCTACATTCACATATTCCGAAAATTCCGGCAGGGTAATACCGAACTTAGCCAGCATTTCCCGTTTAGGCTGTATTTTCAGCTGCGGACGTTCAATCTGTTGTTCCACGTTCAGGTCGGCAACACCGGGAATGTCACTGATCGCTCCTTTGATTTGATTACCGAGTGAAAACATTTTATTCAGGTCATCACCGAATAATTTGATAGCAATATTCGCTTTCGTACCCGATAGCATTGCGTCGATACGGTGGCTGATCGGTTGTCCGATTTCTATGTTTGCTCCGGTGATCGTACCTAATTTTTCACGTACATCAGCTACCAGTTCACTGCGCGAGCGGTCTTTCAATTCGAACGGAGCTTCTATTTCAGAAACATTGACTCCTAACGCATGTTCATCCAATTCGGCACGTCCCGTTTTCCGGGCTACCGTTTGTATTTCGGGAATTGTCATCAATAACTCTTCGGCACGATGTCCCATTTTGTTGCTTTCTTCCAGCGAAATACCTGGCAGAGAACTGATATTGATAGTAAACGATCCTTCATTGAACGAAGGAAGGAAGCTGCGTCCAAGTGTGAAAAACACTCCGAGGGCAACTACAAAAAGTCCGATTGTACTTCCGAGAGTTACACGTTTATGTGCCAGTACCCAAGTCAGTGCTTTTTCATAAATCCCTTTCATCCAGCGGGCAACAGGAGCTTCTTTCAGTTCCTTGTTCGTCTTATTGCTTCCTAATAGATAAGAGCAGAGTACCGGAGTTAGTGTCAGGGCAACTATCGTAGACGCAAACAGGGCCACGATAAAAGCAACACCTAGTGGAACCAACATTCTGCCTTCCATGCCGCTCAAGAAAAATAACGGAACAAAACTGACTACGATAATCAACGTTGAATTAAGGATAGGCATGCGCACCTCTTTCGACGCATTGAATACCACTTCGAGCGTACTTAGTCTTTCTGCTTCCGCTTTCAGGCGGTTCTCCCGCAGTCGTTTATATACGTTTTCCACATCGACAATGGCGTCGTCTACCAATGAACCGATAGCTATCGCCATACCTCCAAGACTCATGGTGTTGATTGTCAGCCCCATGTAGTGTAAAGTCAGGATCGAAACGAGCAGGGAAAGAGGCAGTGTCACCAATGAGATCAGCGTAGTACGTACATTTGCCAGGAACAGGAAAAGCACGATGACAACGAAAATACCTCCTTCAAAGAGTGATTTTTTCACATTGCCGATGGAGCTTTCGATAAAGCGGCTTTGACGGAATATGTCCGTTGAAACTTTTACGTCCGGCGGCAGATTTTTCTGGAGGTCTTTCAGAGATGCTTCCAGTTTGTCCGTCAGTTCCAGTGTGCTGGTAGCCGGTTGCTTGGTAACAGTCATCAGGACGGCAGATTTGCCGCGTTCTGAAGCAGTACCCAGTTTCGGAGCCTTCGGGCCGATGGTTACGTTTGCAATATCTTCCAGCGTGACAGGGAAGTTATTCACTGTCTTTACTACCGCTTTGCCAAGTTGCTCTGTTTTCGAAGTGGAGAGTACACCACGTACAATATATTCATTTCCGAATTCATAGAGCACACCTCCATTGGCATTTAGGTTCATATCCTGTGTTACAGCCATCACTTCTCCCATCGAGATGCCGTAATGACGCATCCGTTCGGGATCTAGCTGAATCTGATATTCTTTGATATCTCCTCCGAGCACAGCCACTTGTGCCACTCCTCCGGTAGACAGCAGGCGTGGACGGATGGTCCAGTCCGCAATCGTGCGAAGATCGAGCATGGAAGTGGAGTCGGCAGTCAGACCGACGATGAGCATTTCGCCTAAGATAGAAGACTGTGGTCCAAGAGTCGGTTTGCCGACATTGACCGGCAGCGATTCGCTGACCACCGCTAATTTCTCACTAACAATCTGGCGAGCGAGATAAATATCGGTTCCCCAATCAAATTCTACCCAGACAACGGAAAATCCGTTGGTAGAAGAAGAGCGGACACGGCGTACACCCGTAGCTCCGTTTACGGCAGTTTCAACAGGAAAAGTGACGAGCTGTTCAACTTCTTCTGCAGCCATACCGTTCGCTTCGGTCATGATTACTACCGTAGGTGCATTTAGGTCGGGGAATACGTCTACTTCCGTATGCATGGCGGTATACGTTCCCGCAATAAGCAGGAGGATGGCCGCACAAACTACCACCAGCCGGTTGTGTAGGGAGTAATGTATAATTTTATTAAGCATGATATTTCATTAATTGAGAGTTATAAATAACTTGATAGATGCGCCGCACAAAAAAAACGGTTGCGACGCCTAGTCTCTTTAGTGTTCGTGGCTGTGTGCCGGGATTGCATTGCTTGCGCTTGCCAGTCGAACCTGATAAGCACCCTCGGTCACTACACGGTCGCCAGCCTTTACACCAGTTAGGATTTGAACGCTTTTGCCGTTGTCGGCTCCTATCGTTACTTCCTGTTTTTTATAACCCTCTTCGTCCAGTTGCAGATATATGAAGAATATGCCTTGTTCCTCTGTCAGCGCGGTGCGCGGAAGAGAAATCACGTTTTCCATTGCTGAAGAAAGCAGGAATACCTCCACAAATGAGCCGGGAATCACTTCCCCTTTGTTGTCGAACTCAAAAGTGACAGGCACATAAAAAGAATTGTCTCCGGCAGCTTTTCCGAAAGAGAGAAGTTTACCGTTCAATGCTTTCAACTCGTACACCTGATTATTATAAGGAGTCTGGAAATTGGCGGAACTGATGGTGCGGAGATACGGGTAATACTTTTCCGACACTTCGGCACGGAGGAAAAGACGACGGTTCTGCGTCACGCTTACCAGCGGTTGTCCGATTGTCACATAGTCACCTTCTTTCACGAGAATACTTTTCACATATCCGGCAATAGGAGCCGTAATGCTTTGGCCGATAGCCGAATGATTAGAAAGAGCTTCGTAACTAAGACGGGCGTTTTCGTAACTTTGCTCCGCTTGTGCAAAATCCTTGTCGGATACAATCTTGTTTTTAACAAGCTCCTTCATACGTTCGTATTCCTTCTTGGATACCTCGTAGGCAATGCGGGCACGTTGCACCGGATCACCATCGGCGATATTCTTTGAAGAAATAGTGACTAGCGGAGTGCTGCTGCCGACGCTCATACCTTCCGTTACTTTTCCACGGAAAGATACCACGCCGGCTACTGTAGCTACGGCAACCGATTCATCCCCTTGAGCAGCCAGCACCTGTCCGCTGGTTTTAATCACTTGCTGGAAAGGTGCAGGTTCAATAACGCTCACCTTTACACCGGCTGCTTCAGCTTTCGCTTTCGGAAGAATGATTTCATCACTGTGGGCTTCGGCAGCTTCGTTGTATTCATCGGCTGCTTCATGATTGTGTTCTCCGCTACATTCGCCTTCATGGGAATGATCGGGTCCTTCTGCCTCGTGATTATGTCCTTCCGCGGCATGATCGTGTTCATCGTGTGTGTGTGTGACGGTACTATTATTACAGGATCCCAGCACGAATAAGCCCAGGATTCCCACGAAAATAAGTTTTTTCATAATGATATTTTCCTACTAAATTTTACTGTTTTCTTTTTACGCTACAAAGATAAGGTAGCGCAGATGCAACTAATTTGCATTTACGCTTTTACGCAAAAACAGAGTAGGGAGGGGCACGAAGAGAAGTGGTACGATGAGTATCCGTACCATGCAAAGAGTCTCGGTAAACGTAATAGTTTTTAATCCGTTTCTCTTGCGGTCGTAATAAATGCTCGATGATTACATCCGTGAATAAGGTAGCGATGAATACGTAATCCGGTCCGCTATCCGTATGTATGGATGGAGTGGGAGAGTAGAAACGAGTCATACATTCGCTGCTGCAACATGAGTCGTTTCCCGGGTGATGATGATGCGTGGGACATTGCTGTTCTACAGGCAAGTCCTGCTTCATGCAAATCATTCCGTTGGGGTGATGATGATGGGGAATAACCGCTGCCACCAACATAATAATGTTGATAAAAAACAGCAGAGTTACTATAATTCGTTTCTTCCCTTTCATCCTTTCTTTTAGAGGTTATCCGCTTTTCAGAGCTTCAAAGTGCAAATATACAAATACTTTTATTTCGCCTGTAGCCGATACCCTCTTTTTATTATTTATTATTTCTTTTCCAGTTCTTGCAACGAATCCATTTTCTTCTTTTCGAGGAACTCATAGATACCGCAAAGATGTTCCGTCACCTTTTGATTACCGAACTCATACACCTTGGTAACCAGCCCGTCAAGGAAGTCACGGTCGTGTGAAACGACGATCAGCGTACCATCAAAATCCAGCAATGCCTGTTTTAGAATATCTTTCGTTTTCATGTCCAGATGATTCGTCGGCTCATCTAAAATCAGGAGGTTGACAGGTTCCAGCAATAATTTAATCATAGCCAGACGGGTACGCTCTCCACCCGAAAGCACTTTGACCTTTTTCATCGATTCCTCGGGACCGCCAAACATAAACGCCCCCAGCAAATCACGAATCTTGTTCCGGATATCCCCTTTGGCTACATCGTCAATCGTTTGGAAAACCGTCAGGTTTTCATCCATCAGCGAAGCCTGATTTTGAGCGAAATATCCAATTTGCACATTATGTCCGAGAGTCAATGTACCGTCATGCTCAATCTCCTTCATGATACACTTCACGAGCGTAGACTTACCCTCACCGTTCTTACCAACGAAAGCTACCTTATCACCACGCTCAATCGTCAGATTAGCATTGCGGAATACCACTTTGTCTCCGTATGTCTTTCCAACACCCTCCATGATGACCGGGTAACTGCCCGAACGGGGTGAAGGCGGGAATTTCAGTCGCAATGCAGAAGTATCCTCCTCGTCCACTTCGAGCAATTCCAGCTTCTCCAGCATTTTGACACGGCTCTGCACCTGCAACGTCTTTGAATAAGTCCCCTTGAACCGTTCGATAAACTCCTTCGTTTCAGCAATAAACTTCTGCTGCTCGTCATAAGCCTTCTGTTGCTGTTCGCGGCGGTCCTTGCGCAGCTGCAAATATTGCGAGTAATTTACCTTGTAATCATAGATACGTCCCATCGTCACTTCGATGGTGCGTGTTGTAATATTATCCACGAATTTACGGTCGTGACTAATTACAATGACCGCTTTTCCATTATTAATAAGAAAATCCTCCAGCCATTGAATAGATTCGATATCCAGATGATTCGTCGGCTCATCGAGCAAGAGCACATCCGGTTTCTGCAACAGCAATTTGGCGAGTTCGATACGCATTCGCCATCCACCGCTGAAATCACTCGTCTGGCGTTGGAAATCTCCTCGGGTGAATCCTAATCCAAGCAATGCCTTTTCCACATCCTCTTCATAATTAGTAGCATCGATTGAATAAAACTTCTCGCTCAAGCTGGACACTTCCTCGATCAGCGCCATGTAACTGTCGCTCTCGTAGTCCGTCCGTGTTTCAAGCTCCTTGTTCAACTTTTCGATCTGCGCTTCCATCTCATGAAGATGTGAAAAAGCCTGTGCCGTTTCGCCAAACACTGTTCTTCCGTCTTCCGTCATCAGATGTTGAGGCAGGTATGCTACTACGCAATCTTTGGGTGCGGAAACTTTTCCACGTGTCGGTTGCCGTGCGCCTGCCAAAATCTTCAGCAGCGTACTTTTTCCAGCCCCGTTTTTGCCCATCAGAGCGATGCGGTCTTTTTCATTAATTACGAAAGAAATATCACTAAATAAAGCAGTGCCGCCAAACTCTACGGCTAGTCCGTCAACAGAAATCATACTATTCTTTTAAATTGAGGCGCAAAGATAGCGAAATATATGAATATTTTTTATACCTTGCGGGCTGAAAAGGAAGATAGCTCTAAAAAAACAGATAAAAAAAACAATATATAAGCGATATGGAAAGCGAACAAATGAATGAATTCAGACCTTTAATTTTGGTAGCTGAAGACGATGACAGCAACTTTAAATTAATCAAGGCTATCATAGGCAAAAAGTGTGATATCGAGTGGGCTAAAAATGGCCAGGAAATGGTGGAGTTGTTTCAGCAACACCAGCAAAGAGCCAAAGCAATGCTAATGGATATTAAGATGCCGGTGATGAACGGATTGGAAGCAACGAAGATAATTCGTGAATCTAACACAGAAATTCCTATTATCATGCAGACGGCTTATGCTTTTAGCTCGGATAAGGAAAATGCAATGAATGCAGGAGCAACTGAAGTATTAGTGAAACCTATCACCTTGGGTATTCTCCGCACTACGTTGAGTAAATATTTACCCGATTTGCAGTGGTAAGATTGATTCTTACGAGATTTTTTTTAGTTTATTAAAAAAGTGCTTAAGCGTTAAAAACGTAAAAGCATGGAAAAGAAGTATGATTGGGTAGAAAAATGGTATTACTCTAACTTCATCTAATGCATTTGGATAAAATAAAATAGGCGAACCTCACGGTTGGCCTATTTTTGTTCGTCTCTGTTAATTTGTTAGAGTACAGAAACGACTCTATGTAAAGTCTCTCCTTTGAGAGATTTTAAGTTCATTATTTGTTTCCGCCAGCCCACCATACGGCCTCGCTATATACGTACTGTCCATCACCGAAAGCAGCTTTCACTTCAGGATTTGCCAATACATCGTCTGCTCCATAACCGAAGCGCAATGGGAATTTACTGCTGTTCTGCGGGTTTTTCAGTACAATGAAGTTTTCTCCTGCACCTTTCAGACGGCGGTAGTCATTATAGGCTTCCAGTGATTCGCCGGATGCGCCGAAGAAAGCAAGATACTTTTGTATCATTGTCTCTTGCAGAGGGTTGGCATCGAATAACGGTTCCACTTCATCCGTGAAATAGGCTTCTGCCACATCTGCACCCAAATCGCTGTCACCATCATATATCCAAGTGTCTGCAGCATCTATAATTGAATTTCCCAGATTCTCGAATCCGGCAGTGACTGCATCTTTCAAAGCAGTCTTAGCTTCGCCCAGTCTGCCTCCCAAACGGCACAATGCTTCTGCTTCAAGGAATTTCACTTCGTGATAGCTGATTAAAAGAGTAGGAGCCGACATAGCCCATGATATCATCGACATACCATAATTATTCTGCAACTCTTGCGGAGTTCCGTTAGGAGCCGCTTTGATGCCTGCGATGTCCGTAGCTTGCGTAGCTCCGTATCCATAAGTGATATATCCGGTAGGATCAGGTTCCAGGAACGCTTGCGGTGCTCTGGGGTCATTGCGCTCAACGAACTTTTCAATCAGACTTGCACTAGCTGCTAAACTGTTGCGGCTGTAGCTGAAGGACCAAAGCGGATTCAATTGCGAATCAGCATCGTAAACGGCCAACTTACATTCTTCACTTGCGTTGGCAAATGATTTGCTCACATAAGTAAGAATATTCTGAAGATCTGTAGTCTTGTTGGCACTTTTATTGAGCAGACGCATTGTATAACGTGCTTTTAACGCATAGGCCGTTTTAAGCCACATACTTGCCTGTGTACTGGTGTTTGAACCATAGATCAAGTCTTTAGAACCGACTGCACCGGATAAGCCCGTATCTTTGGCAGTACCGTTATTCAGTAGAGTGATGGCATCATCCAGGTTCTGCATTACTTCCTGATAGATACTTTCCTGTGTATCCATTTTAGGTTGCATATACATCGGTGTACCGTCCGGATTGAGGATACCTGTCTGGCTATACGGTGTGTTTCCCAACACAT
>OBZR01000896.1_pt1 | contig 13808 bp, 8 predicted proteins | sample 1495541 | NCBI WGS metagenome assembly OBZR01 (sample SAMEA2580240, study PRJEB22360) | human gut metagenome | biome: human gut; feature: human-associated habitat; material: faeces | place: Denmark | collected 2008/2010 | reverse complement strand
GAAGAATTTGCTAGTGATAAGGCGCTTTTAGGATAAAGAGTGCTTTGGAATTTATTTAAATATAATTAGAAAGACACAGGATGGAATGTATAATATGTACTAATCGCTGTGTCTTTTTTTATTTTTATGTTTTTGGGATTGGTAAGATTAAAAACAATATGTTGCTATATATATACAATAAATGCAATAAAGTGATAAAATCTAATTAATAGATATTATAGTAATAAAAAAGGCTAGGTGAAATTATGGTGACTTCAGAAATGAGAGAAATTATAATAAATGATTTGAAAAAAGAGAAAGAAATTATACCTGATGAACATGATGGCTCTTATGAGCTAATGAGGGAAACTATACGTTCATATATGAACATTAAAAATACTTCGGTGTTAAATTACAAAGATTTAAATCTAGTTTATTTGATGTCAGTGGGGACATGGAAAAAAGGTATCTATAAAAGAAAGGAAACTATAAATGAAAGTAATTTACCAAAGAGTGAAAAGAAAAGGCTTATAGGAGTTATGGATAGAATATGGCAAAATGCTATCGATGAAAAGTATAAAAATATAGGTAGCACTAAACCATGTTTTGGTATGTTTGGAACGGGATTTTTTTCTTTCAAAGATAAAACAGATAAAAATACAGTTATAAGATTTATTAATTTATGTACAGAAATTATTGATATGGAGGATGACGATGAAATATTTAATAAGGCAGATGAAGTTTTAGATAAGGACATCCGAGGTATGAAAGCTGCTTCTGCCTCTATGATACTGCACTGTTTGAAGCCTTATACATTTCCGATATTTAATTCTAATATGGGAAATGGCAATATATTTGAAATATTAGGAGTTGATTTAGATAAAAAGACAGAAATTTATACGTATGTAAAAAATTGTAGAGCTGTAAAATCATTTAGGGACGAAAATTTTGATTTTAAAAATTATAGGGTTTTTGATATTGTTGCTAGTAATCCAAAATATGATGAGGATTATGAATATTATTACGATAACAACTTAATTCTTTATGGACCTCCAGGGACCGGAAAAACATACAATACAATCAATTATGCTGTGGCAATTTGCGATAAGAGAGATATTTATGACTTGGAAGATTATGATGAGGTTTTAAGTAGATATAATGAATTAAAAAAACAAGGTCGTATTGAATTTACTACTTTTCACCAATCTTATGGATATGAAGAATTTATAGAAGGTATAAGCCCTGAGACAACAACAGATGGAAATCTAACTTATAAACTTAAGGACGGTATTTTTAAAGCATTTTGTAAAAGGGCAATAAAAATAGACAACAAACAGCCGTATGTATTTATAATAGATGAAATTAATAGAGGTAATATATCTAAAATATTTGGGGAACTAATTACACTAATTGAAGAGAGCAAACGTTTGGGCAGAGAAGAAGGTATGGAGGTAGTACTACCATATTCGGGAGAAACTTTCGGGGTACCAGATAATGTGTATATAGTTGGGACTATGAATACAGCAGATCGTTCGATAGCACTTATGGATACCGCACTTCGCAGACGTTTTAAATTCATAGAGAAAATGCCAGATGCTGATATACTTAGAGAAGTTGGAGCAGATATAGTTGAAGATGAATATGGCGAGGAAATTGATGTTGCTTTAATGTTAGAAATAATCAACGAAAGAATTGAGTATCTGTACGATAGAGAACATACTATAGGACATGCATTTTTTACTGAACTTAAAGATGACAATAGTATAGAGAAATTAGGTAATATATTTGAAGAGTCGATTATCCCCCTTTTACAGGAGTATTTTTATGAAGATTATAGCAAGATACAGCTCGTGCTTGGAGATAATTGTAAATCTAGTGACGATTACAAATTTATATTGGATGAAAAATTAATTGCCAAGGATATATTTAATGGAAATGTAGATGATATTGATTTGCCAGACAAAAAATACATGATACAAGAAGAAGCTTTTTGGGATATTAACAGTTACAGAGAAATTGGTGAAGGCATATGAAGAACTTTTTAGAAGTAAAAGAATTTGATTCAATCATTTGCAATGAAGATTATAAGGATGATTTGAGATATAAATTTTTAAATAAATCTATATTTGATGAGTTGATAAATTTTATTCGTACTTATTCAAGTGAGGATAATACTGATTTATTAGATTTTATGAAAATAAGCTACAAACGTAATGTTGGAGAGATTATAAATATAAGAAATTATGTAGGTGTAATTCAGATGGACAACGGTTATCAAATACAGATACTTCCCAAAATATCGTTTGGAAGAGAGGATTATAATAATGAACAAACCAAGCGAGTATTTATAAAAATGATTAGAAGTATGAATGATTTCCCAAGTAAGGTATTCGACGATGCAAATTTAAAAGTAGGAGGTATGAATTTATATGAGATTTTTATAAATATGTACTTACAGGAAGTTCGTAAATTAGTCAAACATGGAATAAAATCATCTTATATTAGAAAAGAACAAAATTCAAAATTTTACAAAGGAAAATTGCTTGTAAATAAAAATATAAATCAAAATCTAATTCACAAGGAGAGATTTTATATAGAATTTGATGAGTACGATGTAAATAGGGCTGAAAATAGAATTATAAAAAGTACGCTATTAAAACTTCAAAAAATATCAAATAGTTCAGAAAATTTAAAAGAGATAAGAAAGCTTTTAGTTTCATTTGGACAGATTAAAGAATCGATAAATTATAAAAAGGATTTTTCAAAGATAGTTATAGATAGAAGTAATAGAGATTATAAAACAATAATACCATGGTCTAAAGTATTTCTTATGAATAAGAGTTTTACTACTTTCTCAGGTAAATCTACTGTTAAGGCTTTGTTATTTCCTATGGAAAAAGTATTTGAAGCTTATGTTGCTAAAAATTTAAAAAAAGTGCTTGGAAAAATTGGTTGGGAAGTATCTATACAAGACAGAGGGTACTATTTATTTGACGAACCTAGAAAACAATTTGCATTAAGACCGGATATTGTAGTAGATTGTGGTAATGGCAGAAAAATCATAATGGATACTAAGTGGAAGCATTTATGCAATAATGAAAGGGCTAATTATGGAATATCTCAAACTGATATGTATCAGATGTATGCTTATGCTAAAAAGTATAGAACATCAGATATATGGCTTTTGTATCCTGTAAATGATGAAATGAGAGAGTGTAATAGTATTTTTTTTAGAAGTGATGATGGAGTTAGAGTTGGTGTATTTTTTGTGGATATTGCTTGTATAGAAAATAGTTTATTGGATTTGGGATTGTCTTTGGAAGAAATTAAAAGATAATTATTTTAGGTCATAATATTATTTGGAGGGGAATTTATGAATAAATATAAAGTAACTTTAAGCAAAAAAGGAAAACAAATTAATTCAGTAGATGATTGGTATAAGTATGCACCACCTATGAAAAAGGATATACATTGGAAAGATGGAAAAAGTGCAAAAGAATTAGCTAAATATATAATAGAAGGAAATAAATATTTACCTCAAGAATTAGAAGTTTTATTAATAAAAATAGGATGCCAACCAAGTGGAGAATTACAAGGAGAACCAGAAGCTATTACAGGATTAAAGTCTAGAGGTTAAGGGAGAACCCATGATTTATTATTAGTTAAAGAAAATGAAGTGGTAGTAGGAATTGAAGCTAAAGTAGAAGAACCATTGGACGAACCTGTATATAAAATAATAGAAGACTTGATTATGAAAAAACCAGAAGATGCTAAAGGAAAATATGAACGTTTAAAATATTTATATAAATGTATATATGATTCTGAAATAGATAATACATATTTAAAATATCAGTTATTAACAGCAACAGTTGGAACATTACTTGAGGCTGAAAAAGTAGGGGCTAAAAAGGGAGTTTTAGCTGTTATAACTTTTATATCTGCATTAGGACATATGTCTAATTCTATGAAGAAAAACAAAGACGATTTAAATTATTTTATAAGTACAATTTCTAAGTATAAACAAAGTGAAGGATTTTATAGATTACCAGGGTTTGAAGATATAGAATTTTATGTGGAAGATTTATATATATAAGTTTAAATATAAAGTAATGGGGCTATTATTAGTCCCCTTATTTTGCATTAAATAACCTAATTTGTCTGAGCAACTTCAACCTCAACTTCATAATTTACAAGTCCTGAAACCTCATCCATCTTTTTCTTAAAAACAAAATTAAAAAGTGCTATACATCGTCCAACGCCAATCATAGCAATCAAAGTCCCAAGCCCAATTGCAACGACATTACCAGTAAACAATAATCCAATGCCACATGTTGTAGCGACTGAAAATAAGTCGATTGTATTTTTACCAAAGCCAAGCCCTTTATTTAATAAATCTCCAACAGCCTGTGCAAGACCATCTGCAGGATTTGGAACAAGTTTCATATTTACTGTCATAGCAGCTCCTATAGATGTTACGATTATTGCAACTAAAAGAAGCAATAGATTTTGCCACAATGTAGTGTAATTGAATTGAAAAATCCCGTTGAAAAAGTTTATAAGAACACTGAATAATAAACTAAAAGGTATTTGCAAGATGTCTATCCATTGTCTGTTTTTGCCTTTTATTATAAATTGGATTATTACAAACATTGTATATACAACAAATGTCATAGTTGCAAAGTTTAAATTAAAAATACTTGATATCGAAAATGGGATAGATATGATTGGAGATACTCCAAGTCCCGATTTTGTGTTTAATGTAATGCCGATTGAAAGGACGACAAGCCCTATTGAATAAATCAAAATGCGATAAAACCAACAATTATTTTTACTGTTTTCCATTTTACATCACTCTTTCTAAAAAATATCCTCTAATAATAAATTGTATAGTTTATTTGGGGTATAGTCAATATATGGAAATAATTTTGGTATATATGTTAAATAATAAAATTTTCTATATAGTAATGATAAAAAAAGTAAATTTTTGAATTATTTCAACTAAAGTGTGGAAAAAATTGGAAATAAAGATTAGAATTAATATATAAAAACACAACGAGGAGATAACATGAACAATAATTTAAAATACGTAGCCACAAATATGACGATGTTATTTTGGGTAAATGAAATGATAACTGGCGCAAAACTAAAAAAACAAGGCAAAACAGAAAAAGAAATAAGAGCATTATCACAAGATGAAGATCTATTTCAAGCTGGCAGTGAAAATTTCAGAAAAAAAGCAGCATCGGGTGTGATATCAAGACTAAAGACATTAGATGAATTTACAACAGAATTACTTTGTAACTGCAATATAGAAACAGCTAAGCAAATCACAATTTACTCTATATTAAAAAGTGATTTGCTATTTTTTGATTTTGTAAATGAATTGTACAAAGAAAAGATTATTTTAAAGGACTACAAAATAACAGATGCAGACATAGCAATATTTATAAATAGAAAGCAAGAACAAATAGAAAAGATAGCTTCATGGAAAGAATCTACAATAAGAAGATTAAAAAATAACTATATTTCTTATTTGTGTGAAGCAGGATTTATAAAGAAGCAAAAAAATTATCTAGAAATAATTAAACCAGTAATAGATAAAACTTTTGCAGAGCATTTAAAAAAAATAGGGGAAGAAATATATTTAGAAATTATGACAGTATATATATAAATTTAAAAGATAGTAGATGTATTAAAAACTAAAGTAGTAAGAAATTGCGGGGGATAATATGAAAGATATACACCAAAGGTTAGGTGAAATAAAGGAGAGAATAACAGATAAATCATTTAGAGAAAATAAGGGACTTGGAAACGAAATTGGATTTCATATATTTGACTATGAACCTAAATATGAAATGCTGGTTCGAGATTATGTATTTAATTTACAAAAGCAAATCAACAAAGAGAACAGCGATATAAAGATAAAAGAATTTGATTTATATGAAATAATGCTAGAAGTATTAGAGCAAAGAGGATATTTAGAAAAAAACTTTGAGATGGAACAAAAAAGGGGAAGTGAGTTTGTATTTAATGCTACTGAAAAGACACTTAGATTAACATCTCAAAATGAAGATAACAAAATAGTTCAATATATTATAGATAGAACTCAAAGTGATGAAATAGTATTTTTAACTGGGGTTGGGAAAGTATGGCCTATAATCAGGTCACATACAGTTCTAAACAACTTACATAGAGCATTAGACAAAGTTCCAGTAGTTTTATTTTTCCCAGGTACATATGACGGGGGATCACTTATGTTATTTAATGAAATAAAAGATGATAATTATTATAGAGCATTTCAATTAGTAGACAAATATTAATCATCAAAAATCAAGTTAATAAGGGGGTTAACTATGAGGTTATACGATATATATCAAAAAGCAATTGATAGAGAAATTACAGGGGTAATAAAAGTAGGACAAGATGATAATAAAAATGTATTACAAGAATTAGAAGAATATGTTTTAACTGATGAACTTAGTCAGCACTTCGATACATTTTTTGAAAACTATAAAAAAGGTATAGTAGCAAATACAGATAAAATGGGTGTTTGGATTTCTGGATTCTTTGGTTCTGGGAAATCACACTTTCTAAAAATCCTATCATATTTACTAGAAAATAAAGAAATAGACGGAAAAAGAGCCATAGATTTTTTTGAAACAAAGATAAAAGATCCAATGGTTCTTGCTGATATGCAAAAAGCTGGAAATACAAGTACAGATATAATACTTTTCAATATCGATTCTAAAAGTGAGTCTAATTATAAAACTTCAAAAGATGCAATTCTTAAAGTATTCAATAAAGTATTTGATGAGATGCAAGGATATTGTGGTGTTTTGCCATGGGTTGCTGATTTAGAGCGACAAATGGTAAAAGAGGGTGTATACGATAAATTCAAACAAGTTTTTAAAGAAGAAAGTGGATATGAATGGGCAGAAAGCAGAGAAGATATTTTCTATGAAGGTGATGCAGTAGTTGCAGCATTAAACAAAGCTAGAGGTATGAGTGAAGAAGCGGCTAATAATTGGTTAGAAAAAGCAGATGGAAATTACAGCTTAAGTATAGAAAAGTTTGCAAAGAAAGTAAATGAATATATAGAAAGCAAAGGTCATAACCATCATGTAGTATTTTTAGTAGATGAAATTGGGCAATATATCGGTGATGACAGCGGACTTATGTTAAATTTACAAACAGTTGTAGAAGATTTAGGTATATACTGTTCAGGCAAATGCTGGGTATTAGTGACTTCACAACAAGATATAGATACACTTACAAAAGGGCAAGTTAAAGGAAATGACTTTTCAAAAATACAAGGTAGATTTAATACAAGACTTAGTTTATCATCTTCAAATGTAGATGAAGTAATCAAAAAACGTCTTTTAAGCAAAACTGATGGAGCAAAACAAACTTTAGAAATCATGTATTCAAATAAAGAGTCTATACTTAAAAATATAATAAATTTCACTATAGACACAGCTGAAATGAAGAATTATCAAGATTCTAAAGATTTTATAGAAACTTATCCATTTATACCATATCAATTCAATCTTCTTCAAAAAGTATTCGAAGGAGTTAGACAACATGGTGCAAGTGGAAAACATATATCAGAAGGAGAAAGATCCTTACTTGGTGCATTTCAAGAATCCGCAATAAGATATAAAGATTATGAGTTGGGAACTTTGATACCTTTTCATGTTTTTTATGAAACTATAGAAAACTTCTTAGATGGAAATATAAAATCAGTAATTTCTCAGGCTAGTAAAAATACTAGATTAAATGAATTTGATGTAGATGTTTTAAAAGTTTTATTCTTATTAAAATACGTAAAAGAAGTAAAACCTAACTTAGAAAACATATCTATTCTTATGTTGTCTAATATAGATGATGATAAGATTGAAATTAAACGAAAAATTCAAGAATCAGTAAACAGGTTAATAAGAGAAACATTAGTCCAAAAAAATGGAGATGAATATGAGTTTTTGACTAATGATGAACAAGACATAAATAAAGAAATTCAAAATATGCAAGTTGAAATAGGTGAAATTATTGAAAAGGTAAAAGAAATTGTATTTGGAGATATTTATAGAACTACTAAATTTAGATATTCACCTAAAAAAGACTTTTCATTCAATAAATACATAGACGAAAGCCCACATGGAATAGCAAACAACGAAGTAGGAGTTAAATTGATAACACCTCATTATGATATAGATGATATGACAGCATATGATTTAAAACAATTATCAATTAGAGAAAACAATGTGATTATAAAACTAAGCAATGATATGTCTTATTTAGAAGAGATAGAAGAAGCTTTGAAAATAGAAAAATACTTGCGACTTAATAGTGGTTCAAAATCAAATTCAACAGTTGAATCTATAAAAGACCGCAAAGGAACTGAGAAAATAGAACGAAGAGAAAGGGCAGTTTTATTATTAAAAGAAAATATAAAAACTGCAGAAATATATATAAATGGCTCTTTGATGGATATTAAAGAAAAAGAAGCTGAAAACAGAATAAACGAAGGACTAAAGATCTTAATAGATACAGTATATAACAAATTTAGTTATATTAAAAAGAGTATAAATTCAAATAAAGAGCTTGTAGAGCTTTTATCAAATAGAAAAAATGAACAAATATCTATAGATGGATTTGATGAAGATGAAAATAAATTAGCAATAGATGAGGTTTTTAGATACATAGAAAGATACAGCATAGGAACTTCAATAACTATAAAAACAATACTTTTATCTTTTTCAAAATCACCTTATGGATGGGATGACTTGGATATCCAAGGTATTATAGCAAAACTGTTTAAATCACAAAAGATAAAACTAGAGTGTAGTGGTGAAAATATAACACTAGATAATAGAGATGTAGTCAATTATATAACTAAAAGAGACTATGTTGAAAAAACTAAAGTTAAAGTTAGAAAAGGTGTCCCAAATAAATATATAAAAGATGCAAAAGAAATATCTAGAGATGTTTTTTATCACACTATAACCGAAAGTGACGAAGATGGGGTTATGGCTAACTTCAAAAACAAAGCCAAAGATGTAATTTATGAGATAGATAGATTACTAGATGAGTATAAGTTTGGAAGATATCCAGATAAAAAGATACTTGAAGAAGGAAAGAAATTAATCGAGGATGCTATTTATTATAAAGAACCACTTGAATTCTTTAAAAATATAAGCGATTTATATTATGATTTTCAAGATTATGGAGACGACAGCGAAGAAATTTGCAGATTCTTTAAAAAAGACAATAACAAAGATAGTATTCAAAAGTCCAATTTTGATAAAGGATTAAAGACAATTAAACATGCTGAAGAAAACATGGATTATCTAGATGATGAAACAAAATCTATAGTAGATAATATCAAACAAATAGTACAGAGGGATAAGCCTTATAATAAAATTCATGAACTTCCAATTATGATTGAAAAATACAATGATAAATTGATAGAGCTATATGAAAATGAAGCTAAAAATATAGAACCTATTTTAAAAAATCACAAAGCAGAAGTTATAGAGTATTTAAATAAATTTGACTTTAGAGATGAATTTAAAAGTGAATATATTAAAAAATTCGATGATCTTATAAATAAACTTCAAAACGCTAAACAATTTAATGAAATACTAGCAATGCCACAAATATCTAAAAGAACTAAAGAAAATTGTATTAGCGAAATAGATAAAGAACAAGAAAAAAGAAACAAAGACAGTAAAACTAGTGGTGGCAGTGATGGAGATATAATCAATGACCCACCTGATGTTAAAGAAATTAGAAGAGTATCTAAATCTAATTTAATATCTGAGAATGGCGTTATAAGTAGCCTAGAAGATATTGATAGATTGTTAAATAGTTTAAGAAATAAATTAGAAGCAGAACTTAAGCAAAATGGGGAGTTTAAGTTAATATAGTATATAAAATAAGTTAAAAACAAAGGGGTTAAATGAAAAAGGGGATATTATGCATAAGGATTCAGTTAAAAATTTTGCCGTAAATGCTAGAAGGAAGTTAATCGACTCAGTTAGCCAAAAAGCATACGGCTTGGGGATTAGTATAGATGAAATAAAAGAAGTAGAACAAATTCCAAATGGAAGTAGAATCAAAATAAACAACGATTATGTTTATTTAACTGATATAGAAACAGAACATAGAGAAAGATTAATAGAACAAATAGAATATAAAGGCTATGAGCAAGTTGTGGAAGAAGTCGCCTACACTTGGTTTAACAGAATCATAGCTATAAGATTTATGGAGGTAAATGAATACTTACCTACTCGCATTAGGGTTTTATCTAGTGAAGATAAAAACAAAGTAGAGCCAGATGCAGTTACTCAGGCATTGGATTTGGTCGAAGATTTAGGATTAGATAGAGAAAAAATATACAATTATCAAGACAACAACGACACAGAAGGATTATTTAAGTACATATTTATAAAACAATGTAATGCGCTTGGGAAAATAATGCCTGTCATGTTTGAAAAAATTCAAGATTATACAGAATTGCTGCTACCAGACAATCTATTAGTAGAAGGTTCTGTAATTAGAGACTTGATAATCAATATTGAAGAAGACGATTTTAAGGATCAAGTTGAGATTATAGGTTGGCTGTATCAATATTATATATCTGAGAAAAAGGACGAGGTATTTGCAGGGCTTAAGAAAAACAAGAAGATAACTAAGGAAAACATACCAGCAGCCACACAGCTATTTACACCGGATTGGATAGTTAAGTACATGGTAGAAAATTCACTAGGAAGACTTTGGCTAGAAGGTCATCCTAATGAAGAGTTAAAAAGCGGATGGAAATATTATTTAGAAGAAGCTGAACAAGAGCCTGATGTTGAGAAAGAGTTTGAGAAAATCAGAGAAGAAAGCAAAAAATTAAATCCAGAGGATATAACTGTGCTAGATCCAGCTATGGGAAGTGGTCATATTCTTGTGTATGCTTTTGATGTACTTTATCAGATTTATTTGAGTGTTGGATATTCTGAGAGGGATATTCCTAGACTTATTTTGGAGAAAAATTTATATGGGCTTGATATAGATGATAGAGCTGGTCAACTAGCTTATTTTGCTCTTATTATGAAAGCTAGGAGTTATTCTAGGAGATTTTTTAGTGAAATTGAGAAAAATCCTATTGAATTAAATGTATGTGCTATTCAGGAAAGTAATGAGATTAGTGAGAAAGACATTGAGTATTTAGCTGGTGGTGATGAGAAGTTAAAGAAGGATATTTGCTATTTATCTAAGGTATTTACTGATGCTAAGGAATATGGAGATATACTTGAGGTTGATAAAATTGATCTAAATAAAATCAAATATAGATTAATAGATATAAAAAATAATGCAGAAAATTTATTTAATAAAAGAAATTTTGAAAACATTATAATGAAATTTTGTCCTATTATTAAACAAATGACTATAATGATTAAAAAGTACAATATATGCATAACAAATCCACCTTATATGGGAAAACGCAAAAGTATGAATGAAAAGTTATCAAAATATGTTGAGGAGAATTATAGTTCGTCTAAAATGGATATGTTTTCTGTATTTATGATGAGAAATATGAAGTTTACTAAGAATAATGGATATTTAGGTTTTATGACTCCAAACTCATGGTTATTTATAAATTCATATATAGAGTTGAGGAAATTAATAGTAAATAGCAAAGATATAGTAAATTTAATTCAATTAGATGAGAGTGGATTTGAAGATGCAGCAGTAAATATTTGTACTTTTATTTTAAGTAATAATAATTTTAATAAAAAAGGAACATATATAAGATTAACTGATTTTAAAGGTACTGATTTACAGAGAGATAAAGTATTAGAGGCAAAAAAAAATAAAAATGTAGACTTTAGATTTATTTCAAATATAAAAAACAGTAAGTATATACCCGATTGTAGAATAGCTTATTGGGTAAGTGATAAAGTTGCTAATACATTTAATTCAAAATTATTGGGAGATTATATAGATATTAAACAAGGCATGGCTACCTCTGACAATGATAGATTTCTAAAATTATGGTATGAAGTAATGTATAATGATATTGGGTTTAATATAAAAGGCTTAGAAGAAGCTAAAGAAAGTAAATTTAAATGGTTTCCATATAATAAGGGAGGCAAAAGAAGAAAATGGTATGGAAATAATGAATATGTTGTTAATTGGAGTAATGATGGAAAAGATATTAAAGAATATGCGGCGAAGTTATATAATTCATATACAAGAACTATAAAAAATATGAGTTACTATTTTAAAAAATCAATAACGTGGTCAGATATAAGTGGAAGAACTTTTGCAGCACGTTCGTGTAAAGGTGGATTTTTGTTTGATGTTAAAGGATCCAGTGCATTTCCAAGTGAAGAGATGTATAATCATATTATATCTTTAATGAATTCTAAGGTTCTTCCAATGTATATAGAAATATTAAATCCAACTTCAACGACCCAGGTTGGAGATTTAAAGCAAATTCCAGTAATTGAGGTTGAAAAATATAACAATGATATAGACAAGTATGTAAATAAAAATATAAATATAATGAAGAGTGGCTGGGATTCATTTGAAATATCTTGGGATTTTGAAAAACATCCTTTAATGAAATTTAAGAAAGAAACGATAGAAAAATCTTTTATGTTATGGAACGATTTTACATTAGAAGAATTTTATGAATTGAAAGAAATGGAAGAAAAACTAAATAAAATATATATAGATACTTATGGATTACAAGATGAATTAACACCAGAGGTAGAAGAAAAAGACATAACTATACGCAAAGCAGATAGAGATAGAGAAATGAAATCTTTCATATCTTATGCAGTCGGATGTATGATGGGAAGATATTCCCTTGATGAAGAAGGTTTAGTATTTGCTGGTGGAGAGTTCGACATAGATAGATACAAAACTTTTAAAGCAGATAAAGATGCTATAATACCGATAACAGATATGGAGTATTTTGAAGATGATATAGTTTCTAGATTTGTTGAATTTGTGAAGGTAGTATTTGGGGAAGAAACTTTGGAAGAAAATTTAAACTATATAGCTGATACAGAGTGTTTCAAAAGAAAATCCAATGAAACAAGTAGAGACTGTTTGAGAAGATATTTCTTAAAAGGATTTATGGAGGATCATCTAAAAGTTTATCAAAAGAGACCTATTTACTGGATGTTTGACAGTGGCAAGCAAAATGGATTTAAGGCACTTATTTATATGCATAGATATGATGAAAATATGGTAGCTAAAGTTAGAGCAGATTATTTGCATGTTTTACAAAGAAAATATGAATCTGAAATTAATAGACTAGATAACGATATAAATTCTGATATATTGTCAACTAAAGAAAAAACTGCTGCTAAGAAACGAAAAGAAAAAATACAAAAGCAATTGGCAGAGTGTAAGCAATATGACCAAGTAATTGCCCATGTCGCTCATCAAAGAATAGCAATAGATTTGGATGATGGAGTAAAGGTGAATTATCAAAAATTCCAAGGTATTGAAGTACCACAGGGTGATGGGAAGAAGGATTTGAAACAAGATTTACTATTTAAGGTTAAGATGTAATAAAAGTATATATTAATAAGAAAAAACAAGGAATAAATTTTATAATTTAAATTATTAGGAGGTATTATATATGGATGAGTTAATAGATATAATGAGATTAATATTAGTTGAAGTACAAGAGATGAACATGAAGTTAGATAATATAGATACTAGTATAAATGAAATAAAAGGATTTGGTCTATATAATTCAATATCAGATGTATGTGATAAACTTGATTCAACTCAAGAAAATCTAGAGGAGATAAAAGGAAATG
>OBZR01000887.1_pt1 | contig 13951 bp, 9 predicted proteins | sample 1495541 | NCBI WGS metagenome assembly OBZR01 (sample SAMEA2580240, study PRJEB22360) | human gut metagenome | biome: human gut; feature: human-associated habitat; material: faeces | place: Denmark | collected 2008/2010 | reverse complement strand
GACTCAGAAGTCATTCTTTTGTCTCGGCGCTTGGCGCTCAAGTATAATACCATACGCCGGGCCACTTTGCAAGCCTTTTTTACAAGTTTTTTGCTCTTTTTTCGCTTTTGTATACATCCGCCAGTTTTTCACTTGAAATCAGTCCCTGCTTTGACACCCGTTCAGCACGCCTGCGATGTGCTGTCCCTCCCAGTGGGAGGGGGCGTTGCACTATATATAATAAGAAGAGCATCTGCTGCCTTCACCGGGCAAACGGATGCTCTCTTATATATGATAGTTACTTCTGGGCATACACCTGCTTGAGGTGTTCCGTGAGCTTCATATTCTCACTATAGTCCACCGGTACCACGATGACGCTGGGGACATCCTGTTTGAAAGCCTCTTCCAGCGTGGGGATAAGCTCCTCTGCCTTCTCAACACGATAGCCCTTGCAGTGCATAGCCTCTGCCAGCAGCTTGAAATCGGGATTCGAAAAGTCCACATAGCAGTGCTCGCCGCCGAACTGCTCCTGCTCTTTCCACTTGATGAGGCCGTAGCTGGAATCCTCCCAGATGAGGGTCACAAAAGGCACATGCTCCCGCACCGCTGTTTCCAGCTCCTGACTGTTCATCATGAAGCCTCCGTCGCCGCAGACCGCCAGCACCTTTTTCTCCGGATAGAGAAGCTTTGCCGCGAACGCGCCCGGGATGGAGAAGCCCATGCTGGCGAAGCCGTTGGAGATGAGGCAGGTGTTGGGCTCATAACAGTCGTAGTGGCGGGCGATCCACATCTTATGGGCGCCCACATCGCTGACCACGATGTCGTCGCGGCCCATGACCTTCCGCACATCGGCGAGGATGCGCGCCGGCTTCATGGGGCAGCTGTCGTCCGCCGCCATTGCCTCATGCTCTGCCACCATTGTCTGGCGGAGAGCCAGTGCAAATTCCGGCTCACCGGTGCGGTGGGCGCAGCGCAGGATCTCATACAGGCTTTCTGAAATGTCGCCCACCACTTCCACAGCGGGCTGATACCGTTTGTTGACATCGGCGGGAGCGCTGTCGATGTGGACGATGGTCATATTCTCTCGTGCGCCCCACTTGGCCGGTGCGCACTCCACGATGTCGTAACCGATCGCGATGACCACATCCGCCCGGTCGAAGAGCTGGTTGACATAGTCTTTCTGCGGAATGCCGATGGTCCAGAGGCTGTATTTGTCATCCATCGGGATGATGCCCTTGGCCATCATCGTGTTGACCACCGGGATGTGCAGGCGGTCAGCCAGCTCGGTGACAGCAGCGGCGGCATGGCCGCGCACCGCACCCGCGCCTGCAAGGATGACCGGATTTTTCGCCTCGCTGATGATTTTTCCTGCCGCTGCAATGTGGGCCGGGTCGGCATAGACCTCATGCATCTGCTGGCGCTTGAGCGGCACGGCGTCGGCGGGCATTTTTGCAATATTCTGGGGCAGGTCGATGTGGGTCGCGCCCGGCTTGCCCTTTTCGGCGTGCTTGAAGGCCAGCCGCACGATCTCGCCCACCGTGTCGGGGCGGATGATCTGCTTCGAGCGCTTGGTGATAGGCTCAAACATCGCGGTCAGGTCAAGGTACTGGTGGCTGGTGAGCTGCATCCGGTCGGTGCCGACCTGGCCCGTAATGGCCACCAGCGGCGCACCGTCCAGATAAGCATCCGCCACACCGGTGACAAGGTTGGTGGCACCGGGGCCAAGGGTGGACAGGCAGACGCCGGCCCGGCCGGTCAGACGGCCATAGACATCCGCCATAAAGGCCGCACCCTGCTCGTGGCGCACCGGGATGAAGCGTATCTTGCTGTCCCGAATCGCAAACATCAGATCCAGCGTCTCTTCGCCCGGAATGCCAAACATCACATCAACGCCCTCAGCCTCCAGACAGTCCACCAGCACCTGCGCAGTCGTTTTCATTTCCTTCATTTTCTTTCCCTCCCAAAACGAAAAAGGCAGCGCAGCCCCATGCGGGCCACACTGCCTTTGCTGCGCTTATTGTAAACGATTTTCGGCCATCCCGCAAGTGCAAATTTCCACAAAAAGCGGCTTGCTTTCGGTTTTTGCTCCGGCAGGCTTGACAAGCGGCGGGGCAGGCCGTATGATGAAAGTATCTTTTTTGCAGTGAGGTAGTTATCATGTCCAGCATCACCATCCGCGGCTGCTGCATCGGCGCAGGCCGTCCGAAAGTCATCCTGCCCATCGTCGCCCGCACAGAGGACGATATTCTCCGTGAGGCCAGGCGGCTGTCCGCGCTGAAGGCCGACTGCATCGAGTGGCGGGCCGACTGGTTTTCTGATGCTCTGGATGCTGCCGCACGGAAGCGGGTGCTGTCCGGTCTGCGAGCAGCGCTGGGCGAAAAGCTCCTGCTCGTGACCTTTCGCACCAAAGCAGAGGGCGGAGAAGCCTCCCTGACGCCGCAGCAATACGCTGATTTCTGCGGCACGGTCTGTGTCAGCGGCTGTGCCGATCTGCTTGACATCGAGTTCTTCCCGAATCGAGAAGGACTTCCGGCCCTCATCGGGCAGGCGCACAAGGCTGGTGTTGCAGTGGTTTGTTCCAGCCATGATTTCCACAAAACGCCGTCCCGGACGGAGATGGTCACACGCCTGACCGCCATGCAGCAGGCCGGAGCCGACCTGCCCAAACTGGCTGTGATGCCGAACTCTCCATCTGACGTCCTCGAATTGCTGGCCGCCACAGCAGAGATGGCAGAGCAGCATCCCGAAACGCCCGTCATCACCATGAGCATGGGTGCGCTGGGTGCAGTGAGCCGCCTGTGCGGTGAGACGTTCGGCTCTGCCATGACCTTTGCCAACCCCGGGCAGGCCAGCGCACCCGGACAGGTGGCGCTGGATGTAGTGAATGAAGTGCTGGACAGCCTGAGACTCGAGTAAAAAGCTCATATCCCCCAGTAATTGCAGCAGCCCCGCTTTTCAGGCGGGGCTGCTGTTCATTTTCTCGAAAATTGTCTGATACGTCAAATTTCAACGGCCTTCATTGGCTATCTTTCCGGATTTTTGCAAGTTTTCTCAAAAACATTGACATTCTGTCGTCAAAATCATATCATTGTGTCATAAGAGATGAAAAGTGTTGCCGCAAGTCGAAATTCATCGTTTCTACTCCACCTCAGTGAAATCGTGCCATACCGACAGGAGGTCCCACCATGATGCAGTGTGTCAGACGATGCAGTTTTATTTGTGGAGCTGTTCTCAGCATCCTGCTCCTGCTCTGCAGCTGTCAGGCTGGGGCCGGGCAACTCATCCTGCCGGACAATGTTCCCTCAGAAAACACCTCCCAGGGAAAGAAGGAACTACTCGCCGCCCTGAATCAGGAGTATTTCGACCGCTTCAAGCGCTCCAACTATTTTATACAGGGCAGTGACTCTGCCGCTGAGGCCGTATTTCTGTATCTTGCGCAGAACTCCGGCGGCGACATCAACAAAGCAGTCGAGTTTTTAGCCGAAAATCCCGAAGATGAAGATGGCCGTGCGAACTGCGCCGACGATGTTCTGCGCATAATTTCTCCCTCGCCCAGCAAAACTTATTGGGTCAGTTATTCCTTCCTCTCTGCCAACATGCTGGAGAACGGTGTCCTGAAAGAAAATGCAGCATTTGGCCCCGTTGCCGAAAATCTCATCGACCATCGGACGCTTCTGGAGTTCTACTCTCTTTCTGGCAACGAAAACGTCGGCTTTGCCGTCGGCGTCATCGGCGGTCAGGCGCTCGTCGTGGCAGTGTCCGTTTCCTGACAACATTTTTCAAGACAAAAAATGACCGCTGCGGTCTCCTGCTCCGCGGCGGTCATTTTCTCTGTCCACCCTATTGGGCGAACCATTTTATACTCTTATAATAAAGGAGCCTGCCAACGCCTGTCAACCGAGAAAAAGCTTGCTTTTTGTCAATTTGCGCGGTTTCACATTGTAAACTGCACTGCGCAGAATGCGGCATAGATACAGAGCAGCGCCACACCCTGCACACGGGAGAGCTTTCCACGCACCAGCGCCGGGATGGTCAGCAGCACCATCACCAGCAGCATCACGGGCAGCTCGAGCACCAGACTCGAGTTGATACCGAACAGGGTCGCACTCTGAGGGATTTCAAAGGGTGCCAGTGTCACCGACATGCCGCTGACCAGCACGAGGTTGAAAACATTCGCACCCACGACATTGCCCAGCGAGAGGTCGCTGTGGCCCTTCATCAGCGAAGTAATGGCCGTGACCAGCTCAGGCAGCGAGGTACCCAGCGCCACGAAGGTCAGCGCGATGACCGATTCCGGCACGCCCATCGCCTGCGCGATGATGGTGCCGTTGTCCACCAGCAGGTTCGCGCCCAGCGCGATGAGGGCTGCGCCCACCACCAGCAGCAGGACGATTTTTCCGATGCCCATCGGCTCTTCCTCATGCTCCGGCTCTGCCGGGGCATTTTTCATCTGCCAGACATTCGCCGCCATGTAGGCCACGAACGTCCCCAGCATCAGCAGGCCCATCGGACGGGTAAAGCGGCCCATGCCGTAAGCTGCCACGCAGTAGATGGCCGCAGCCGCAAAGAAGAAAGCCACCGGCACACGCAGGGTCTTCGGGTCCACCTTGCTGGGCCGCACGGCCACCGTAATGGCCGCGATGAGGGCCGCGTTGCAGATGACAGAACCGATGGCGTTGCCGTAGGCGATCTCGCCGTGGCCGGACACTGCCGAGATGGTGGACACCATCACCTCGGGCAGGGTAGTGCCGACGGACACCACCGTTGCGCCGATGAGCAGCTCCGGCAGATGGAATTGGCGGGCCAGCGCCGATGCACCGTCCACGAACCAGTCACCGCCCTTGATAAGGCAGAGCAATCCCAAAAGAAACAGGATGCCGGGGATTATCATATCGTTCCTCCCAATATCTCTCCGGGCGCAAATCGCGCCGCGTCACATAACAAAAGCCGTATTGTATATGATACCAAATTTCCGTGTGGAATACAACGCCCGTTAGAAATATTTTACTCCTATCCTGTATAAGGTGGCCAGAAACATAAAAAGCTCCCCCGAAGGGGAGCTTAAAAGCTTATTTACACCACTTTGCAAACTCTTCATCGGTACACTTGACGTAGTGGCTGCCGCTGACGAGGTGGCTGGTGCCTTTGCTGTAGTCGATGCCGGAAGTGGCATAGTCGTAAGTCTCGGCCACGCGGCGCTTTTCCACCACCGGGTTCGGCAGCGGGATAGCCGACAGCAGGCTCCGGGTGTAGGGATGAATGGGGTCCGCAAAAATTTCTTCCGTGGCACCCGTTTCCAGCAGGTGGCCCAGATGGAGCACACCGATACGGTCGGAGATGTACTTGACCATGGACAGGTCGTGTGCGATGAACAGGTAGGCCGTGCCGGTCTCCTGCTGGATGTCCTTCATCAGGTTGACGACCTGTGCCTGGATCGACACGTCCAGTGCCGAAATGCACTCGTCAGCGATGATGAGCTTCGGGTTCATGATGAGGGCGCGGGCGATGCCGACGCGCTGGCGCTGACCGCCGGAGAACTGGTGGGGATAACGCTCAGCGTGCTCGGGCGCAAGGCCGACCTTCTCCAGAATTTTCTCCACCTTTTCGCGGCGCTCGTCCTGGGTCTTGTACATATGGTGGATGTCCAGGCCCTCGCCGATGATGTCCTCCACCTTCTTGCGGGGGTTCAGGGACGCCATCGGGTCCTGGAATATCATCTGCATCTGGGTGCGCAGGGTGTTGTTCTGGGCGTGAGTCAGACGTCCGCTGATGTCCTGCCCGTCGAAGGTGATCTTGCCTGCGGTGGGGTCATACAGCCGGATGATGCTGCGGCCAATGGTGGATTTGCCCGAGCCGGACTCGCCCACCAGACCGTACGTCTCGCCGGGATAGATTTCAAAGCTGACATCGTCCACGGCCTTGACGGTGAAGTTCTTGTTCACCTTGAAATACTGCTTCAGTCCCTCGACCTTCAGAAGAGGGGTAGCGCTCTGTGCTGCCATTTACTCCGCCTCCTCTATCTTTTTTGCTTCTGCGCTCATACGGGCTACACGGTCTTTCAGCTCAGGCGGCATCTCCACCTTGGGAGCGCGGGGGTCCAGCAGCCAGGTGGCTGCGAAGTGGGTGTCGCTGATCTTGAACATGGGCGGGTCGATCTCGTCGTCGATCTCCAGCGCGTACTTATTGCGGGGCGCGAAGGCGTCGCCGGCCTTCTCATGCAGCAGGTTCGGCGGCGAACCGGGGATGGTGTACAAACGCTCGTCGGCGGTATCGAGGTCGGGCATGGCCGACAGCAGACCCCAGGTGTAGGGGTGGCGCGGGTCGTAGAAGATCTCGTCAATGGTGCCGGTCTCCACGATCTTGCCCGCGTACATGACATCGACATAGTCCGCCACCTTTGCCACGACGCCGAGGTCATGGGTGATGTAGATGACCGAAATGCCGCGCTCCTTCTGGATGCTGCGGATGAGCTCGAGGATCTTCGCCTGAATGGTCACATCCAGTGCGGTGGTGGGCTCATCGCAGATGAGCAGGTCCGGGTCGCAGGACAGCGCGATGGCGATGACCACGCGCTGACGCATACCGCCGGACAGCTGGTGCGGGTAGCTCTTCATCCGCTTTTCGGCGTCCGTGATACCGACTTCTTCCAGCAGCCTGAGGGCCTTCTGATATGCCTCAGCCTTGGGCATCTTGAAGTGCCAGAGCATCCCTTCCATGATCTGCTTGCCGATGGTCATGGTGGGGTCAAGGCTGGTCATGGGGTCCTGAAAGACCATGGCGATGCGCTTGCCGTTGATGTGGCGGCGGATCCACTTTTTATCTTTTTGCAGCAGATCGACGGTTTCAGGACTGCCGTCGGCGTGATGGTAGCTGAACTGGATGCTACCGCTGTTCACCTTGGCGTTCTGGGCCAGAATGCCCATGGCCGCCTTCATGGTGACGGACTTACCGGAACCAGACTCACCCACCAGCGCCACCGTCTCGCCCTTGTACAGGTCGATGTTCACGCCGCGGATGGCGTGGACGGGGCCAGCCGTCGTCTTAAAGGTAATATCAAGGTCTCGCACCGACAAGACCTGTTCTCTTTTCGTATCAGGCATGTTGTGCGCCTCCTTACATACTCTTCATCTTGGGGTCAAGTGCCTCGCGCAGGCCGTCGGCCAGCAGGTTGAAGCTGAGCATCAGCAGGCTCATGACCACGATGGGCGGGATGATCTGATAGGGATGGGTGGTGAAGCTGTTGTACAGCTCACTGATCAGGGAGCCCAGCGAGCACTGCGGCACCGGGATGCCCAGACCCACGAAGGAAAGGAATGCCTCGGTAAAGATCGCGGTGGGGATGCTGAACATGACCTGAGTGATGATGGGTCCGATGATGTTGGGCAGCACTTCCTTAAAGATAATGAAGAAGCTGCCGGCACCCAGAGTGCGGGAAGCCAGAACGAATTCCTGATCCTTCAGCTTGAGCATCTCGGCGCGGGCGATGCGGCTCATGCCCACCCACTCGGTCAGCATCAGAGCAAAGATGATGGTGATCATGCCGGGCTGCAGCACCAGAAGCAGCAGCGTAACGATGACCAGACGGGGGATGCCGTTGGCAACTTCAAGAAAGCGCTGCATCAGCATATCCACCTTGCCGCCGAAGTAGCCCGAGATGAGGCCGTAGCTCATGCCGATGAGCATATCAATGACGGCAGCCGCCACGGCGATGATAAGGGAGACACGGGCGCCTTCCCAGGTACGGGTCCAGATGTCGCGGCCATAAAGGTCGCTGCCGAACCAGTAGTAGACGTCCTCCTTGCCTTTTTCGACATAGTTGTTGACGATCTTGGTACCGGTGGTCGTGCTCATCTTTTCGCTGCCGTCCAGAATGCCGAACTGCTCGATGCCGGGGACGCGAGGCGCGAAGTTCTTCTGGCTCAGATCCTGGCCGGAATAAGTATAAGCATTCATTCCCGGGCCAAAGACGGCCAGCAGCAGGATGATCACGATCATCACGAGGCCCAGCACGGCGCTCTTCTTGCGGAAGAAGCGGATGCGGACGTCCTTCCAGAAGCTCTGGGCCGCGAAGTTGGTATCCACCGCGATTTCAGCCGCGTTGTCCTTCCGGGCAAACTCTGCCTCGGTGAACTTGTGCTCAGGGTACAGCTCCTGCACGGCCTGCGTGATGGCTGCGGCGGTGCTTTCGCCGCCCAGTCGAATCGCTTTTTCTGCCATATCAGTCGTCCCCCTTTGCCAGACGGATGCGCGGGTCGATGATGCCGTACAGCAGGTCAACGACCAGCATGATGCCAATGTACATGGCGCTGTAGATGAAGCTCAGGCCGATGACCACGTTGTAGTCGTTGGACTGGATGGCCGTCACCAGCAGGCTGCCCACGCCGGGGATGGCGAAAATTTTCTCGACCACCAGCGAGCCGGTCATCAAATCAACGATGAGGGGAGCCAAAACCGTAATAATCGGAATGAGCGCATTGCGCAGGGCGTGGCGGAAGATCAGCGCCGGGCCGGAGATGCCCTTGCTCTCGGCCAGCAGCATATAGTCGGAGTCGAGGACTTCTATCATCTCGCTTCGGGTGAAGCGGGCGATGGATGCCATGGTGAACATGGACAGCGACACGCTGGGCAGGACACTCGAACCAAGGACGTCCTTGGCGGAGAACAGCATCGGGAACCAGCGGAGCCTGAAGCCGAAGGTGTAGCTCAGGGCCAGTGCGAAAACGTAGGACGGCACCGACACGCCGATGACCGAGATGATGGTGGCGATGGTGTCGAAGATGGTATCCCGCTTGAGGGCAGCGATGATGCCCAGCACAAGGCCCACCAGCGCGCCCAGCGTGACGGCCATGCCGCCGATCTGGATGGAGATGGGCAGGCGGGACTGGATGAGCTGGGAGATGGGCGTATTTTTGGAGATGTTGTAGCTCACACCCAGATCGCCCCGGAGCATATTGCCCACGTAGCGGAAGAACTGGATGTAGATCGGCTGGTCAAGGCCGTATTTTGCATAGAGCGCGGCTCTCATATCGGCTGTCAGCTTTTCGTCGTTGAAGGGCGAGCCGGGCATCAACTGCATCAGGATGAACAGCACCAGCAGGATGGCCAGCAGCGTAAACAGCGAGGTGAGGATACGCTTGAGCGTATATTTTTTCACGTCAGGTGAACCCCCTTTGGTTTTCCTATCCGCGGTCAATCGTGCGCGGGCCGCGGACAGGCACAATGCCAAAAAGGCGCACAGTGGCTTTTGCGGGCCACTGTGCGGCCTTTGTTCAGCGTTTTTTCTTTAAGCGTTCTTTGCGGCCCGCTTGTACACACGGTTCAGAGCCACCGGGTGGAACTCCACGCCGGTAACGGCGCTGGAGATCATCTCGGCATTGCACTGGCCGTACAGCGGGAAGATGACTGCCTGCTCCAGAACGATGGCTTCTGCATCGTACAGAGCTGCCCAGCGGCCCTCGGGGTCGGTGCAGAGGTCGCCGGTGGTGCACTCCTCGATGATGGAGTCATACTCGGCGTCGCTCCACAGACCGTAGTTGTTGGAGTTGCCGGTGACCCACATGCCCAGATAGGTCATGGGGTCAGCGTAGTCGGGACCCCAGCGGGTCAGGCCCAGCTGGAAGTTGCCGTCCTGCATATCCTGCACGCGCTGCTTCTTGGGCTCGACGGTCAGGTTCACGGTCAGGCCGGGGAGAGTGGTCTCGAGCTGCTCCTTGACGACCTGTGCCACCTTCTGAGGTGCATCGTCGGCATCAACGATCATGTCGAAGGAGAAGCTGTCCTTGCCCAGCTCGCTCTTGGCGGTCTCGTAATACTCGGCTGCCTTGGCTGCATCGAATGCGCAGGAATCGGCGAACTTGGTCTGGTCGGCGCTGAAATCGCTGCCGTCCGGGCCGGTGGCGAACTGCGGGGGAACGGCGGTGTAGCAGGGGGCAGAGCCGTCCTTCAGGACGTCGCCGGTGATGGCGTCGCGGTCCAGAGCAAAGGTCATCGCCTTGCGCAGGTTCTCGTTTGCCAGTTCAGGCACCCCATCGATGTTGGGGCTGATGTACCACAGGTAGCCGGCGCCCACGCTGGTAAACTGGGGGTCGTCCTTTACCTGATCCACCTGCTCGCCGTTCAGCAGGGTCAGATCCAGTGCGCCGGTCTGGAAGCTCATCAGAGCCTGCTGGCTGTCCTTGATGACCTGATAGGCCAGACCATCCAGAGCGATGTTTGCAGCGTCGTAGTAGTCGGGGTTCTTGGTCAGCTCAAATGCGGTAGCAGCGGGCTGGTAGTCGGTCAGGATGAATGCACCGTTGGACAGGACGGTGTCGGGGCTGGTGCCGAAGGTATCCTTGCAGGTGTTGAAGAATGCCTCGTTGACAGGATAGAAGGTGGGGAAGTACATCAGGCTCAGGAAGTAGCTGACAGGGACGTTCAGCTGAACCTCGAGGGTCTTGTCATCCACTGCGGTCACGCCCAGATCCGTGACGGGCTTCTCACCGGCAATGATCTCTGCGGCGTTGACCACCTGACCGATGTCAGACAGCATATAGGAATACTCGGAAGCATTGGCGGGGTCAACAGCACGCTGCCAGCCGAACACGAAGTCGGCTGCGGTGACGGCGTCGCCGTTGGACCACTTTGCATCGCGCAGGTGGAAGGTATAAGTCTTGCCGTCCTCGCTGATGTCGTAGGTCTCGGCGAGGGCCGGGACAGCTGCGCCGTCGGCATCCATCTGCATCAGACCGTCGGTGTAGTCGGCGATGACCTCAAAGGAGGTGCCGTCGGTGGCGATCTGCGGGTCCAGAGACTGGACCTCAGTCTCCAGCATGATGTTCAGGGTGCCGCCTGCGGCAGTGCCAGCTGCGCTGGAAGCACCGGTGGAGGCAGCGGTAGAAGCTGCCGTGGAGCCGGAGCCGCCGCAGGCCGTCAGGGCCAGAGCTGCTGCGGATACGCCTGCTGCTGCCAGAAAGCTGCGGCGCGAAATACGACGATCGAATCTCATAATATCTTTTCCCCTCTCTAACACCGCTTTAACGTATTAAAGCGACTGTTTCTGAAAAATGCACAAGGTGTTCCGCTCCCCCTCTGGAGCTTTCTGCACACCCTTGTGCCTTGGCGGCATTATACATCGTCCACCGCCGAAAGAAAAGACTTTTTGCCAAATTAATCCCCTCGACCCAACGATTTCTGTAGTTTGACCAACTGCACGCCAAAATTCTGATTTGAATTTTGTATAGTTTTGCCCTTGATATGTATTCATACGGAGTACAATTCAGGTGAGATAAGTATTACTTGTGCTTTAACCGCGTACAGTTTCGTGCCGCATCTTTCTTTTATAAAGAAAACAGCCCATTATGCTTTTTCTGCACAGCGGGCTGTCCGGACTTTATTTTACTTCATCTGCCTGAGGTTTTGCCTCAAAAGCACTTTGAAACGTGCTCAGACTGCCTCGGCAGCAGGTACTTCGGCCTCTCCATTGTACACAGCCTTGTCCAGCTGGCCTTCGGTGGCAGCCACAAGGGTGGTAGCTGCGGCAGCGCCGACGACGTTGGTGGCAGTACGAGCCATGTCAGCAATACTGGAAATGGGCGAAAGCAGGATGATGGCTTCCACCGGCAGACCGGCAGCAGCAAACAGAGCGGTAGCAGTGATGGTAGCCGTGCCAGGCACACCGACGGTACCGATGGAGACGACCACAGCCAGCACAACGAGGAAGGCGTACTGCACCGGGGTGTAGTCAATGCCCAGCAGGTGGATGGTAAAGACAGCCAGCAGGGTGGGCCAGACACCGGCGCAGCCCGGCATACCGAGGTTTGCGCCCAGACTTGCACCAAAGGCGGCGATGTCCTCGTTGACGCCCAGCTTCTTGGTCAGCTGGTTGACCGTGACAGGGATGGTGCCAACACTGCTCTGAGAAGTGAAGGCGACAGTGCCGGCGGGCCAGACGCCCTTGAAGAACTGGACAGGATCCAGCTTGCCGACGATCTTGATGAGCGCTCCCTCGACCGCGAAGGCCTGAATGGCGCAGAGGACATAAGCCAGCACCAGAACGCTCAGCAGGGGGACGAGGTCGGCCGGAGAAGAGCGGCTGACGGCACGGGCGATGAGGGACAGGACGGCATACGGAGTGAAGGAGATGACATAGCTGACCACGCGGCCCATCACAAGGTCACCGGCGTCGATAAACTTCTTGAAAGGGGCGACCTCCTCGGGCTTCTTGGCGGCGATCTTGTTGTAGCTGATGGCGACCAGAATGCAGAAGACCACGATAGGCACCACCTCGCCGTTTGCCCAGTGGGAAGCGAGGTTCTGGGGGAAGAGGCTGATAACCGTGTCCACAAAGGTGGGGACTTCCTTGGCGGTGTAGTCGGTGGCCAGCTCATACTTCACACCGTGGCCGACGTTGGTCACGACACCGGCGATCAGGGTGATGAGGCTGGCGAAGAAGGTGTTCAGGACGAGGAAGAAAACAGTCTTGAGGCCGATGTTCTTCAGGCGGACGGAATTGCCCAGATTGGTGATGCTGGAAATGATGCTGAAGATCAGCAGCGGGATGACCACAGCCGAAACGACGTGGGCGTAGATGGTACCCACAGCGGCGACATAGGTGTGGTGGCCCTTGAACACGAGGCCCACGATGAGGCCGAGGCCCACGGCCAGAATGGTGCGCACGCCGAAGTCAACGTGCTTTTTCCTGTGCAGGTAGTACAGCAGGGCAAAAAATACGGCAGTCAGGGCCAGTGCGGCCAGATCCAGAATTTCTACAGACATAAAACGGATCCTCCTTTATTTTTGAGTGTGATGTCGTTTTTGTCTGTCAACACATTCGCTCTCTCATGATGTTCCTCCCATTTTACACAAACCTACTTTGTATGTATGTTTGTTCGGTTGCCGTGGAGTATACTACATACAAACCCTGTTGTCAAGTAAATTATGAAAAAATTTTGAATTTCACGTCGGAACGATATTCTCATTCGCTTACTCTTTCTTGTATGCGGCTTGACTTTTCATCTCAAACTGCATATAATAGAGTTGCAAACGAAAACAATGGTGTTCATTCGTATCACCAAGAGCAACAGGAAAACCCCTACGGTACCGTTCATACCGAAGGGGTTTTCTGCTCGCTAGGGGTTAGTGCTTGCCGGCCTTGAACTGTTCATCAAGCCACTTGCAAATGCAATGAGCTGCCACATTTGCTGCGACGGACAGCGCAAACGAAAGCATTGTATTCATTTATATCACCTCCTCCCCCATTTTATGGAGTCGGATGGCCGACATCTACAGAATACCACAAGTTTCGCCATTTCGCAATGGAGCCAATATGCCAAAAGAGCCGCCGTGCATACGCACAGCGGCTCTTGCTGTCTTCCGATATTTTATTTTGCGTACTCGACGGCACGGCTCTCGCGGATGACGTTGACCTTGATCTGGCCGGGGTAATCCAGCGTGTCCTCGATCTTCTTTGCGATGGAGCGGGCCAGCAGGATGACCTGATCGTCGCTGATGACATCGGGCTTGACCATGATGCGCACTTCGCGGCCAGCCTGCACGGCGAATGCCTGCTCGACGCCCTCGAAGCTGGAAGAGATCTCCTCCAGATTCTCCAGACGCTTCACATAGCTCTCGACATTCTCGCGGCGGGCGCCCGGACGGGCAGCGCTGATGGCGTCGCAGGCCTGAATGATGAAGGCCAGCGGAGTCTTGGGCTCCACATCGCCGTGATGGGCCTCGATGGCGTGGATGACCTGGGTATTTTCCTTGTACTTGCGGCAGATGTCCACACCGATCTGGACATGGCTGCCCTCGATCTCATGGTCAAGAGCCTTGCCGATGTCATGCAGCAGACCGGCACGGCGTGCCAGCGTGACGTTCACACCCATCTCGCCTGCCAGCAGGCCGGCCAGCCAGGCCACTTCCATGCTGTGGGTCAGAGCGTTCTGGCCAAAGCTGGTGCGGTACTTCAGGCGGCCGATGAGCTTGATGAGGT
>OBZR01000875.1_pt1 | contig 14264 bp, 10 predicted proteins | sample 1495541 | NCBI WGS metagenome assembly OBZR01 (sample SAMEA2580240, study PRJEB22360) | human gut metagenome | biome: human gut; feature: human-associated habitat; material: faeces | place: Denmark | collected 2008/2010 | reverse complement strand
CCTCTGCACCGGCTACGCCGATGGCTACCCCCGCCAGCTCAGCTGCGGCAAGGGCATCGTGGAGATCCACGGCAGACCCTGCCCGGTGCTGGGCCGGGTCTGCATGGATCAGATGATGGTGGATGTCTCCGCTGTACCGGGCACGGTGCAGGAGGGGGACGAAGCCATCCTGTGGGGCGGCACTGTCAGCGACAGTGCGGAGGACATTGCCCGCAAGACCGATACCATCACCTACGAGGTGCTCTGCGGCGTTTCCCGCCGGGTGCCCCGTGTTTATCTGGAACACGGCACGACCGCTGCCGTGGAGGACTGGATCCTGAACGACTAACACACTCTCCCGGAGGAATTACATGGCAAGAGACAACATCCGAAATTTCTGCATCATTGCACACATCGACCACGGCAAGTCCACCCTGTCGGACCGCATTCTGGAGCTGACCAAGAGCGTGGACGAGCGCATCATGGAGGATCAGATCCTCGATAACATGGACATCGAGCGGGAGCGCGGCATCACCATCAAGGCCCGCGCCGTTACCCTGAACTACACTGCCAAGGACGGCAAGACCTACGAGTTCAACCTCATCGACACCCCGGGCCATGTGGACTTTGCCTACGAGGTCAGCCGCAGTCTGGCCGCCTGTGAGGGTGCCATTCTGGTGGTGGATGCCACCCAGGGTGTGGAGGCCCAGACGCTGGCCAACACTTACATGGCGCTGGAGCATGATCTGGAGCTGGTGCCCATCCTGAACAAGATCGACCTGCCCAGCGCCCACCCGGACGAAGTAGCCCAGGAGGTGGAGGATGTGATCGGCCTGCCCTGCATGGATGCGCCCCGCGTCTCTGCCAAGACTGGCCTGAACGTCGATCAGGTGCTGGAGCGGGTGGTCAGCGATATTCCCGCCCCCACCGGCGACCCGGACGCTCCCCTCAAGGCCCTGATCTTTGACAGCATCTACGACAGCTACAAGGGCGTTATCGTCTACATCCGCGTGTTCGAGGGCACCGTCAAGCCCGGCGACACCATCAAGATGATGGCCACCGGGGCAGAGTTCACGCTGGTAGAGGTGGGCCACATGGGTGCCACCAGCCTGACCCCCTGCAGCCAGCTGCAGGCCGGCGAGGTCGGCTACCTGACCGCCAGCATCAAGACCGTGCAGGACACCCGCGTGGGCGATACCGTCACACTGGCAGACCGCCCCACCTCCGAGGCCCTGCCCGGCTACCGTCAGGTCAAGCCCATGGTGTTCTGCGGCATCTACCCCGCCGACGGTGCCAAGTACCCCGACCTGAAGGACGCGCTGGAAAAACTGCAGTTGAACGACGCTTCCCTGACCTTTGAACTTGAGACCAGTGCCGCTCTGGGCTTTGGCTTCCGCTGCGGCTTCCTGGGCCTGCTCCACATGGAGATCATCACCGAGCGTCTCGAGCGGGAGTTTGACCTGGATATCATCACCACGACCCCCAGCGTCCGCTACCGCCTGACCATGACGGACGGCACTGTGGAGATGATCGACAACCCGTCCAGCTACCCGGACCCCTCCAACATCGTCAAGCAGGAGGAGCCCTTTGTGGATGTCCACCTCTACACCCCCAACGATTACGTGGGTGCCCTGATGGATCTGTGCCAGCAGAAGCGCGGCGTGCTCATCGACATGAAGTATCTGGACGATGTCCGCGTGGATCTGCACTACGCCCTGCCTCTGGGCGAGATCGTCTACGACTTCTTCGATGCCATCAAGAGCCGCAGCCGCGGTTACGCCAGCTACGACTACGAGTTCAAGGAGTACCGCGAGAGCGATCTGGTCAAGCTGGACTTCCTGCTGAACGGCGACCCCGTGGACGCGCTCTCCATGATCGTGTTCCGGGACAACGCCTACGCCAAGGGCCGCCGCATCTGCGAAAAGCTGCGTGATAACATTCCCCGCACCCTGTTTGAGATCCCGGTGCAGGCCGCCATCGGCGGCAAGATCATCGCCCGCGAGACCGTCAAGGCCATGCGCAAGGACGTGCTGGCCAAGTGCTACGGCGGCGATATCTCCCGCAAGAAGAAGCTGCTGGAAAAGCAGAAGGAGGGCAAAAAGAAGATGCGCCAGCTCGGCAGCGTCTCCTTGCCCAGTGAAGCCTTTACCGCCGTGCTGAAGCTCGACAGCACGGATGACTAAGGGGTTTGCTACTTGCATTTTCAACAGGATTATGATAATTTAGAATCAGAAACAGCCGCACACCTTATAAAGAGAGGTATCCTGCCATGAAGGACCAGTATCAGCATTATCTCGAGCTCCTGAAGGGACTGCGGCTGATGGACGATGATTTCTTTTCAGAAGCATTGGATGAAAAAATCGAGCCTGTGGAATATATCCTGCGCACGATTCTTGAGCGCAACGACATCAAGGTTCAGTGCACCGAGGCTCAGGTGGAATACAAAAGCGCAACCAAGCGCTCCATCAAATTGGACATCCGGGCTGTAGATACCGAGGGCCGCGTACTGGACATCGAGGTCCAGCGGGCAGACAAGGGTGCCAGCGTCCGCCGGGCGCGCTTCCACAGCAGTGTCATCGACCGGACGTTACTGGAAAAAGGTGAAGATTTTGACGCATTGGTGGACACCTATGTCATCTTCATCACTGAGCATGACAAATATGGTGCAGGCCTGCCGTTATATCATGTAGAGAGAACCGTCACAGAGCTGCAACACACCGCGTTCGGTGATGGAGCTCATATCATTTATGTGAATGGCGCATTCCGTGATTTGGAGCATCCCGTTGGACGTTTGATGCATGACATGAACTGTACCGACCCGAACAAAATGTTGAACCCGCTTCTTGCCAAAGAGGTACGCTATCTGAAAGAAACCGAAGGAGGGAGATCACAGATGTGCAGAGCATTTGAAGAGGTTGCGCGAGAATCCGCAAGAGATGCCGAGTATCAAAAGGCTGTACGGACAGCAAAGAAGATGCTGGCTTTGGGGCAGCTGAATCTGGAAACGATTGCTGAGTGTACAGAGCTTTCTCTCGACGAAGTAAAAGCACTTGCAGATAAGAAACCTGCCTGACAGCGATACAAACAAACGTCCCCCTGCACCGTTCAAACCACGAACGGCGCAGGGGGACGTTTCATATCCCGATATTTTCAGTTCAGGCCCTTGAACCAGTTCAGGCTGTCCTTGATGCCGTGCATGGAGTCCTGAATGATCCGGCCATAGATGTAGATGCTGTATGCCGCCGCAATGACCTGCACAAAGGCCTTGCCGCACTCGATGCCAAAAGCCAGATAGGGCTTTGCCTTCTGCCAGTAGGGGCGGATCTGATCCTTCAGCTCCCCCACCCAGGCAGGAGCGCCGCCGGAGACCTGCTCCAGCTCCTCAGCGGGAATGACGGTGCACTGCGTCGGAAATTTTAAGTTCTGCTGCATGTCCGCTCCTCTCAAAGTGCCAGGCTTGCCAGCAGCACCAGAACAACGCTTCCGGCCGCCAGCCCCATCGTTGTAAGAAGGGTGTCCGGGTCTACCTCTTTTTCCTCCACCACTTCCGCGCTGCCGCCGTTGGCCGACCAGTGGGCATAGACGGTGGTATCCGCGCCAAACGCCGTATCGTTGGCTTTGACCTGCACATCAATGGGAAAACCGGTAACATCATCCGTGCCAGAGGTGTACCAGCCATCGAAGGTATAGCCCTCCATGGTGGCGGTGGGCAGGCTCGTCAGCTGGCCGTCGGCATTGGTGCGCTCCGCAGCAGAGGTACAGATACCGCCGTTGGCATCAAAATAGACGATGACCTTTGCCGCAAAAGCGGTGGGGGTACACAGGCAGACCGCCAGCGCACAGGCCAGCCCCGCCAGCATCCGTTTGAACTTCTTCATCCTGCGCTCTCTTTCCGGCTCAGCGTCAGACGCTGTAGCCCTGTGCCTTGATGACATCCACCACCTGAGAAACGTACTTCTGGCAGGTGTCGTGGTCGGGGGCCTCCACCATCACACGGACCACCGGCTCGGTGCCGGACTCCCGGACAAGGATGCGGCCGGTATCGCCCAGTGCCTCGGCCACCGCCTTGACAGCAGCCTGCACGGCAGCATCGTCCTGCGCGGCCTTCTTATCTGTCACACGAACATTTTCCAGCACCTGCGGGTAGATCTTCAGCGGGGCGGCCAGCGCACTCAGAGGCTTCTTCTTGGCCAGCATGACCTCCATCATCTTCAGGCTGGTCAGGATGCCGTCACCGGTGCTGGCGTACTTAGAGAAGATGATGTGGCCGCTCTGCTCACCGCCAATGCGGCAGCCGTTCTTGGCCATATACTCGTAGACATACTTGTCGCCCACGGCAGTCTTGGCGTAGCCGATGCCCTGCTCGTCAAAGGCCTTGTACAGGCCAAAGTTGGACATGACTGTGGTGACCACGGTATTGGTCAGCAGCTTGCCGCGCTCCTTCATGTAGCAGCCATAGATGTACAGGATGTGGTCACCGGTGATCACATTGCCCTTTTCGTCCACGCAAAGGCAGCGGTCTGCATCGCCGTCATAGGCAAAGCCCACATCCAGACCCTTTTCCACCACGAACTTCTGCAGACCCTCGATGTGGGTGGAGCCTGCGTTCAGGTTGATGTTCAGGCCGTTGGGCTGGTTGTTGATGACGTAGGTATCGGCGCCCAGCGCATCGAACACACTCTTGGCAATGTTCCAGCTGGCACCGTTGGCGCAGTCCAGACCCACCTTGATGCCCTTGAAGGAGTAGATACCCAGGCTGATCAGGTAGCCCATGTAGCGGTTGCGGCCCGCCACATAGTCCACGGTGCAGCCGATGTGCTCCCGGTGGGCAAAGGGCAGCTCCGGCCAGTCCTGATCAAAGACATGGAGCTTGCCGTCGATGTAGTCCTCCACCAGCAGCAGGGTCTCCTCGGGCATCTTTTCGCCGTAGCAATCGATCAGCTTGATGCCGTTGTCGTAGAACGGGTTATGGCTGGCAGAGATCATAATGCCGCAGTCAAAATCATCCACGCGGGCAATGTAGGCCACGCTGGGGGTGGTGGTGACGTGGAGCAGGTAGGCATCCGCGCCGGAAGCGGTCAGGCCCGCCACCAGGCTGTACTCGAACATATAGCTGGAGCGGCGGGTATCCTTGCCAATGACGATGCGGGCAGGCTCGTTGTTGCCATTGCGCTCCCGCAGTGCATTATAATACCAGCCCAGAAAACGGCCTACCTTGTAGGCGTGGTCGGCGGTCAGATTCACACCGGCCTCGCCACGGAAGCCGTCGGTGCCAAAATATTTTCCCATAATCCTCTTCTCCTTCTATTGCAACGTTACGTTTTCTCTTATCCCTGAGAGCGCTCTCTCCTTGCTCTTACTTTTTATAATAGCATAAAACCGGAAAAGAATCCATGGGTTTGGGCATTCCGGGATGCTCTGCGCACACTTTTCTGTGCCGGTGCAGTGCCTTTTCCTCTCCCGTGCCGCCGCCCTGTTCTGTTCCGTATATCTGGTACCGGTTCCGGTAACGCTCCCGGTTTTTGCGAGAACGGTCTCGTTTTCTGAAAATTTTTCTTGTTATTTTTGACAAAATTGTTCGCCACTCTGCACAAAATCACAATTTTTCTCTTGACCTCCCCCCCGAACTATATTGAAGCTGCGATTTTTTTATGACATTTTCTGTCATGGATCGACACCGTGTAATTTTTGGGAGGACTGTTTATGAGAGTGAAGAATCTTGCATTGCGGGTGCTTTCTACAGCAGCGATGTTGTCCATTGTGACATCCATTGCGGCCCCCGCATTCGCGGCCACCTACTACATCAATGAGGGCAGTGTGGATGTTAAGGTCAGCGATGCCGGTGTAGTCACCGTCGAACAAGGCGGCGTGACCTACAAAGACGGCCTTGACAGCGTCGTCATCCGGGGCGGAACCCGCGGCGGAAAGGATGACGACCGCACCAAAGCCGATGCTTCCCCCGCCACGCAGGAAGCAGACGGGAGCAACGCCCCCGCAGTGAACGAGACGGAAGCGCCCAAGAGTGAGAATACCGCCGGGGACACTGCACCGAAGCCGGTAACCACACCCACCGAGGAGCGCAAAGAGGACACCCCGCAGCAGGAGCTCACCGAAGAGAAAACCGAAGAGAACGTGACCCCGGAGCCTGTCAAGGCAAAGGCAGAAGCTCCCAAGCCCACACAGGAGCCTTCCGCAGAGCAGGAGGAGGAAAAGCAGGAGAAGGAAGAGCAGCAGGAGGAGGAAGATGAGCCGACCGTTCCCTCTGCCCCCGCAGCACAGGCTGACAACAGCAGCACCAGCACCTCCGCAGAGCCGACCGATAATGTCATCACCATTGTCAACAACTTTGCCAAGAAGGCCGAGCAGGTTTTTTCGTTTGTGCTGGACAATGTGAATATTGACCGCAGTAATGATGGCTATGAAAACCACAAAGCGGCTCTCACGGTAAAGGGCAAAGGCGACACGGAAATTGAACTGGACGGAGACAACATCCTGAAGGGTGGTGAAAAGCACGCCGGTCTTGAGAAAAACGACAGTGACGGAACGGGTACACTTACCATTAAAGACGACAACAAAGCTGCGGACGGCAGCAAGGGCAGTCTCCTTGCAAAGGGTGGAGAATACGGTGCCGGTATTGGTGGTGGAGAATGCCAGGACACCTCTCATATCACAGTCACTGGCGGCAAAATCACAGCGGTCAGCGGGAGGCGTGCTGCCGGCATTGGCGGCGGTGGCAGTTCTGATGGTACAGACATTACCATCAAAGGAGATGCCACTGTAATTGCAAGCGGCGACGCCGGTGCTGGCATCGGCGTCGGTGGTGACGGAGGCAACTACACAAAGGGTTATGGTAAAGTTACCATTACCGACCACGCAAATGTTATAGCCTGGTCCGAATATGGTGCAGGCATTGGCGGCGGACGAAACGCCGGTGGTGATATCACAATTTCAGGGGATGCCACCGTTGCAGCAGAGGCCCACAATGATAGCGTCGCAATTGGCAGCGGCGGACGGCTTTACCCCAGCGACAATCCTGATAACTATAAAAACCTCAACACGAACATTACCATCTGTGACAAGGCAAATGTTACCGCAGTTGGTTCCGGTTCCCATCCTGCAATCGGTTCTCTGGGTTACGTTATTCTCCCTGATGGTGTCAGCTATCCTTTTACCACCACCATCAATATCCTGGGCGGCACCCTGAATGTCATCAATCGAGGGGACGACCATTACACTTCTGATGTTCCTGCTATTGGCAATCAAAGTGCCGGTGGTCGAAACACAAACGCGGATCTTGTTCTTAACATCAACGCAAGCACTGGCAATACTGTCATCAACGCTTATACCACCGGCAGCAATGCGGCAACCATCGGAAAAGGATATACTCTTAAAAAAGATGACGAACAGATCCAGTACAATGCAGACGGAAGCTCCAAATTTGGCGAAGACGGTTCTGTCGTTCTGAACCTGTTCCGAAATTCTACCACGAAAAAGAAAGGCGAAAAAATCGAAACAATCTATAATAACTGGTATGATCTGCATAAAATCATCGGCGGCGAACGGTACGACACCCTGCACAATGCCAAGTGGCTGAAAGACAACGGCTACACCAGTGAGCTTGCCACCGACACCAACCATGCATGGAAGGTGGACGACACGAAGGAGCGGGTAGAGCCCACGCTGGAGCATGAGGGCCACGTTTACTATAAGTGCAGTGTGCCCGGCTGCAAGGCCGTGCACGATGAGGTGCTGCCCAAACTGGAATCGAAACCTACTCCGGAACCTACTCCGGACCCCACCCCTGTGCAGCCGGAACCCACCCCGGAACCTACTCCGGACCCCACCCCTGTGCAGCCCGACACGCCCGCTGACACCCAGAGCACCCCCAAGGACGATGTGAGCACCCCCAAGCTCTACGTCATCGACCTTGCCAGCACGCAGGTGCTGTTTGATGAGACCCGTCAGAACGACACCGTGACCTACACCACAAAGCAGGACGGTGCCAGCCTGACCGGCTCCTTTGAGGCACTGGAGGCCATGGCTGAGGATGGCGTAAAGACCATCGTGTTCCAGACCATCGGCACCAACACCCCCGGCGCGGTGAGCCGTGTCTCGGTCGATGCCCTGCTGCAGCACAGCGGCGAGACCCTGCTGCTGACCCACAACGGCACTGAAGTCCACCTGACCATCGACGGCCAGAACGCTGACAGCCTGCTGCTGCAGTAAGCGCCAACCCCCTTCTGCCGAGTTCCGCATCTTGGCAGAAGTTCTGAATATCCCAAAACCACAAAAGGCCTCGGAAGCGCATTCCGGGGCCTTTTGTGGTTTCTCCTTCATTTTTTACGCACCATCCGGCGTTTTTCGCCCCGGAACAACCGCTCTTTTTTCAGCCTTTACTGCATCTTTAGGAAAAGTATGGTATACTTTTCATCTGGAGTAGAATAGATATGGAGGGATCCCCATGAAGCAGAAGACCCGCTGGCACGACGCGCTGGTCCTGGCCGCTGTGCTGTGCGCCGCCTTTCTCATCGTGACCGGCACACAGCAGATCACCGGCCGGATCGACGGCGTTGCATCGATGGTGTTTGTTCTGGCAGTTTTTTTGATCTCGGTCTATACGGATGGTTATGTGTGGGGCGTAGTGGCTTCCCTGATCGGCGTGCTGGCCGTGAATTTTGCGTTCCGCTCCCCTTACTTTGCCTTCAACTTCACTCTGCCGGAAAACCTGTTCTCGGGCATGGCGATGCTGGTGGTGTCCATTATGACCAGCACCCTGACCACCCGCATCAAAAAGCAGGAACAGCTGCGGATGGAGAGCGAGACCGAAAAGATGCGGGCCACCCTGCTGCGGGCCGTCTCCCACGATCTGCGCACGCCCCTTACTTCCATTTACGGGGCCTGTTCCACGGTCATTGAAAATTATGACAGCCTGGAAAAAGAGCAAAAATTAAAACTTCTTGGCGAAGCCTGTTCCGATGCCCAGTGGCTGAACCGGATGGTGGAGAACCTGCTGTCTGTCACCCGCTTTGACGGCGGGCAGGTAGCCGTGCAAAAGACCCCCACCGTGCTGGACGAGCTGATCGATACCGTGCTGGTACGGTTCCAGAAGCGCTACCCCAAGGTGCCCGTTACCACCTACCTGCCCGACAGCTTCATCGTGATCCCCATGGACTCGATGCTGATCTCGCAGGTGCTGACGAACCTTTTGGAGAATGCCGCCGTCCACGCCGAGGGGATGACCCAGCTGACCCTGCGGGTGTTCACGCTGGGCAGCCGGGCGGTGTTTGAGGTATCGGACAACGGCTGCGGCATTCCGAAGGAACGCCTGCGCACCCTGTTCACCGGTGTGCTGCCCGCCGATGCCGCGGCCGACAGCGGCAAGCACGGCATGGGCATCGGCCTTTCGGTCTGTGCCGCCATCGTCAAGGCGCACGGCGGCGAGATCCAGGCCGAGAGCAAGGTGGGCGAGGGCACCAGCATCCGCTTCTGGCTGGAGACCGAATCGATTGAGACGGAGGAAAATGAAGATGAGCAATAACAAATTCAAGGTTCTGGTCGTGGAAGATGAGGCCAACATCTGCAGCTTTATTGAGACGCTGCTGGAGACCAACGGCTATCAGGCCCTTGTTGCCAACACCTGCGCCATGGGTCAGACCCTGTTCACCTCCCACAATCCGGACCTTATCATCCTGGATCTGGGCCTGCCTGACCGGGACGGTCTGGAGCTCATCCGTTTTGTGCGGCAGAAGTTCCTGACCCCCATCGTCGTGCTCTCGGCCCGCACCACCGAGCAGGACAAGATCGAAGCGCTGGATCTGGGAGCCAACGATTACATCACCAAACCCTTTGGCACCGGCGAGCTGCTGGCCCGGGTGCGCGCCGCCCTGCGCACCAACCGCTTCGGCGTGCTGGGCGGAATGCCCGGCGGCGTGTTCCAGGCACAGGGGCTTGAGATCAACTATGAGCGCCGCAAGGTCTTTGTGGACGGTGCCGAGATCAAGCTGACTCAGACCGAATACAACATCGTGGCCTTCCTCTCGGAACATGCAGGCCGGGTGATGACCTATGCCGCCATCGTGCGGGCCATCTGGGGCGATACCGACTGCGGCAGCACCAAAAAGCTGCAGGTCAACATGGCAAACATCCGCAAAAAGCTGGGCAGCGTGCCCGGCCGCAACACCTATATTCTGAACGAACTGGGCGTGGGATACCGGATGATCGACGAGGACACCGATGCCAGGCCCGAAAGCTGAGGACTGCGTATGCTTCCTGCACTGATCCTTTTTCTGCTGACCTATCTTCTGATGCTGGCCCTGCCGCAGTACCGGCCTTTTGCCGCGCTGGGCGGGGCCGCTCTGTTTCTGGCTCTGGGCGCGGCGGGCCTGTGGGACTTTACCCTGATGGATGCCGCCCGGGCCGTGGACTTCAATGTCCTGCTGATGATGGCGGGCACCATGGGCACGGTCTCCCTCTTTATTGAGAGCAGGATGCCCGCCCGGCTGGCCGAGCTGCTCATCGTGCGGGTGCCCAACGTGAAATGGGCCGTGTGTATGCTGGCCCTCTTTGCCGGGGTCATCAGCGCCTTTGTGGACAATGTTGCCACGGTGCTCATGGTGGCCCCTGTGGGCCTTGCCATTGCCTGCAAGCTCAAGATCTCCCCCGTGCCCGTCCTCATTTCCATTGCGGTCTCCTCCAACCTGCAGGGAGCTGCCACCCTTGTGGGTGACACCACCAGCATCCTGCTGGGCGGCTTTGCGGGAATGAACTTCTTCAATTTCTTCTGGATGGAGGGCAGGCCCGGCATCTTCTTCGGGGTGGAGCTGGGGGCGCTGGCCTCTCTGGGCGTGCTGCTGTTCACCTTCCGGCACGAGACCCAGCCCATCTCGGCCACGGTGGAGACCGAGGTCACCGACACCGTTCCCTCCGCCCTGATGCTGCTGACGGTGGGCCTGCTCATCGCGGCCTCCTTCCTGCCCCAGCCTGCGGGCGGGCTGCCGCTGGCGCTCTATGGCCTGCGCAGCGGGCTGATCTGTGCAGGGGTCTGCCTGTTCGGCATCCTGCGCGCCTGCCTGCGCCGCCACTCGTTCGCGCCGTTCCGGCTGGCGGCCCGGGAGCTGGACTGTGACACCCTGCTGCTGTTGTTCGGGCTGTTCATCCTGATCGAGGGCATCCGCAAGGCCGGAGTCATCGATGCCGCCGCCCAGCTGTTCTACACCCTCTCCGGTGATGATTCCTTCCGTCTCTATACCCTGCTGGTATTCGTCTCGGTGGGCCTTTCTGCTTTCATCGACAACATCCCCTATGTGGCCACCATGCTGCCGGTGGTGCAGGGCATTGCCGGGCTGATGAACGGCGGTGCAGGCTTCCCGCCTGAGCTGTTTTATTTCGGCCTGCTCACGGGCGCAACTCTGGGCGGCAACCTGACCCCCATTGGCGCTTCGGCCAACATTGCAGCCATCGGCATCCTGCGCAAGCAGGGTGAGCAGGTGCGCACCCGTGATTTTCTGCGCATCGGCATTCCGTTCACGCTGGCAGCCGTCCTGACGGGCTATGTGTATCTCTGGCTGGTGTGGGGCGCGTAAGCGCTGCCATGGCCGTGCCAGTGCCGGCCGCCTGCAAATTCGATCCTGCTGAGCCGAAGGCCCGTGTGCCAAAGCAGAAGCAAAAAACGCGCCGTGTCCAACGACACAGCGCGTTTTTCTTGTTTATTCCAACCCGATCTGCCGGGCGTATTCTTCCAGCAGCTCCCGCTCCAGGAAGGGGGTTTTCACGCCCTCACGGTCGCGGTAGGTCTCGTGGCCCTTGCCGATGACGGCGATCAGGTCGCCCTCCTGGGCGTGATCCACGGCGTAGTGGAGTGCGTCCAGACGGTCGGGGATCTCCACAAACTTGGCATCGGGGTTGCCCTTGTTCATGCCCACCCGGATATCGGCGAGGATGTCCTCGATCTTCTCAAAGCGGTTGTTGTCCTCGGTCAGGATGGAGAAATCCGCCATTTTGGCACAGGTCTCGCCCATGCCGTAGCGGCGCAGCTTGGAGCGGTTGCCGCCGCAGCCGAACACCACCACCAGCCGGTGGGGGTGATAAGCCCGCAGGGTGGTGAGCAGGCTCTCGGTGGAGACCTCGTTGTGGGCGTAGTCCAGCAGTATGGTAAACTTTTTGCTGATGGGCACCAGCTCCACGCGGCCCTTGACCACGCACTTGCCCAGACCCTCATGGATGGCGGCATCGGGCAGGCCCAGCACCTTGCCCACGGCCAGGGCGGCCAGCGCGTTGTAGACGCTGAACTCGCCGGGCATGTTCACCCTGACATCCATATTGTCTCTGCCGGAGACGTGGAACGCCACGCCCAGAAAATCGTGGGTGCGCAGCAGCTCACAGCCCTCGGCGCGGTAGTCGGCCTTTTCACTGCGGCCATAGGTCACCAGCTTGCAGGTGTGGCCTTCCAACAGGGCTTCGGTGTTCTCGTCATCGATGTTCACCACGCCCACATCACACCGCCGGAAGAGCTGCCCCTTCCAGCTGCGGTACTCCTCAAAGGTCTTGTGCTCACCGGGGCCGATGTGGTCGGGGGAAAGGTTGGTGAACACACCGATATCATAGTGCACCCCCGCCACACGGTCCATCATCAGGCCCTGGCTGGACACCTCCATCAGGGCCACGTTGCAGCCTGCGTCCAGAAACTGGCGGAAGGTCTTTTGCAGCTCGTAGCTCTCAGGGGTGGTGTTGGCGGTCTCCTGATGACGGCCCATGAAATAGATGCCGTTGGTGCCGATCATGCCGACCTTTTTCCCGGCAGCTTCCAGCACGCTCTTGATCATGTGGGTGGTGGTGGTCTTGCCCTTGGTACCGGTCACGCCGATCATGGTCATCTGGCGGGAGGGGTTGCCAAAGAGGTTGCCGCTCATCAGCGCCATGGCATAGCGGCTGCTCTCCACCTTGACCACGGTCACACCGGGCATGGCTGAAAGGTCGATGTCGTGCTGGATGACCAGCACGCTCACGCCCTTGGCGGCGCAGTCCACGGCAAACTCGTGGCTGTCACGCTGGGTGCCCACGATGCAGACAAAGGCAAGGCCCGGGGCCGCCTTCCGGCTGTCGTAGATGATGTCCTGCACTTCGGTATCCAGGCTGCCCTGCACCAGCGTAAAGGGCACGCCTTCCAGTAATTGTTCCAGCTTCATAACATTACACGCTCCTCATTGGGTCGTTTGGGGTTGGTTTGCATCGCCCGCCGCCGGGGTCGTTCCTTCGGCGGGGGTCGGCTGTGCCGTCGGTCCGGCTTCGGGTCCTGCCGGGGCAGTGCCGTCTGTGGCCGTGCCTTCGCCCTCTGCCGGGGCAGTGCCGTCTGTGGCCGTGCTTTCTGCCGTCTCACCGGTCACACCTTCTTCGGCAGGTGTTTCCTCCACCGGTTCAGGCACGATGTAGCCGGAGGGCAGCTCCGGCTCACCCTGTGCAAAGGTGAACTTGCGGGTGCTGGACATGCTGATATGGGTGAAGTCCAGCTTTCCGGTGTCGGTCGCGGCACAGCCCTTGCCGTCCTCATTCAGCAGGACGTGCTTTGCCAGCTTGAGCTTATATTCCAGCTCGTTCAGGGTGCCCAGCCAGACGCTGATGCGGTCCTGATAGAGGAAGGCCATCTCGTCCACATCCGCAAACTCGATGCGGGTCACGTCGGCGCTCATGCCTGCGGCATCCAGCGCAGCCAGCAGGGTGTTCAGGCTTTCCAGCCGCTGGTCCGCCTCCTCCTCAACAGTGCCGGAGGCGCTGCTGTCGGCAGCGCTGTCCGGGGTGCTGTCGGCCTTGGGCTCCGCCGCAAAGGTCAGCTGTTCGCCGGGCTCGGCAGAGACCGGTTCGCCGCCGTACAGAGTGGGCAGACCGGCAGGCTGGGCAGAATCCTTTTCCAGGATCTTCAGGCCGCCCGAGAGGGTCAGCCAGCCGGAGGAGGTCTGCATGGCCCAGGCAGGCTGGGCTTCTGTTACCCGCACCACCACGGTGCCGGGGTAATCCCGCTCCACCCGGATATCCTCCAGCATGGGGAACACTTTTTCCAGCGCGGCGGCCTTGCTGCCGGGGTCAAAACTGAAGATATTCTCTTCCAGATGGACATTCAGCGCCTGCAGGATCTGGTCGCTGGTATAGCCGCCGGCCTCCTGCACCACACCGTCCGCTGTCTGCACCTGAATGGAGCTGATCTTGAACAGCATCGTCACGGTGAGGTAGACCCCCGCACCGATGACGCAGAGCAGCATGACAAGGGCCGTGAGCCGCCGCATGAGCCTGCG
>OBZR01000862.1_pt1 | contig 14420 bp, 11 predicted proteins | sample 1495541 | NCBI WGS metagenome assembly OBZR01 (sample SAMEA2580240, study PRJEB22360) | human gut metagenome | biome: human gut; feature: human-associated habitat; material: faeces | place: Denmark | collected 2008/2010 | reverse complement strand
TTATAAATATATTCTTTATAATAATAATGGTATTTCAAATCATAATTGAAATGAAATACCATAGTTGTGTTATCTTCCTCCACTTAATATCATGTAGAATCTATTCATATATCTTCTTAAGAACATCGCCACTAATACACACACTGTTATAGTTATTATTGGCGCCACGAAGAAGATTATTAAACTGCTTATTTCACTAAGTGGCATAACCATAAACCAAACCTTTTTAAGGATAGATTGGAATGGTATATGGAAGAAATATATAAAGATTCCGTATTTGGCAATCTTGATTTTTTTATTTTTTATACTTTTCATTCTGTCGTAGAATAACCATATAAATGGAACACCAAATAAGATTACAAGATTTTCTGCTAAATCTAATAATGGTAATTCAGTATACATAAGAACTGTTCTAATTACACATGCAAGTAGATATAGTATACCGATTAGTGTTACCTGTTTTGGTTTTATAGATTTAAAATGTAAATCTATATTGTGTATCGCAAGAGCAGCACCTATTCCAAATAATGTGAATGGATAATTGAATATTTGTAAAAACCATAATCCACCGAACATTTCTGATATTGGATATAAGAACCATACTATTACTAATATAGGAAGTGATTTTTTTCCTAATGATTTAATTATATAGTAGAATACTGGTGTTAAGATAACATCTAACATAAGTGATCTTATATACCAAAATTGATATGGAAGCGGATATACATATGTATTTACGAATAATTCCTTTAATGTATAATCTGATACTATTCTATCAGAGAATAATGCCCTTCCAATTGGTAGTAATTCAACTAAGTATAAAATTATTAGCCATCCAGTACACCAAATTACATATGGTATAAATAAGCTGTGGAATCTGCTTTTAAATTTATACTTCCATTTTTCCATACTTGGAACGAAGTTGTAGAAAAATAAATATCCTGATATTAGGAAGAATATAGGAACAGCTACCCTAACTATACCTTGTCCTATAAAGTTCTGTACCACAGAATTTAAATTTACTACGTTTGATTTTTCTAAGTTGTTTGAATGTAGTATAACTACAAAAAAAGTCATAAATAGCGATATATTTTTTATTTTATTACTGATATATTTATCCATACTATATTTTACCTCTTCCCTCTTTATTATAGTCAAAATATAGATTAAAAATACCATATTTCTTGCATATTTTCAACTTACAACAACATTACATTTTTCTTAAGTTTGATTTTAACCCTATTTTTCTTTTACATTTACGTTTTTAATTTTATATATATACTTTTTTAGTTTAAAATTTATAACCTATTTTATGATTTTATATTCTTTTAATAATTCTATCCTCTGTTTTCCCAACTCCATAGTATTTATATATGAACTTGTTTTGTTTTTCTTTAAGTAAGATAAAATTCTTTGTCCCCAAGCTACTGGAAGTAGTATTGGGTATTTTTGTAAGTATGTATAGTTGTCTTTTAAATAATTTACGTTTGGGAATACTGCTTTTAATCGGTTTGATTTTTTCTTGTCTTCAACTGCATCAAGCGTCATAAGAGCAGTATGTTTTCTGTCCATTGTGCTGGCCCCAAACACCCCAGCATCTAATATATCGTTTATAAGCGATTCACTGTTAATGTAATATTTTTGAGAATTTTTTAATTCATCAAAGCTTGTAATATTGTCAGGGTAAGTTATTTTATCGTCATTAAAGCCTAAGTATTTTAAACTTATTTCGATTAAATTGAGTGCAAAGGTGTCGTAGTTTAAGTCTTTTAAATCAGACCAAAACTTTTCCCAATTTATATATTCTCCATAAGTTTCAATGTATTTTGAGAAATCCGCAACTTGTCTAATTCCGAATCCCCCAGTTAAAAAATGTTTCATATTATGAAACACTATATATATAAGGTGTTGTTCGTGTGATAATGTTAGTATATCGATTTTATCGATATTTATTTTTATACTTTTTTCAAATACGTCTTCAAATAACTTATTTAAATGTCCATACGCTTTTGATTCATGTGAAAAAAGACTTGTGCTCACTTCGATGCATAGACCAGTGCTTTTCGAAAAATATGCACATTCTTCTCCTTTGTCGATAAATTCAAACCCTTCACTTAAAAAGAATTCTTTGACTTTTTCATAATCCTCTTTTTTGATTAGAATATCTTCATCAGAAGAAATCCTATCATCTGGATTATTGTACATATTCCTAAAAATTATACCTTTAAATACTAAAATTTTTATATTTTTTTCACTAAGTTTTTTATACACCTCTAAAAAATGGTTAGTTCGTTGAATTTGCGAAAAAATATATCTAAAAGCAGATGATTTAAACATAGCCTGAAAATTCGCATCACATTCCTTAAAAAAATCTTCATTATATGCCGCATTATATATCATCGGCACAACATGATGAATTTCAGACATTTTATAAATATACACTAAATCTTCAAAATCTATTTTTTCACCGTCATATTTTTCATTTTTCAATGATGATTTTAATAAACTTAAAAATTCAAAATTAGTTTTCTCCATTTTTACCCCCAAGTATAGCTATCTTTTCGTATTACATTCTATTTAGCTACTATATATTTTTTATAAGTCATAAAACCTTGCAATACCTTTCCCTACCTCTTTCTTTATTATAATTTATATCATATATTTCCTCTACAAATATCTACTTTTTTATGAAAACCTATATCATTTTCCCTAAATTATTCCTAATTTAGATATTGAACCCATTACGATACTTGTCTATAATGGAGTTAATAAGAATTTTGAGGGAGGTGAAATGCTGCGATAAATTACTATCGCCAGCAAATATTTTTGGGTAAATTCAAAGAATATTCAACATTTAAAAAAACATTTATAATACTACTAGTCTTACTTATTCTAATTCCACTTATAACATTGGGGTATATCTTTTTTAGAATAAATTCAGCTCATGTAGATGATAATTACAACTCACAATATCAAAAAGTCGAAGGTATTACAAACATATTATTACTAGGTACAGACGGCCGCGAAAACGAACTATCATACAGATCAGATGCTATGATGATTTTAACAATCGACTCAAACCATAATGATATTAAACTAACATCACTTGCACGTGATACATACGTAGACATTCCAGGACACGGAAAAGGCAAATTAAATGCAGCGTATTTCTGGGGCAAAGAAGACTTATTATTTAAAACAATCGAACAAAACTTCGAAATAGGCATCGATAAATTTGTTCAAGTCGACTTCAACGACCTTATGAATATAATATTCGTAATAGGCGGTGTCGATGTAGAGATAGAGCAAAGAGAAATCAAATCGCTAAATGAAGGTATTCCAGGCGCATTCGATTCATGCACTTACGGGGATAAAGGCGACGAACCACAATTAATAGAAGGCGCTGGTTTACATACATTAAACGGATACCAAGCAATAGCATATGCAAGAATGAGATATCTTGACAATGGTATTTATAGAGACCAAAGACAACGTAAAATAATCTCTGGGATGTTTAACGGTGTCAAAGACTTATCTATGTCAGAATATCCAAAACTAATAAATTCTCTACTTCCATATGTATCGACTAATGTGTCAGTTAGCGAGATGTTAAACTTAGCATTTACATCTTATTCATTTGCGATAAAACAAGAGCTTAAACAAGCTGAATTCCCAATCATTGACGATGTTCATGTTAAAGGCGGAAAATACAAAAACGCCGGCTGGGTATGGCTATATGATGTAAATTCAATAGGTGTACTTCATGACTTTATATATGATGATATAATGCCAGAAGACAACGACTATTTAAAAAATAATGATAATATTAAGTTAAATTATTAATCAAATCTTATGTAAATTAAAAGGTGGTATGAATGTTCATATCACCTTTATTAGTAAGGGTTAAATATAGATTAACCAATTTAATTCCTTTTTATTCACTTTTATCCAAAAATATTTTTAAATAATAAAATTTTCCTAATAAACCACTTCTATTAAACTAATTAGACAAATTAACAAGCATAACCTCAGGCACATTATTAAATCTAGGCAGTTTTTGCTTATTCGAACCAAGTCCGCTGCTTATCAAAATCTTCATCTTATCCTTATTATAAAGACCGTGGATATATTCAGGGAAATAACCTTGGTCACCGCCATAAAATCCGCCTAAAAACGGAAATACAACTTGTCCACCATGATCATGCGAACTCACAACCAAGTCGATATCCCAAGCCTTCGAAGCCTCACCAAAAATAAAACTATCAGGTCTGTGGCTCATCATGATTTTATAGCTAGAAGTATTTTCAAAATCCTTCAAAAAGTCGTAAATTCCATCGCCCATATGAGCCCTTTTAGTCGTACCATTTGGGTCAAAAGCATAACCATACATTCCGCCAATACGAACAGGTACACCCTTAACCTTTATATCTTTATATTTCTGTTCCAACAAAATCGCACCAGTAGATTTTATTTCATCCAACAAATCCTCAGACTTTTGATTTTGCATATACTCAAGCTCATGATTTCCAAGAGCATAATAAACAGGCGCAATCTTCACAAGTCTTTTTATAAAACTCATAGCAATATCAGGATTTTTCGAATCATCGTTTAAAATATCGCCATCAGCAATTATAAAGTCTGGATTTTGAGCCTTAATAGTCTGAACTAGCTTATCATCATTATCATTAAAAGTATTATCATGAAGATCACCGACAACGACAAACTTTAGATTTTCCCCGCTTGTAGTCTCTATCTTTTGACTTTTTATATCGTATGTATTTACAGTTAGATGGTTGTACGAAATATAAATTAAGTAATAGCAAAGTGGTATTGCTATTATTAGCAGTAGACAAAGTACCCCTGCTGTTATTTTTAGTTTTTTATGTTTCTTCATATTAATCCCCCCTCGTGGATTTCTAAAAATCTCTTATAAGCATATTGACTTCCTTCTCATCAATATCACACACAACCCCACTATCGATTTTATAAACTTTATCACACATCGTAAGCACACTCGGTCTATGAGTCGTAACAATACAAGTTCTCGCATAACCCATATTCATAATATTTCTAAGAACTTGTCTCTCAGTAAATACATCAAGAGCAGACGTCGCCTCATCCAATAATAATATAGGTGATTTTCTAAGAAGAGCCCTAGCAATCGAAAGCCTTTGAGCCTGACCCTCAGAAAAACCGCTGCCCCTCTCGCCAACTTTTGAATTAATTTTATCAGGCAATCTATTTACAAAATCATAAGCACAAGCAGCCTTCAACGCCTCAACAATCTCAGCATCAGTCGCATCTTGTTTCACCATTCTCATATTCTCCGCTATAGTCCCAGAAAAAATCGTATTGCCCTGTGGTACATATGCAAAGAATCTTCTTGTTCCTGCCGAAATTTTGCAACTAACACCGTTGATATCCCTTATACTCGCATTACCAGACTTAGTATTAATAAGACCTAATAATAACCTAATCATAGTCGTCTTGCCCTCACCAGAAGGACCAACAAGAGCCACAATCTCGCCAGGATTCGCAACTATATCAGCATGTTTAAACACAGTCTTATTTTCATTATAACTAAACTCAACATCATCCAAAACAACACTAAGACCCTTACCTTGAGTATTATTTTGTATTAACTTAGCCTTATCATCCTCTAAATCACTTTCATCTTTAATCTTGAAAAATTCCATAATTCTTCCCGCAGAAGTAGTCGCACTAATCGCAGACGGAACAAGACTTACAATCGACTTAAATGATGAAGAAAGTTGGCCAGATAACTGAACAAACAAAGTCATAGTCCCAAATGTAATATGCCCTGTCCAAAGACGGTAAACACCCCATCCAAAACAAGCATAAGCAACAAACATCCCCACAACAGACATAAAAGACGATGTATAAACAGAAAACTTATTATAATCTAAAAAAACATCCTTATAATTTTGTTGAACATCTCTCAATCTTTTACTAAATAAACCAACCAAATCAAAAGCCTTTATAGACTGTATATTTTGAAAAGACTCTTCATTAAAAGACATAACATCACTCGAAACCTGTCTCATTCTTTTATTATAATCCCTCATTTTTTTCATAAGAGTTTTCGAAACAATAAGCATCACAGGCGCACTCCCAAGCGCAATAACCGCCATCGTAGGATCATAATAAAGTATAATAGCAAGAATTCCAAAAAATTGAGCAGAACGCGTAATCAAACTAGGAATCCAGCTCAAAATACTAGACGCCACAGTATTAACATCGCCATTTAGACGGTTTAATAAATCCCCGCTATGAAACTCCTTCATCGAAATCCAATCCGCAACAAGAATCTTATCATAAACCTCAGCCTGGATTTCATTATTAACCTTAATATTAATCCTAGCCGAAATCATAGTTGTAATAGCATTAATTCCAATACTAAAAAGCCCCATCGCAACTATAAAAAGCGCAATCAAGGCGATATTCCCACTATCTTGGCCAGTAACAGCATCGATTAAGTACTTAGACCCAACACTCGAAGCCAGCCCCATAACAGTCGTCAACACTCCTAAAAATATGTAAAATACAATTTGAAACTTATATTTTTTCGCATAAGTATACATCCACTTCGTCTCTTCATACATCTCCTGGAGCATACCCTCTTTAATCTTTCTAATAACCTTTTTTATAAATTCCATTTTATTCCCCCATCTTTTGTTTATTGAAACATAGTAATTTAAATATTTATATCTTTATTTTAGCATTTTATAAGTATATATAAAACAGTAATTGCAATAATAGGAAATTTGTAAGTTATATTGATATGTTGCCCGTTTTTGGGAATAATATACATGAATAAATAAAATTTTTAAATATCAAGAGCCGAATCTTGCACTCCGCAAAATCCGGCTCTAATAATCAAATCCTAAACAATTTCATTTTTTCTAAGTATATCTAAAAACTCATCCAAATCAGCCTTAGCAACATCTCTTTCTACTTCATACTCGTCCAAAATAAATCCCAACAACTCATTTTCATCCTTGGCCTTTTCATAATTCTCCCAGATAAATCTCCCCAATTCATTGACAGAAATTAGACCATTAAAGTGAGCCGCTGTTTCACCAGTTGGTATCAATACAGCCTCACCAACTATTTCTCTTAACATAAAATCTTTTTTAAACTCCATATTCCCTCCATAACATATTGATAATTTTGATTTAGTAATCATATCAAAAACTAATAATTATTGTTGTAATATGTATTAATTTTTGCTGTTATAAGCCTTAACCATCATGATTTCTCCACCATCAGAAGCAAAGTGAGATGGATAGATAGTTTGACTTGCTCCAGCTTTCAAATCTTCAACCTTAGCAGTATAAGTTATTCCACCAACATAATATCCCTCGCTTGATTTATATTTGTAAAATACACGAACACAAGGTATATTTTTGCTTGAAGTATTAGTCACTTCAATACCATTATTTTTAACTTTTTTGCATTTTATACTAGATGCTTTTTCAAGACTATTAACATATCCTGCAGTTGTTCCTCCATATGTAACACCCTTGCTACTATTGAAACTTGCTTTATTTTTTTCCATAACAACAGCTGATGAATTAGCAGGCAATGTAGATACATCAAACACTAATTTTTTGCTTCCATTATAAAGTTGTATTTGAGCAAATTCTAATGGTTTATTAGATGTATTTTTAACTTCTATAGCAGCCACATTTTTAACTTCTTTATCAGAACCATCTTCTATAAAGATTCCTGAATAACCATTGATACGTTGAATTGTTATAGCAGCATCATCCACTTTAAAATTAGATGAAACTTTTTTACCTGTATTATTGAAATTAGTTATGCTACCATCTTTTGAAGAACCTCCATTTGAGTTAGTGCCTCCATTTGAACTACTTCCATTATTATCAGCATCATTTGAATCGGATCCATTTGAATTTTTATCAGAATCACCAGAATTATCTTTTGAATTATCTCCATCTTTATCACCAGTAGCCGAATTACTGTTCTTATCTCCACTTTCACTTTGACCTGATTGTGTATTATTATCCGCCACATTTGATGAATTTCCACCAAGGTGAATCTTGCCTGTACCAATTGGTATCGCTATAGCTAAAACTATGACCAAGCCAATAATTACTCCGATTATCTTTTTATTCTTACTCAATTTAATCGCCCCCAAAATTTTATTACTGTCTAATACCTTTGATTTTCAATCACTTTTCTCTGTTAATTCAATTACTTCTCGACAGTACTATTAAATATTCTACAATTGTTGCTCTAATTCCTTCAAAACTTTTTTACAAGCTTTAGGATAATTCTTTGTCATTTCACATCTATATTGTGGAACCTTGTCGTAAGTCCCTGTTTCTGTGTAGACCATCGCTGCACACGCCTTACATAGTTTTTTCTTCTCACAGCCATTACATTTAATTGGTAGTCTAATTGATTTAACTGATTCCTTTACATATTGCCATGCTTCTTTAAAACCAACTTCCCATGGATCTAGTCCTTCATTAGGCAACATTCCACAAGCTAACATCTTTCCTTCCCAAGTCATCCAAAAACTAGTTATCCCTGCACGACAACGCATGATATCTCCCTCTATAACACTACATTCATCATCAATACCATATATTTCTTCTAATTCTCCTGATTCTATATATTTTTTAAAATTCTCATATCCACTTTGGTATGCTGAAATATATGCACCATATAATGCAGATTCTTCAGAAGTAAATCTATCATTTGTTCCTATCATAGTTTTATCCCTTCTAAGTGGTGGAAACATATAGGCAGTTGGTTGAACTATTAAATCATTAGCATTAGCAAAATCTATAATTGATTTTAAATCATCTTTGTTGTATGGTGTCACACTACAATTAAGTTTAACTTGAATATTATTTTCTTTTAATAATGAAATTGCTTTTGTTGCTTGGGTAAATCCCTGAGGATTTCTACATAACCTTTCATAAGTTTCATCACTAGCTCCGTACAATGTCATATTAATTCTCATTGGTGGATAATGTTTTAACCATGATACTACATTTTCATCTATCATTGTTCCATTTGTATTAATGGATATACAAAATCCCATCTTATGAAGTTCTATATATAAATCCTTAAATTTTTCTACCAAAAATGGTTCTCCCCCTGTTAAAAGTAAAAATAGCATACCTTCTTCTCGGGCTTGTCTCGCCAGACTTAGCCATTCTTCATTTGTTCTAAGTCTTGATATATTCTGTTGTTGTTGTTTTGTCATTTTAACATAGCACATTCTACAATCCATATTACACAAAGGAGATAATTCAAATGTCCCACTTATTGGTGTTTGTGTTTTCTCTGCTTTTCTATGAAAAAATTCTACTAATCTAGGTTCTACTAATTTTTGTTTCATTTTATATCCCCTTCTAACTTTGATTTTAAAAAATATACTGCTTCTTCATTTGGTAGACATTCATATAGGTACACAGGAATATCTGTCAATAAATTTAAAATTGTATTAATAATATCATTTTGATAGACTTTATCCCATGTTTTAATAATAGTTTCACTATAAATTTTTACAAATGCCTCTTTTTTAGATAATTTTCGTATTTTATTTTCCTTTCCTTGGCGAAGAACAATTATACAACTAATAGGAACTTTATCATTAATAAAAATATTTGATGTCCCCGCAAAAGGAAGTCCATACGCAGTCCATTGTTCACCTAATTCTCTAATTCCTGTTTTATCTCCATTTATAATCTTTGCACCTTCATATTTACTCCATAAATCTGCCTGAGTTGATTTACCAGTTCCAGATGGTGCTGAAAATAAAATAGCTTTATCTTTCCATTTTACAAATGAACTATGAAGAATTAGTCCATTATTATCATTTATAATTTCTTCTATCCTTATAGAATTTAAAATATTTCTTGAATACTCAAAATAATATTCTTTTCCTTTTAAATAATATAATTCATATGAATATTTATTATTTTTTATAATCCATGCATAACCCTTTTTATTTGGTGTAGGACATAATTCATATATAAATTTCTTATCATTTTCATATATATTTATATTATTTTTTTGAAGTATTAGTTGTCCTTTTATATTTAATCGTTCTTCTATTTGTATAAAATTAATCGTTATATCTTGTTTATTTTCATTATAAATAAAATTTTTACTTTCATTCCCTATATTAATTTTAAATGGTATTTTTACACATATTGATATATCCATAATATTGAAATAATAACTATATCTTTTCATAATCCTCCTATATATCAATATAGTCATGCTAAATAGCATGACCATACCTTTATACATTATTATTGCTCTTAATATTAAGAACCAAATATTTCTGAACCATTACTATAATTATTGTAGCACACACCATTGTAGTCATCTTTTTCTCCATAATAATCATTGCACTTTGTTGCCTCACTAATCCATGCAACAATATTAAGCTCTTTATCAACTATCCATCCGCAACTAGTTTTACTACCAGTATTTGGACCACCCCATTCATTATAATGAGGAACATTACAAGAAGCTATATTCTGTGCTATAGTAAAATCTTCAATAATTATTCCAGGTTTGCTATATTGTTTTTTCATAATTTCCACCTCCAATAATTATCTTCTAAACCATTTTCTAAAATTATTTACTACATTATTCCAAAAATTATTATTATTATTATTTGATTGATTATTATCATTATTTTTATCTTCTGAAGGATTTTCTATTTCAACATCATCTTTTCCTAATGTAGTGTCTTCGTCATTTTTATCCTCTGTTTTATTATCTGTTGTTAAAGGCAATGAATCAAAAGTCTTAGCATAAGACATAGCATTAGGCGTAACTCTTAATGAATAAGTATTAGCACTTGATGATTTAGTTGTAATTCTTACCTTAGTTATAGATAATAATCCATCACCAGTATTTTTAATTACTACGTTTCCATCATTATCTGGAGTTATATTATAATATAAATCATTTGCTGAATTTATATCTTTTGTAGTTCTTCCTTGACCATTTGTTACTTCTACAGTTGTTGGTGTTCCAGACATAGCTTTTAATCCTATAAATATATTAGCATTAGCATTACTATTATAATTTTTAATATTAAATACTATACCTTGACCTTTTTTAAGATAAACTTCATTCTTTGGACCAAGATCTTCAAATGTACCTATCTTATCAATAGTAGTACCCTTATCATTTTCTATTCTGTCTATAAATACTGTACCTGAAACATCATCTTTAATAGTATCAAAAGTATCTTTTCCTTGGAAAGTTTTAGCATCAATTAATATATCTCTAACTTTAATATATTTTGCATTTAATTCGCCTGCTTGGTCATATGCTTTTCCTTCAGTAGTATTTAAATCATTAACTTTACCTAAAGGATTGTACACTCTTATACCATCTAAATAATAAGCTGCTGTTCCATCTTCTTTGTTTTCAGAAGTAGAATTACCAAGAACAGTTAATTTAACAGTGTATGTTCCGTATTCCAAATTATCAAAAGATAATGTTGGTATTTGATAATATGTTCCTGAATCTGATTTATTATTTACATTAAGTCCTTTATTTATAGTTGTATCTTTATTTGCTTTAGATGAACCAGTAAGTTTAGCATAAACTTTACCTACAACACCATCAGTTCTACTGTAAATATCTACACCAGTTCCTGTAAATGTAAATGTTGCTGTAGCTCCTTTTGTATAAGCTGCATGTGTTGAACCATTGCTGTATCCAGTTTCGTTGTCATATACATTATCCCATCCATATTGTATATTAGCAGAACTTTGATTGTTGTCTTTAGATTTACCTTGTTCTTTCCAGTCTCCTGTCCATATTATTTTTACATTTGAATCTTTAGAATTTGTAGATTGTGCAAAATCATCTTCATAATAAACTGAACTAGCAGGCATGAAGTTTACTTCTTCCCATTTATACTCTGATGTACTACTTGATTTTTGACCAAATACATATCCTGTATCAATTCCATCCCAATTGATTTTACCAGGTGTATAAGTTAAATCATTACCACTTATAGCAAATTTACCATATGTACCATTAAGATTAACATTAGTACGACCTTCAGTTCCTGCAGCCTTAGGATTATATGGTGATGGTTCATCTGCATTAGCTATAGTAACAGCATTTACGCCATAATCTGATGCAACAGTTTTTACTGTTTTACCATAGTCTAAAACATAACTAGTAGAATCTATAGATTCTTGTGGCATTGGGAATTCTTTTACTTTTCCGCCTTCACCATCATATATAGCTGAATTAGAATTATTTGTATACATATTCATTCCAGCATTTTTAGCAGTAACATCTGTTATTACTATAATTAATTTTTTACCAGATGTAGCAACACTTCCTTTACCATCAACTATATAATTGTCTTTATAACTAAATCCTGATACGCTTATTGATTTTTCTTCTGTATCATAAGATACTATTGGATTATTTAATGGTTGTCTATTTTCCCATATTGGCTCATTTGATGTGTCTTTACCTTTATAATCTTCAGTATATACTTTAACATTATTTGTAACATCATTTGGTAAATTAAAGTTTTCTGACATTATATCTTTTGCTACAGCTGTTTCATCTAATGTTATGTCTGTTTTACCTTCACTAACTTCATCAGATATTTTTTCAAATATATTATTTAATTCAGTTTGGTCATTTGCTGTCATGTAGTATTTACTGTTTAATCTAGTGAATTTTTTAGTTATTTCATAACAATTACGATCCCAGTAATTAATTTTATGTTCTGCAGTTTTAAGTCCAAGTGAGCTTGTATCACTAAAATTAGAAGACATATAATTTAAAAATCTGTTTGCAGCAGCATTTTTACCATCACTAGTATCTCCACTTCCAATTGCCCAATATTGTCCTACTTCATCAGAAGTAGCTCCAGATACTTGGTTTACATCTGCCCCATTAAAAATACCTATTGTATATACTTTTGCATTTTTATCTTTTAAGTTTTTTGCAGAGTTTGTAGCGCTATCTGCTGTACCAATATCAAATCCACTAAACTGATTAGGATATCCATCTGTAAATACAACCACTATTTTATTACGTGTTGTACTATCTTCAGTTATTAAAGAATCAGCCTCTTTCATACCCAAATCAATCTTAGTTGCACCATAAGGATTTTGACCAAGACTAGTAATAGCATTTTTTAAATCTGATTCGCCTTTTGCATTTTGCCCTGAATTATTTGCATTATATAGTGAAATATTATTAGCTACTACTGATGAATCACTACCAAAAGTTACTATAGACATTTTATGGTCAACTTTTTTATCCCTAGCATTTTTAGATACATTTTCTATGAAGCTTGTAGCTGCATCTCTAAGAGCCTTTTGTCTAGAGTCACTGTAAGACGGATTTTGGTTATTTCCAGAGAAATTCCATGCCATACTACTCGATTGATCCAATACCAAAACTATATCACATGGTTTTATAACTGCTGGCGTAGTTTCAACTTTACCTTTTGCATAAGCCTCCAAAGTAATCGTATAAGTACCATCACTTTGCAATTTAGCACTCTTATCTAATATAAGATTCGGATTTGGATCAGTTGTTGTACTTCCTGTTCCAGCCGCATAAGAAGCACTAGCCCCAGCACCAACCGGTGCAACCACCATGGTCAACGCCATTGCAGCAGCCGCAACGAACGCAACCGATTTTTTAATAAATTTTTTAACTCCCATTTTTCTTCTCCTTTCTATATTTTTACACAATTTTAACTCACCGCCATAAGTGTGTAAAGCACCCATAACTGTGACTTGTCCATATTTTCTCAAATTGTAGAATAACATCTAATCTAGTTGGATGGAAACAGATAGAAATTTTATTGAAATGATACTTGACTGTATATCAAATTCCCCCACAATTTTAAGATACTTTATAGACAAGTTGAAAATATATTAGTTCCATATACAAATTAATGTATCGAAACTCATTTTGAAAAATGATGAGATATTTATATCCACTTTAGATATCTAACAATTTAAATATCCTACTTAAACCTTTTAATAAAATATTCATCATATATAATAAAGTAAATCATTACTTTACTAACTCAATTTATTAAAAAAAACTTATATCAAATAAATTCGATAAATTAAGACAAATTCCTTTTATAAAATTAATTTGATATATATAATAAATTTACCCCTACTCATTTAAAAAACAATCTTGGTCTTCACCAAAAATTAATAATTCCTTTCACCCTTTATTTTTTTATTATATACTCTTTTGGTTGATTTTTCCATATTTTTGGTATTTTTTCTTATTATTTTATGAAATATCTTTATTTTGGGTAATTAAAAAGATTTTTTTTAACTATATACGTATAATAACGAACTTTTTCTCTACTTTTGTAATAAAAAAAGAGCCAA